>Ga0116228_10000113_pt1 | contig 51498 bp, 33 predicted proteins | sample S1TSphfallax_2_FD_89694 | JGI IMG/M metagenome (GOLD analysis project Ga0116228, IMG submission 89694) | Host-associated microbial communities from peat moss isolated from Minnesota, USA - S1T2_Fc - Sphagnum fallax MG | ecosystem: Host-associated > Plants > Peat moss > Unclassified | place...
ATTTAATTTTTTTTTTTTTTTTTATATTTTTTTTTTTTTTTTTTTTTTTTTTTTTTTTTTTTTTTTTTTTTTTTTAATCATCAAAAGTGGAACTTAATAACCTTTTTTTTCTTTTTAAATTTTTTGACAATTATTCTTTAAATGCAAGATATTTCCTTATGGAAAGGCTAAAAATTTGAACCTCAATATTTTCAATCGTGCATCTTTTTTTATTTTTTTATTTAGTTTTTCCCTTTAGTTATATAACACCGAACTTTGATGAAAAGTATGGTATCCAAACTAGTTTTGTTACTTTCAAGCCTTATGTGTGTCTATACATAGTTTTATCCTCACATTATTTTTTGGCATATGTAGGACGTGTGGGCCATGGCCATCCACTCAAGTTTTGTGACTATTTTTTTGTCCAAGTTTGCAATTATGTGTGCAACTTTGATTTGTATTTCAAGGGTCTAGGTGTGAGTGAATGTGGTGGTGTTGTGCTTGTTTTTTTTTAAATGCAAAAAAATTATGATAGGCCCAACGGTCATACCACAATAACATGAATTTATTGCCTTGGACAAAACAAAGGTCACATGGAAAGAAAAAGTCCAATGAAAGATTGTGGAATTTTAATTTGAACAACTCAACACAACATTTGGTTGATTCACATGACATGCACTTTGCAACCTACGACATTGGCAAAAAAACAAATGACTCAACTTATTCTTATTATCACGGGGAAGGTAATTTACAACAACAACCAAATACCTTACTCAAGTGGAGAAAACCCTAGGATAGACTATGCGAAACCTTGAAACAAGTAAATATGAGCAAAAATATCAAATGAAGAAGGATTTTATAAGGTAATTTTACAATGTGATGAGTGTCATGGGCACAAAAATGATCAAAACAGAGGACGAAAAGATAGATCTAAATCTAAATTTAAAACATGAAATAAAAGGACCAAGACAATAACACAAAGGCTAAAACCAAAAACAAAAAGCGTGCAAGACCAAAATACAAACAAATGTTTATTGCAATAAAATAAGTAAACATAAACACAAAAAGAATAGAATAAATTTATAGAATAATATTGTACTTTAAATTGGTGTTCAACAAACTAAAAGTAATGGGGAATCTTACCTCTATTTATATCTTTTTGAGGACCTAAATTGAAAAAGCTTCAACTGAAATTTCCAAATGCCCATTAACTAAATAAGCTTTTCAAAAGGTTTGTTAACTACTAATGAATTATGAATTAATTGAAATTAAATTAAGAGTGATTTGCAAATTAATTAATCAAACTAAGAATTAATTATGAATTGATTAAAAGTTAATTAAAAATGAATTACAAATGAACTATAATTGAATTATAAAAATGTGACAATCAACATGTACAACTAGAATTTCATTAGTTGCATATGTGAAATCACATGCAACACATGATGTCATCACATTCCACATGGATGATGTATATGGTCAACATATACACCTTCATCCATTGACCATTCATATAAAATTTGCAACTATTCGCCATTATTTGCAATTATGTTATAACCCATTACAAAGTGCCATCTAACAACATGATAATTTTTTTTAAATTATGTTTTAAAATTACATATTGGATTTTCATCATCTATTTTGGATGGTGTTAAATCATGCATAATAAAAAGTATTCCACGTGGCATATTAATTGAAATTTGGCTAGAATACATTTAAATCAACATGTATGTTGGTAGGTAAGTAGGTAGGAAAAAAAGTAAATAAGACTAAATAGGTAAGTGGGTAGGTAAACTAGGAAGTAAATATGTTTTAAAAATTATTTTATTTTAACTTTAGCCTTCAAGGTTAAATCTTTTTCATTGGCTCATCCCAAATTATACATGTTTTTAATATAAAAATGTAAAGCAAAACACCTTCCTTATATATTATTACAAGACGAAAATGGAAGACAAAACATATGGGATAATTTTTTTGGTTGCAACCTAGTTTGCAACTAAATTGAAACTATGTTGCAACAATGTTTTTAATCCCATATCCTTTGTCTTCTTTTTCAAGTTTGTAAATTATATATCTAATAAGTAAATTTTTAACTAACTATAATTAATTGATAAATTAAAAACTAAATAATTTTATACCCACTTACCAACCCACCTATTACTTATTATCACTTACTTATTAAGTAGTAACTAATAATAAAATAAATTATTTAAATTATTACATAAACTACTAAATTATTAAATAATAATAAAGTCAATTAATTAATATATTTAATAAAAAATATTTTAAATAAATAATTATTATAATATATCAACAATAAGTTCTATTGTTATTAATTTAATAATAATAATAATAATAATAATAATATTTTTATTATTACAATTAATTAATTAACTTGTAATTAGTAATAACTACACAATCACAATATATGCAAGATGTATATTGAATATGTCCTAAATATAATATAATAAATTTTTTGAATATATAAATATACCCATAATATATTATAAAATACCTTAATATATATCAAAGGTATATGTACATTACATAGAAATAACCAAGTTGTGACTATTTTTGTAATTAATTGAACATAGAGGCCCGTTCTTAAATAAATAACCTAAATTTTTTGTTATCATAGAGGGATATAAATCCTAATAGTTGCAAATTAATTACACCATAATTGCAAGAAAAATAATAGATTGAAACGGATGTGATTAGTTACAAAATGCCAAAACATAGTTATAAATGACATTCAGTTGCATATAATTGCAAATTCAATGGTTGTATAATACAATATTTCTTCTAATGTCTTATATGGCACATTAGTTGCAAGTGTTCATAATTGCATGTATGACCAAACTTTAACAAATTTTAATTTTAATCATATGTGCAATTACAATGTGTGAAAACCATAAGATTAAATGAAAATATTGATGAAAAATGAACATATGTCAACCATTATGGGTGGCATCCATTAATAATTAACAACTAATTTGCTTTTGCAACTATATTTGCAATTATACATAAATATTAAATGACATGTGGTGTTTTGGCTATTGTAATTCAAAATGTTTAAATTAATTATTGGATAATAGGTTGGTAGATGAAGCTATTATAACCTAATACATAAACTAGGCTAAGTAAGCTAAGTAGTAGATAATAGGTACATAGCGTAAGTAATATGTAATAAGTAGGATAGGTAGTAGGTAGGTTAAATTGTAGATATTTTATTGTGTGGATATATGATTTTTTCATAATAAAAATATTGATTAATTAATTAGGTAGGCTAGGTTGTAGGTGATAAGTAGTAAGTAGGATTGGTAGTAGGTAGCTAGGAAAAATAATAAATATATATTTTTGTATAAATATATGATAATTCTTTTGTATAGGACAAGACATGTGATAATGTTGTAATGTTGTAGTGTTTCCGTTTCATTCGAATGTATCCCATATCCTTTGTTTACAATTTCAAATTTGTAATGTCTATAATTAGTGAAAGAGTGGAATAGATTCATGGTATGCATTATGAACATAGTGCATGCGCCATTTGGGATGAGCCAATAAAAAAATTTGTCGCCAAATTTGTCACCAAAGGTAGTAACTTATTAGAACCAAAGGGTGGTTGTTACATGTGTACAACAATTCATTCCTATTAGGACCATGACCAAGTGGACCACCTTGTAAATATTGTTTATACAATGTAAATTGTTTGAAAAAATGAATATAATCATTAGACATTGCTACGTATAAACAAGTGCCACATTTTCCCAACTACTATAACCAAATGTTATGCACAATCAACCAAATTACAAGTGGGCATGTCAGCCCACTCTTCATCATTAGACTTCTACAAAAGAAAAGAAAGGAAATATCAACAAAATTTGAAATGTCGCAACATAGATGGAAGCATAGATGGAAGTGGAGTGTAGATGGAATTTGAGTGCAAATGGAATTCCAATTTTGAATAATCAGAAAATAAAAGGAGCCATAGGAAGTTTGTAGGTGAAATGCTCACGTGGACCATGAAACCTCCCCATTGCATGACATGAAATTGCCAAAAGTTAAGCCAATTTGCAAACTCGTGGACACATGCCTCCAAAACAACCCCTAATGACACCACCAACAACAAATTATATCATAGAAATTGTAAGCCTCCACAAGGGATTTTGCAATTCAAGTTTGATTAGTTTTCGGGTGTGCATGTTGAATGATTAAACCCAATGGAATAAACAAATGTGTTCTTTATCAACCATTTGGATAGAACGGTCTTTAAAACCATAAACAATTTTAATAACGTTTAATTGATTTGTACGCTATTAGCCATGAATCCTTTAAATTTTTGTTTCAAAAAACACATGCTTCAACAAGGTTTCATTAAACTTTGTCCACACGATCTATTGAACTTCAATGTCTTCAAATTGCATGTCACAAATTATGATGGTCATCATTTTATAATAAGAAAAATCATACGCATGACAAGCCATAGTTGTTCGGCCAGCAACATGCTTCACATGATCAAACATGATCCAAGTGTTTTCCAAATCCCCTCCAAGTTGCATTTGCATGACAAGCTTCGTTCCATTCCCCACACCATTTATTTATATCTTGAAAATGAAAACCTTTTGTCTTACAATTTGACCTAGGAAGCAACACTCATGATGTAATCATAACGATTCATAGATTTCAATTCAAGGATCCTATCAATATAGCCACGACTTGCATGATATTTGAAAACAACTAGGTTACAAACGTTGGGCGAACTAAGTTATGAAAACTTGTATTGGATCTACTCCAATTATTTGCCATTCAAAACCTCCACAATGTCATCACCACTATCATCAAACAAATGTGTAGCCTAGAAGGTCTTACTAACACCCAACGAAATCACATATATTGTCGCAACCCTAACTTTGGGCTCGCAACCAATGCAAGGGCTTGCAAAGGTGCGAGCCAAGAAGGAAACCCAGGAGTCACATCTCATGCTCCCGGGAGTGAAAGAAAGTGTGAAGGAATGAACCGTCGCACTCCCAAGTGAGCTCCCACTTTGGGAGTTGGAGTCCTGGTGGATTTTTTAATTTTCAAAGAGCCATTATAGGGGTCAAAACCCACTGGATTGAAAAGTTCCTTATATCATTGGAAAATTCATAGAACTTAGATGTTTAAAATGGGCTCACATGACCCATTTGGACATTTGAAATACAAGTTATGGCCACAAAAAGGGCCGGGAGTCAAATTGGCAATTTGAATCCCGACCACTAAAAGTCGGGAATCACCCCAATTTCCTTACATGCAGGTGGCATGTGACATATATTTGGAAAGCTCTCGATGAGGGTTACATATTTTCTTTAAACCTCATCTCAATTGGAGGTTTGTATGCAAAGTGATGGGCCCCCAAAGTCTCAAGAGTCCCAATCGTGGGAATTTTGGGACTCCCACTTGGGAGTCTTGGGACAAAATGACATTTGGGTGTTAGTCCCGTGGCCATACACAAAGTATACTATAAGGGGAAAGGTGGTGGCTTCCCCCAAGTCTGGGTTGTGGTAAATCTTGTAAGTTTGTATTTGCCCATGGCTCCTCCGTGCACCAAAGTGTTCCAAAATATGCACGAACCAACTTGTTGTTTAGTTTGTGCAAGTCCATGTGAGTAAGTAAATTACTAGTCAATTTTCCTAGTCCCATCTTGGAGCTCCAGCACGCCCCTCTACCCCCAAAGTGTTGCAAGCCAAGGAGCGTGCCCTAACTCCTTATTCTTCCAATGTTTTCACCTTAGACTCACATTCGAATCTATGAAGGAACTTGGGAGCTTGTCATATATCTTCATATCAAGCATGTTTTTGACCTCCTTTACAATCAACTTTCTAGTCTCGTCCACATTCTCCCTGCACTTGCCATTCACCACAAAATGCTTGTGGACCTAAGATGAATAGTTGCTCTAGTGATTGATGGTAGTTTATGCACAACATAAAAAATTCGTCCAAAACAATCCGCCACACGTAGGGGAATAAAATGAGAAAATTTGTATGCAATGGAGGAAGTGGATGGAGATAGTGCCATTTGACCCATGATTAGAATATGTGTGCACTCATCACACCAAAAGATTTCATTGCAAAGCCAATGCACACAAAGCTTCCCTAATCGTCATGTAGACACTGCAAGTGACCCAAGCAATGAACTTTCTTGAAACTAAGCCCAAAATTATTCTTTATATTAATTGTGATCACCTTGCACCAAACATGGCCATCATACTTTCTATCCATGCCTTGCATTTGTGAAGGTCTATGTGTAGTCGAAAACACATGTGGCAATTCAAACAAAACATTTCCATCGAAAGTAGTTGGTAAAAACTGAACTTTTTGAAAAGGTATTTTGTTATAATATTGATTTTGCAACTTGTTAGAAGTATGCCTTGGTAATGCCATAACACAAAAGTAAGAAACAATAGATTGAATATTGCTTATAGGGTTGGAGGGCTGTGGTAACAGTGAGGCAACACATTGAAAACTTATAATCAACGATCTCATCGAAGAACCACCAAGTGTCAAGTCGACACCTAAGGAGGAATCATACAATTCAATGAAAACAATAAATGCAAGAATATTTGAACATTGAAGGAGAATGTCAAGAACTTCATGCTTATATTTCACAATCTTGACAATAGAACCTACGGTTCTCGATGTGAAAATGGTATTTTAAAAGTTGTGATTCAAATTATTGCCAATAATGCGATACTAGCCACATCTAACAACCCATTGGTGGCCTTGAGAGGAAGTGGTAGGAATCTAGTACAACGAATTCAAAACCAAGTTATTAAAGTCATAGAAGACATCCTTGGATATATGTAAAGAACTTGGCTGAAAGGCAAACATAGTGCACAAACAATGTTCAAAGACTGTTGTCATCCTTAATTCATCCACCATGATGGTGAGGTTTGAGCAGCCAATAGCATGAAATGTCGCCATGTATCAAGGAGCACAAGAGGATGCAACAAGCAACAACGAATATGAGATGGTATAGACCAAAATGAAAAATTAAACTACACATAAAGAAATGAAAGTGAAAACTTCATGAATGGGTCTTTTTGATGACAAGGTTAGCCTTGAAAGACTAAACCATGGAGGGTCATTATATTTAATGAATATGTCTTTTCATGGAATGTTATGAAAGTTGAAAAACATATATATGTGGCTATTAAGAACATTTAGAGTGCAACGAATAATTTGAACTACCTTACCAAAAATATTTGAAATGCATAAACATAATGGATACAAGACACAAATGAAAAATTGGAAATTAATGTGGAAAGTAGTTGATTGAGATTTGGGAAACCATAAAAGCATAAATTAGATCCTCATAGGCCATATGAAAAAGAAATGAATATTCTAATAAAACAAAAATGTGGAAGCAAGCTTTTAAACATGAAACAAATTGATTATCCTTAATTGCAATGGAAAATGGTGTAGAATGTTTACAAACATAGGTGGACAAAAACATTTAAACAAAAGGAAAATAGTATATGAGTTAAGGCATGCAAACCCTATTAGGTCAACAATGATTGGCACAATGTAGATGAATCTTGGAAAAAACTACTAGGGATAGGTCATTGAGGACAAAAAATATGGCAAACAATAATGAAAAAGTCACTCCCAACCCATTGTCGATAGTTTCTAAGTACACCATACAAAATTAAAAGATGTCAAGCACTAGGATTGACATGTTTTATTGTGGCAAATGAGGTAAAACAATAATAACCCATAGAAATATATATTGTATAGATATCAATTGGCAACTTATGGCCAGGAAAAAAGATGGGTTTTGATTTATAACATATCAACAACCATAATATACATGTGCATTTCTAGAAGGACAATTAAACCAAGGGTAAAAAAATATTGGAGAAGGTGATGGAAGGACATATAGAGCAAAACACAATATAAACAATTAGGGTAACAAAAATTATGTGGAATACAATATTGTATAAAGTGGATAGGGGAATAGGAGGAAGAAAGTAGTGATAGACGTACATTGAACCACTGGGCCTCTTTAAGGCCATGGAAAAATATCCAAAAAATAATTTATTTGATTCCATAAATATCAGAACCCATAATATATTTTATACTATTGTATATTTTATACTCACATATGTGTAAATATGGAACAAGTGCCATAACTAAATATTATACAATCAATGTGCACTTGTGAGATGTATCGACATATTGTTAATGGCCCACTTATTTTTAAAACCATATTTGTCCTTGTAAATATATGTGTATCAAACATCTATCATCCTACCTTTGTTAATATGAAAATCATTGACATGAAATTTGTGACCCATAATTGTACCCTATAAATTCAGAATCATTTGTAAGGTTATAGATTTGAATTTGTGGAAAGTCTATTCAAATGGATAAGCAAATATGTGGGACATATGAATTTGTGGAAAGTCTATTCAAATGGATAGGCAAATATGTGGGACATATATTCAAAAATTATATTATAATGAGTGAGATTCATCTTATAGAGAGGTTTCCTTAGTTACTAATGTGGTATACATCTTGATTTATATACAAAACTATGTTTATTCATATCCACGTGACCTAACAAAATCCTAAACATTTGGAATGGACATTATTTTCATTTTGGACCAATATGTAAAGACATTTTTATATTCATTTGGAAGGTCCATTCATGTGTGAACCACTTGTGAATAGGGGACATGTGTAACATATGTCCCATACGCAACATCTGCAACAATTGTTCCACATTTCTCATCCTCGTACGTAACACATGTCCCACACACACCATATGCACAAAAAGTGTCACATGTCCATATGTCCCACATGCCCCATAAATACAATTGCTCCCATTTGATGATGTGGGCCATATGTATTGTATGGAACACACATATTATATGTATCATAAGAACAATAAGTAACATTGTTACATCCATACCACAAGTAGATGAATGATGCATGAAACAAAACAATTGCAATAGTGATGTGCCATCTAGTAATGTCAAATGTATGTGCTCCATTTATTTGAATGAAAAAATGCACTTTTTAATACATATGTACCATACATACATATATATGCATGTGGAGCATTTATCAATACAACAAACCATGGGATATATGCACCAAGCATATAAATGCAATAGAAACTTCCATGGAAATAAAATTCCCATCAAATATTAAATAAATGAAAACATAATAAAACTTTTGAAAATTTGAATATGTTTTAGGTTTAGGGTTTCAATCATTCAGTATAAAATCAATGTTTGCTTCGTGAATTCATTCCAAGTATTCAAATTGCAAGTCTTCCAAATGTAGAGGTCCAGTTTTGAGAAGAAGGAGCTTCGTCAACATCAAAGAAGGTGCGGCCACAACTAGACAAGTTTGAAGCAAAGAAAGAAGAATTAATCTTTGTTCATAATTTTAGAAAAGGAGAGTGATGAGGATTTAGCCATTTTCGAAGGAGAAATCAACACACATCACATGGACATGATGGGTCATGTAATCCACATCCTTCACACATTTTTCATCCTCGTTTATTGAAATTATTTGTTTCTTGAATGTATAAATGATGTTTCACCTTCCTCTTTATGAAGTTTTAATCAAAGTGGATTTCCTTGAAGGAAGAGGAGGCAACATTGCACTAAAAGAGTGAGCACATTTTTGAGGAAGAGAAGTGAGAAGAGTCAAAATGCGAGTTTTTTCCAACTTTCTCAACACTTGACTTTAGAAGGTAAAACCTTATCGAGAAGGTAAGATCAAGCTTCTTTTTTTTTCTTGTCTTTTCAAGTGATGTTATTGTTGTAATGCTCGTTGAAGCTCGACAAGGTTTTTCTAGATCCTTTTTCGCCTTCATCTTCCTCTTTGTATTCTCATGTAGTTATGGCCATCTGAGATCCTCCTTGATAAAAAATAACTCGCCAAGCTTCTTTTGGTGCTAAAAAAAGCTCAACAAGTTTTCTTCTGCAATATTTTTAGCCTGCACACCCATGGAGCTTCTCTTGGTGCTAAGAAACGTTCCACAAGTTCTTTTCCATGTGAGTTCAACTTTGCAGAAAAAAGCTCGACAAGCTTCTTTCAACACCAAGAGAAGTTCGACAAGTTTTTTTGTACAAATTTTCATTATCTTCCCACTGAGCTTCTTTTGACATCGAACTTTTCTCGACATTGAAAGAAGCTCAATGGATATTTTTTCAGTAAGATTTTTAAGCTACGCACCCATGGAGCTTCTCTTGGTGTCGAAAGAAGCTCCACGTGTTCTTTCCATGTGAATTTGACTTTGCAAAAGAAAACATGTTAAGCTTCTCTTAGCACCAAGAAAAGTTCAACAGTTTTTTTCTACAAATCTTCATTCTTTTCCTATTGACCTTCTTTTGATGTAAAGTTTCTTTCGGTGCCGAAAGAAGCTCAAAGGGTATTTTCTTGCAACAAATTTTCCCCATCTTCTTCATTTACATGTTTTATGTTTCTTCAAGGTCTTCCCAATTTGTGATCTTTGTTGTAGGTTAGAATATCATTGGGCTTTTCTCAATGTCGAGAAAAGTTCAATGGGATTTTTTTGGGAAAAATCTTCCTTTTCTTCTTATTCTAAACATTTTATTCTTTTATTCATTCTGCATTATGTGCAATGTTCATTCTAGAAAAACTAACTGAGCTTCCTTCAATGCTAAGAAAAATTCACAAGGTTTTTTCTAGAACATTCTTCTGGTTTCCAATCAATAATTTGTTAATTTTCTTTAACAGTTATCAACCCTCATAATTCAAATGGAGGATGATAACTTGTCATTCACTAAGATAATCCGAGTAGTGCAAAACCAAACAAAAATGAACACAAAGGAGATTCTTAAGAAGTATAAAATCTCCCCAAATGCAAGGCGCGGATGGTTGTTCCATTGTGCAAGATGGTTCCCATGCTGACTGTGAGGCTTATTTTCAAGATTAATATCTTGAAGATGGAGCAAGCCTTTCACATGGGATATAAGGAAGGGGACAAGGTTTTTTATTTGTCTCTGATGAGCTAGAAGGACGAAGAGCAAGATGTTTCTTTGCACAATGGAACATGGGATGAACATTGGGTCATTGAGAATGAGCAATTTTAGAAGGTGTTGCATGATGAAGACCTAGAATTGGTGCACTTCTCCAACAAGATGTTTTTTGTGTGGGACAAGAACCACCACATCTAAGCTTGGATGCCATACATTAGTAAATTACACAATGATGATCCATCCTAACACATATCTACAAATTCTATTTTACTCCACACTTCTAAAGGGCTTATGGAGTTGTTCACAACCATGACTAACTTGAACAAATAAGACCTCATTTTGATTGATTATTAAAAACACGATTTTTTTTCTTGTCTCCAAAGTTTGATTTTTCATGTTCATGTGTTGAATTTGATCATGTCAAGCGAAGCTTGGTGCAGGAGTTCTTTTGAATTCAAGGGATTGGAATCATACCCTTAAAACAATTCAAGGATGTTTTGCATGTAGATGTCTATAAGAAATGTGGGAGCAAGTCGAAAAAGACCTAACATTCCCTGATATCAAAGGCCTTTTTTTCTTATATGTACAAGATAACTGTATTTCCTTTAATAAGATAGTGTCATTTCTATGCAATTTTACTTTCTGACATGATCCTATTAAGGCTCATTACATTCATGTTTTGATTGCAAAGGGAGCTTGTAGCCATTGCAAATAAAACAATTAAAATATATTATGAAGACATTCCCCAATAAGGTGATAGATCTCTTACAAAGATGCAAGAATTGATGGAGAACACAATGGAATAAATGAAAAAGGAGCATTATTAAGCATTCTACAAACATCTCCCTATTTGTGATCTAGGTCTTCAAATTAAATTTTTACAAGAAATTCAAGCCCATTATGACAACAACTTAGAACTTGAATGTTCCCTAAAAAATTTCAAATGCTTGTGTACTATGTCATGAGCAAAGAGCAAAAAGTTTTTTGGTTGAGGCAATGGAATGAGTTTGTAATTTTGAAGGAAGCTAAGTAGTTCCCAAAAATAGGGTTTTTTAGATTCTCAATTCAACAAATGGTTGCACAAGGAAACATTTTGGTACCAGGTAAGGCTTCAAACTTCCTTGCATGGCTTTCCATTTTTAATGTGTTGTCCACTTTCTACCTATTCTTGCTACCTTTGATTTTTGCAACTTGAAGTTGAGGCACTCAAGTTATATACTACCACAATCTTTGCCTCAAGCTCACAGTGAGAGAGGTCCACAACCTATTGACATCGCAGGAATATATTCAACATTGATAACTTGAGGTTTTAAAGACTTGTTTTTTAGGGATTTCAAGCCCGAGGATGGTATTCGTCATAACAAAACCTAGAAACAACAATCTAGAAGAAAGGAGGCCCTCAAAAGAATTCTTTATAGGTGAGAATTCAAACTATAATTTCTACATTTATTTTATTTATTTTGCTTCTCTTGCACTACATTAACATTCATTGAATCTGGAAGATGATGAAATTTTTCAAATAATGTTTTCCTCATGTTCTTTTACCATGTTTTACTCCCCAAGGGTTATCAATGGGCTTCCTTATATGCTTCGGATTTGGCGAAATCCGAAAGCAAATAACACCATGTATCACAAGGACCTTCTCAAGGATTGGTCACCAAACCACCTTGAAGACTACGGTTGGTACATTTTGCCCTCAATATTGTACCTTTCCATCTAAAGTTATGCTTAAAGAAAGCCATGAACTTAACTTCCAAGAGAAACTTGCAAGCTTTGGGGGTTCATATGTTTAAGCAAGCAAGAAAAGTCTATTAGAAAGGGGAAGGGGAGGAAAAAACAATTCCTCAAGAGATTGTGGAGCTTCTAGAAGATGTGACCATGGTCAAATATGAGGTCACAACCTCGAAGAAGGATTTTGATGACCTTCTTGAAGGAACTTAGAGGAGACCTTCTAGTAGATGCCTTGACCTTTCACCAAAAAGTCGTCACCCATCCTCTTGGCCTAATTTTTTTTGGAGGTTCAAGGAGAACATTAGGTTTCGATTCACTAGGAGGTTGTCAACCATTATCATCTTGGTGGGAATTGTTTATAGCTCAAACAAAAAGACCATTGGGATTCCAAGAGAAGGTGATGCATATTTCATGGTCTTTTTTAGTGTCCTTGCGAATGAAAATTGGAAAGTGGCCTTTTGAGCATGCCATTCTCATTGACTACCTTTGTCAGGTGAACTAAATACATTACATATTATTTATGAACAAGTTTTTTTCATTATTTTGCCGGTCTCAATGACTTAACAAAATTTTGTCTTTCAAATGAATCCACAAGGCCTTGTTGATCCTGTGATTGGAAATGCCACGAGGTGTTGGTGTTCCCATGGTGTCTCAATCTATATATGATATTTTAGGGTGGAATGTTAAGGTCTCACATTACATGGACTTTGTTTTCATTTTTTAAAACAAGTTCATGTCCCAAAGTTGTGCCATCCTCCTTTTCCATTTGGATGACCTACAAATTTTCAAATAAATTAAAAAATTCTGGAACAGTTACTCCATGTCAATCCAAATGAAGTTGGTGATGGTGAATAATTTTTTGTTGTGTACCATTGAAGATCCTAGGTTGAAAATACATCTCCCTTCCCATATATATTTCCTTATCCATTTTGTTATTAGTTTTCTGTTGCAATCTTAATTCCCTTTTCTTTTCTTTTAAATTCTATTTAACCAAGCTATAATTTTAACGAGGACCCCCCAAACTTTTGAGTTTCAAGCACATGCTTCTAGCACATTCAAAGCAAGGGATTAGGATTGCGGAAAAAGATGTTTTATACAACTACACTGATAGCACCACGATGATAATCTCAAGTTTTGGGAAGCCATTTCATGTGGGTGAAAAAATGCATCCTTTAAGACTTGAAGCCTTGATTGGAGCTTGTTTGAAGCTAGAATCCTTTGTTGTTGATTTCATAGTGTCAACTAGTATGTATTGTTACTAATATTTTTATTATTGCATTGTACTTTCATTTTAGAATTTCATCTAACATTCTCTTCCTTTTAAGTAATAGTGTGTTGGCATGCCACAATCTACGCCAACACATTTTGGCATTTGATGGAGATCAAAAGGTTTTCAATGAGGTTTTTTGTCCTTTTTTTCAAGATGAAGGATCCCAAGGCAAAGAATTGCCAAAGTGTTCCCTAGATCTTGAATCCCCAATCCATAAACGCTATAAAATTGATTTGGATTATGAATAAGTCTAACCTTTCCACCTAATCTGTTTTTTATTTTCCTCTATTGAATTCAAACAAATTAATGACACCCCTTCATGTGTGATGTAAAAATGTTTTTAGCTCTTCGAACTACATACCTTTTTTTTCTTGTGATATTTGAAAGCCCACGTTCAAGCCCCTAGCTACCTTCATATGCAAAAGACTATGTTTAAATTCTAGCAACATGCCCTTCTCCTTCCCACTTTTCTTTTCCCCCATACTTACGATAATTATGTGATTCATAGATTCTGAAGCAATTGAAAGATAGATAAGTGTGGCTTGTATTTTTCCTCCATTTAATAATATGATTTATTTTGGATTTGGAGTTTGATTTTGCTCAGTTTCATAATACAATTCTTTTGGATTGGGATTTCTTTTCAAAAAAAAATTGCAATAACTTATGTACCAATCCATACATCACCATTGAAAGATTATCATTCAATGTATTTTTTTGCACTTACCTTCAATGTATCTAATTCATACTCACAAGATTTCTTTTCTTACACTTATTAACCCCATGCCCTGGGTTGAAACCAATACGTATTCTTAATTATTTTATCTCACATGTATGGAGTTTAGCTTAGGAGATAATGTTTTATTTTAGATATTTGTGGCATCAACCTAATGAACTTTTGCTACAATTTGTAGTATTTGGAAGTAACATGTTCTTTCCAACTTCACTTTAATGGTTACTATAATACCTTAATTTTTTTCCAAAAAAAATATTATCATACATTTTCAAATTAAACTTTTCAATGTCCATTTTGAAATTTCAATATATTTATAATCTTAGCTAGGAATGTTCAATCTACACTACATACTCACATAACTTAACCCTACAACTTCTGAAGTTTATTTCCTTCTAATAAACTATGTTATATGTTTAAATAGAGTTTTGCATAATTGATCAAGGTGTCTTGCTTTTATTTCTTGTGAATATCAATTGTTTCGTGGGCCTTTGTGTCGGATAGAATGAGAAGAACCAATTTTTTTTGGTGTGTTATTGACAATGTTTGAACCCATTTTTGACCTTGGTGTCACTGATTCTTTCACTTCCTCGTCTGTTATTGACCTTGATGTCGTTGGTTCTTTCTCTTCTTCATCCAAATTTGTCATCATATCTCCCACGTGTGTTTTTTTTAGCCCTTGGTTTTTTTCTTTGTCATCTGGCTTTGGATGACACACCCTTAAGCTCCTTGATCGACTCAATTACAAGTCCAAAGGTGAAGATAATGAAAGGAGAAGGAGTTGGGGCACACTCCTTGGCTCGCAACATTTCAAGGGTAGAGGGGCGTGCCGGAACTTCAAAATGGGGACTAGGAAGATTGACAATCAAATCAATTACTCACATGAACCTGCACAAACCAAACAACAAGTTGGTTAGTGCACAGTTAGAACATTTTGGTGCATAAATGAGTCATAAGCAAACACGTACTCATAAGGCTCACCACGACCTGGACTTGGGGGAAGCCACCACCTTCCCCCTTATAGATTTCTCTGTGCCTAGCCACAGGGCTAGCACCCAAATGTAATTTTGTCCCGAGACTCCCAAATGGGAGTCCCGAAATTCTCAAAATTGGGATTCCTGCACCTTTGGACGCCCATAATTTTGTGTGTAGACCTCTGATTGAGGTAAGGTCTAAAGCAAAATTGTAGCCCTCGTCCAAAGATTTTCAGCAATATGTGAAACTCCACCTGAATGTAAGAAAATTGGGGCAATTCTTGACTTTTAGTGGTCGGAAGTCAAATTGCCAATTTGACTTCCGACTTTTCTTTTGGCCATAACTTGTGTTTTAGGTACCCAAATGGGTCATGCGAGCCCATTTTAGACATCTAAGTTCCAAAAGATTTTCAATGATATAAGGAAACCTTTAGTCCAATGGGTTTTGACCCCTGCAATTACTCTTTGAAGAATCAGGGGTCCATCGGGACTCCAACTCCCAAGGTGAGAGCTCATTTGGGAATGTGGAGGTTCATTCCCTCACACTTTCCCACACTCTTGGGAACATGAAATGTGATTCCTGGGCTTCACTTTTGGCCCACACCTTCGCAAGCCCTTGCTTTGGTCGCGAGCCCAAGGCTAGGGTCACGACACTGGAACATTCTCTTCTTCTATCTCATTATTGACTGTGTTGGCCACCATTAGTTAGTCCATTTCCCTATTGTAAGCAAGCGCAGGTGTTTTGTATGTATCATCCTCTCCACTGGTATCTTTTTTTAACCATCTTTTTTTAAGGATTGAATTGTTTATTTTTGTGGACACTTGAAATCCTAAAAGATAATCGCATTGCTAATGAATCATGTTTTGAAATTCTTATTTGTGGGGTCTTCTAGCCATGGATTATTTTTAAATGGTTGTGGCAAGTTACTCAAAAACTTTGGAATGAACATTTTGATCATTGTTGCATATATATTGTAATTTTACAAATGATTAATAGATGTTTAATATCCAACCCTTGTTTGGAACTCTGTATCTAAATTTCTAGCTTTTTTTTTGTACAAATCAATACAAATCCAAATTTGGTGGTGTTTTGCAAAAGTGCCATGGATATGGATATTTTGACATAATGGAAATGAAAAAACTTTGTCCTAAATTTCTTTGATGGATCCATGGTGAGTCTTGTGAATCTATCTATGCTCGTGGCTTGTTTGTGCACCAAAAATGCCCCAACTATGCATTAACCAACTTGTTGTTTGGTTTGTGAAGGTCATTGTGAATAATTAATTCGCTTGTCACTCATGTTAATCCCCATCTTGAAGTTTTAACACACCCCTTTACCCGCAAAGTGTTACAAGCTAAAGAATGTAGCCAACTCCTTTTTCGAATGTTTTCACTTTCAAATTTACATTCGAGTCTTTCAAGGAGTGTGGGGGTGCGTCAATTATGTTTGTTCAATGTTATTTTTTCTTCCTAATACATCCAATCATTTTTTTAATTCTTTTATTTTTATGTAAGTTAGTAGGTTTTCATAGTTCATCTTAAGTCCATTTTATGTTTTGTCCCATTTTTTTCACCTACCACTTGACCTGCAATTTATGTGACGCACTCGCATGCTCTTTAAAAGATTCGAATGTGAGTTTGAAAGTGTCACAACCCCAGCCTTGGGCTCGCGACCAAGGCAAGGGCTTGCAAAGGTGCTGGCCAAGAGGGAAGCCCATGAGTCACATTTCATGCTCTCGGGAGTGTAGGAGAGTGTGAAAAAACGAACCCTCGCACTCCCAAGTGAACTCCCATTTTGGAAATTGGAGTCTCAATGGACTTTCAAATCTTTAAAGAGAAATTTCAGGGGTCAAAATTCATTGGATTGAAAAGTTCTTTATATCATTAGAAAGTTCATGAAATCTAAGTATCTAAAATGGGCTTGCATGACCCATTTGGACACTTGAAACATAGGTTATGGCCAAAAGAAAGGTCGAGAGTCAAATTGGCAATTTGATTCTTCACTATTGAAAGTCAGAAATTGACCCAATTTCCTTGTGTTCAGGTGGTGTGCGACATACCATTGAATTTTTTGGATGAAGGCTACAATTGTACTTTAAACCTCATCTTAATCAGAGGTCTGCACTTAAAGTTATGGGCCCCAAAAATTGCGAAAGTCCCAATTGTGGGAGTTTTGGGACTCCCACTTAGGAGTCCCAGGACAAAATGACATTTGGGTGCTGGCTCCATGGCTAGGCACATAATATATTATAAAAGGGAAGGTGGTGGCTTACCCCCCAAATCCGGGCCGTGGTGAGTCTTGTGAATCTATGTTTGCTCATGGTTCATCCATGCACCAAAGTGTTCCAACTATGCATTAACCAACTTGTGGTTTGGTTTGTGCAAGTTCGTGTAAGTAATTGAGTTACTTGTCAACCTTCCTAATCCCCATCCCGGACCTCCAACACACCCCTCTACCCTTAAAGTGTTGCAAACCAGGGAGCACACCCCAACTCCTTCTCCTTCTGTTGTCTTCACCTTTGGACTCACAATTAAGTCCATCAAGGAGCTTGGGGGTGTGTTGAGAAGTGAAAACATTGGAAGGAGTTGAGGTATGTTATTTAACTTGCAACACTTCGAAGGTAAAGGGGTGTGCTAAAAATTCAAGATGAGGATTATGACAAATGACAAGTGGGTCAATTATTCACACATAACCGCACAAATCAAATAATAAGTTGGTTAATGCATAGTTGGAACACCTTTTGGTGCACAGACAAATCACAAACATACATGGACTCACAAGACTCACCATGGCCCAAGCTTGGGGGAAGCCACCACCTTACCCTTTATAATATTCTTTGTGATTAGCCACATGGGCTACGTCCAAATGTCATTTTGTCCTTGGACTCTCAAGTTGAAAGTCCCGAAATTCCCAAAATTGAAACTTTTGGCACTTTGGAAGGCCTTAATTTCTTTTACACACCTTTGATTGAGGTGAGGTTTAAAGAAAAGTTGTAACCTTTGTCAAAATCTTTCCAACGAAATGTGGCACGCCACCTGCATGCACCTTGCACGCACGTATTTTTGGGCAATTCCTGACCTTTAATGGTCAGGAGTTAAATTGACACTTTGATTCCTAGCCCTTTTTTTGGCCATAACCTATGTTTTAAGTACTTAAATGGGTGATGCGATCCAAGTTTATACATCTAAATTTGAAGAGATTTTTAATGGTATAAAGAACTTTTTAATCTAATGAATTTTGACACCTAAAATACCTCTTTGAAGATTTGGGACTCCATAAGGCTTCCAACTCCCAAAATGGGAGTCCATTTGGGAATGTATAGGTTCATTCCCTCAAATACCCGGGAGTGCAAATGTGACTCATGTGTTGCACTTTTGACTTGCACCTTTCCATGCTTTTGCCTTGGTCGTGAGCCCAAGGCTAAGGTCATGACATTATGTGCCACATGTACCCACATGCACTATGGCTTGAAATATGACCTTGGGAACAATCTAATATGGTAGTATTGTGGTACTTGATTTACAATCATGGATTATTTTCTAACAATTTAGATATTTTATTTCTCTTTTGTTATTGCCAACTATTTTGAATACATTAGTACATTATTCATCTTGTCAATTTTTAGGCCTTTTCACATGCCCGATGAATCAATGCAAAATTAGTGTGGAATGTGCAATCCATATGGGGGCTAAAGGTGAAGGAGTGTGGGCCTTGATGGGTTCATAAAAAACCATCATCAAAAGTGGGTCTACATCTATATGGTTAAAACCATGTAAACTATATTTACTAATCTTCTAAAACACCATTGAATTTATGGGTGAAATCCACATGTGATTAGATAAAAAAATTATAATTAATCAGTTGTGCTTTAATCATGCTATGTATATATACTTTGAATTTTTGTTATACATTCATGTTTAGTCAAATTATAAGCTAATATAGAATGTTAACCACTTAATAAGGTTGGATTAGGCATTTTGGGTTATAATTGTCAACTAAAACAAACATTGTTTTTCCTTTTTCTAGCATCTAAAGCAACCCATGGTAATCCATGTGTGACCAATACTGAACATATGTTATTATATATGACATTTGGTGCATTTGTTACCAAACCTATTTGTTATCCATACTTGCCCTATAACCAATTCATATTAAAAAACAAATTGTTAAGTTTATCCATAAGCATCATGCCCATATTAGGCGTTCAAGGTCACTTAAATTTCTATGTGTAGGTAGAGGGCATTCATAGGTCGGAAGGATTCGAAGAATGTGGTGATCCGCCCCATGTGGCAACTCATTAATGTGATTCATAGCAATCGTTCAACCAACAACATAATTCACAAGGCGTGTTTATATTATCATAATTTTTATGTTGGTTTACATGTCAATTTGGGTAAATTTGGAAAAACAATAAAAATTTTAGCAAATGAAACCACTCCCATGGGTTATTGTGAATGATAGGTTCATAGGCATAGGTTGACACATGGTGGAGTCATAGTGGCCACCCATGGGTACTTCCATTGCATTAACTTCACCAACCACTTCCACTACAAATACAATATGCAATCAGTCCTCTCAAATGGAGATTGTCAACAATCCCCCTTAAAGGTGTGTGGACATGGTTGCTAGATGGGTTTTCTAGTGACACATAATCGAGGACATTACACAACTTTTTTAATGAATTAAGATTAACATGGCCAAATGTTCAACATGATTTGAATGTAGGTCTTTCTAGAGCAAATATCCTCTTAGTTGATTACAAGGTGAAAATTAAACTACACATGTGGTTGATGTTGTGCATGTTTGTCAAATTGGCCATATGTTGTCAATTTTTATAGTTTGCCCATATGAGTAATACATATCTAAACCCCACCCATGGTTAAACATGTTCAATAATTGTTCATGGAATTGCATTGCCACCAAACTCCCACCTCACGATGTTTTGAACCCAATGTTGTTATAGTTAGTTTTTGTTCATGGATTGTTTCAACAATATTGTTCACGTTGCATTTTTTTTGAATCCTAGTGCATGTTCATGAGGATCCTATTACTCTTGTTGACTTGTCTGTTTATTTATTTCACCTAATGAAACATAAGAAATCTTGGGTGGAATTCGCAAGTGCAGATCAAGAGGTAAAGTGTGAAGGCGTTTGGGCTCGAAATTAAGTAGGTATAGCCATTTCATCAAAATTTCAAGTATATAAGCAATTGTCCAAGCATGTTTTGATTAAAGGTCGATACCAGATCATTCTTGAGGCTTAATGTTCTTTAATTAGCACATAGTCAAAATGTGAATTGGTGTCAACTAATTTGGTGATACCATAGACATGACTATGGATGAAATCTAAAATGAACAAAGGGTGGATGAAATGCAAGTTCCTTGTGACTATCTCTCTCAACTGTAATACTCAAGTAGTAGGCTATTTCACAAAGAATGTAGATTCTTGGGACCTCTTTGAAAGGTGTGGAACAAATATGAAAAGAATCAATTTTTTGTGCCCACTATATGTAATTGAGGGTTGTGTGCTTTTTGGTTGTGCAAGGTAATATTTTATTGATCTTGTAAAACATGATACATCTCCCATGTAACAACCAAGTATCATCTATCCCAAGGTATGATAGCCTCTTGCCATCACTTTAACTTACTAAGCCCATCCTCACATCAATGCTATCAATAATGAACAAATTTGTGGGTTAGTTGCAACAAGGTGGTGCTACCCACTTGAAGATTATTTGTACCTTTTGAAAAAATATGTCAGGAACAAAACCAAGCCTGAAGCTTGTATGGCTTTAGGTTACATGTATGACGAAACATTGGGGTTTGGTACATAATATGTTGCACTATACCCACACATAAAATGTTGTATATGGGATGTGAATGAAGAGGAGGCTGATGTTGGGGAAGTCTCGGTTGGGAATGGGAAATTGAAAAAGTTGTCTCCTCTAAAGATGGAAAGCATACACGAACATGTCCTAACAAACTATGTGGTCACAAAAGCACCATACATGTAGTACCATGCTAACCCATGTGCATATTGTTTGCATTTCAGCCGAGTCATGAATTTTACCCAATGTGGAGTTAGTGGAAGATGTGGAGCTAATGGAATATGTGTTTCTAAGAAAACAATGTAATGTTTTTTTCTTGAAGGTGTTAGTGTGTGACTTGGTTCAATGTACATTGAATGTCACAAGTGATTTGTGCATGACATGGTAATGGCCATTATATATAGGGAATGGACAAAACTACAATTTCATCATGACACATAAAAAATTCAAGATAGGGCACATGCACAAGGGGGAGGTTGAAGGCATATTGACATTGTTCTCCCCCCTTATTTGGAACAAGATGTACCATCTTTTGACATTTGGCTACAAGCTCATGTGAAAAGCCAATTAGATGCAAGAGATGAATTAGATCCAAACATTGTGTAATTGTCACAACCCATGTTCACAATGCTTATGTGTATGAAAGCATGCATGCGTATGGAAACCGCTATTGTGTGTGCATGAAATCAAAGCCAATAATGCACATGACATATGATTTTAAGGTGGCATGCATATTTAGATCAACAAGTTGTAGCTCCACTAGGGATCATAACATGGTAATGGTAAATTTGAATTACATTGGTGTCCTCAAGGAAATACTTGTTGTGGACTACTTTAGCCTCCTACTGGTTTTATTTGAATGTTCTTGGAACCCCAAAAATACATAAGGCAATGTTACCATACGCCAAGACAAACATGGGTTTTGGGTGGTGAACTTTGTATGTCTCTTCCCTCAAATGGTGGAGCTATATGTGTTTCCTACAACTATGTTTCAAGTAAAGGCACCATGGGCAACTTGAGATTCAATGATGATGTTGCAATTTATTTTGGAATGCCTCTTGCAATAGGGTGTGCATGCATGATAACCCTAATTTGCATGTTGATATTGATAGGTGTTTTTTTCATTATGTGCATTTTAAAAATAGGTTTTTTTTCTTTAAAAAAATCATGGTAATCCAAGTGTTTTTTGTGTGAGATGTAGTTAGAGGTGGTGATTGGTGAGTGGTGTTGCAAAAGGAGCCTCATGCCAAACTTATGGTGCTTGAAGCTAAAGAATTATTGTTAGGGGTGAACATCGATGGTGAAGGGGCTGGCTTGGTGGTGGATGTGGGACTTAATAATAATATTGCACAACTGTATAGTGGGGAGGGTGGGGAGGAGGTACTTGTCATAAAAGTTGAACATGTGGATGCAAAATTGGTAATGTGTCAAGTAGATTACGATTCTAAGGTGGAAGGTGATGATAAAAAATGATATACATTACATTTGGGCAACATCCACCCTATCATGTGGCCACATGGTTTGGTATGCGTTTCTCGCATATATAACCTTTCTTGAATATTGATTTGTTGATGTAGATTACAAGGTCTAGTTCAACAAATGGTCATTAGTACATAGTCCTCAAATGTGCATTGATTGGATGTAGCATGACATGTATACATTTAAAAAGGTTTTTATGTTGAAACCAACTTGAACATGTACATCATGGGACATTTGACCTACCAATGCCACAAAGATAGGGTTGGATGTTGACAATATGTATTTGAACCTTTTTTACCCATTCAACAATTATATTATAGGTCGATAGTGTTAGGAACCACCTCCTAGACAAACATGATTTTGAAACTTGATAAAAAGGAATAGGGTTTGGGGGTCAGTATTAGAAGTAATAAAAGGTGCATAACTTAGATTAGTGTACATGTGGATTTGGACATAAAGCAAAATTAACTATCCTATTTTAATATACTAATATGTACTAGTCTGAGTTGATGTGTTTGAGCCATGGAATATATAACACATTTTTTGGGGTTATATTCCATTGAATGTTTGACTGATTCACATAGGAACATAAACTCAACACCATATTTTCTATAACAAGGACAAGAGAAGATGTACACATTTGAACCTCATTTAATTGTTATAAAGAACATGGTAGTGAGATTCTATTTTCTACCCATTGTATTGGACTTGTCACGCAAACAATGGGTAAGGTGGGGAGAAGGTATTTATTGTAAAAGTTGAACACTTGGATGCATAATTGCACATGGGTCAAATAGACTATGATTTTAAAGTGGAAGGAGATGATGAATAGTGGTATTGCAATTGAGGTGGGCAACATTTATGCTATCATGTACACATGTGGTTTGGTATATGTTTTAGACATGTAACCCTTTTTAAGGTATGACTTGTTGATGCACATTGTAAGGTCTAGGTTTACAAAGGGTCATTAGTGTTTTCATTGATCCGATGTGCATTGGTTGGATGTAGGTAGGCATATATACCTTAAATTTCTTGTACTTGTTATAGAAAACATGCTAGTGAGATTCTATTCTTTGCCCAATATGGAGTTTTAGGGCAACACAACACTATACAATCATGTTCATTCGAAGAAGAAGCAACTAGATCCAACAAGTGTCAACAACTAGCTAGTTAGTTTAGCATAAAATCAAGGCACATCAAGGCACATTGGTCATATATATATATATATATATATATATATATATTATGCCAAAGTTGTGGCTAAGGGAGGTTAGTGCGACGTGGGACTAATTGGATGAGTAGAATGGATAGTATGTAACATTTAGGATGTACATGATTGAGGCAAATTGAGTTATTGTACTGAATATTTACAAGTTATTTAGAAAAATTAATGTGTATTCAAACACCTTATGAATATGAATTAGCAATTGCACTTTGTGTTGTAATCTACATGTTGTAGTTCCATTAAGGCTCGTGTAAAGTTGAAATTGCCCAGTAATATATATATATATATATATATATGCACATGTATATTTCACATGTATATATACAAAGATTGGGAATAGTAAGTGAAATGTATAATTTAATTAATGTGCAATATTCACTTTGTACAATTATAGTAGTTTTTGACATGAGTTAATTCAACCTAAACCCATGGAAACATTACCCACAAATTAATATTTAAAAAAAATCTTAAACCCACAAAATAATCGTAAACAAATATTCATGCCACCATTCAAGAGTCCACTATGCCCCATAGTGAGGTGGGGTTGTGGTGAAAGTGGTTCACTAATAGTCACTACCCAATGGTTTGCAATCTTCATATCAACAAGAATCCCTTATACCCCATAGTGAGGTGGAGTTGTGTTGGAGATATGGTGGAAATGGTCCACTAATAGTCATGACCCACCTAGTGGCTTCAAATATCCATGCCACCAATAATCAATTGTGCTTCATAGTGGGGTGGAGTTGTAGTGGGTCTATGGTGGAAGTGGTCCACCAATAGCCACAACTTAATGTATTTAATGAAGGTGTAGTGGTTTTGTTGAGGTCAAATTCACTCATTTCAAATTAGGTGGAAGTGCATAGTGGAAAGGGGTCAAGTTTTGTAATAGTGGTGGGTTGCATTTTCAATCCAAGTGAATTATGTAGCAATCATAACAAGGTTGAAGCTTGGGTCTTTAGTCAACATTGGGGTACACATATGTTAGGCAAGGTGTTGTACTTGATAGATGTGTTTGTGGTAGAATCCACTTTCTACATACCACTTGCAATTTCACTATGGGGCGATGTAACTTATTTCATTGTCACATTACACTAATATTATACTTGTGTTCCATGTGTGTTCCAATTGCACTAGAGTGTAGTTGGCACCTTGTAATTGAATGTTAGTGGATTGTAAGTGGAGTGTCATAGCTATTGCAGTGACATATAACATCATTTTCACTTTCTTGGAATAACAAATAGTTTGCACATTGTGCCTTGATCTCCCAATAGTTGTATTGACCCATGCACATTACAATGTTGTAGGTGTTTTTTGTCCCATATAATGTGGCCGATGAAAATTTATGAATAGTTGTGCAAAAAGAAGCACTAGCTTGAGGTGTGCACGTTGAGTTGTGAACTTGATGATTGGGACATACATACATGGGGTGTTCATGGACATGCAAGTTGTTGGTATAACAAGAGATAGTGCAAGGGGTGTTAAAAAAGGGGAAGAAATGTTGGCACCATAAGTGGAGTGAGTGGATGCCATTGTTGACATCAAGGGATTAGAAAATGATGGAAAAGCTTTTACAAAGCTTGACTAAGTTCTTTGCTAAGTCTTTTAGATGTATGACAAAACATTTTACCCATATAATGCCTATGTAAAACTCTTTGATGGGTCACACCAATGTAAGCTTGTAGGCGTGTAAGTAGTTTGGATTAAATGAATCAAAGCACAATGTTTCAAGATATTTTTTTCTAGCATGTACATCGAACATCATTTTGATAATATCATGTACAATGTTTTTCCAACCTCAATTGTGCACAATGCCTCAATAGAACAATTATAATTCTGAGATTCCACATGGTAATAAACATGACATGAAGCTAATTGCAAAACCCTTCAACACTTTGCAAAAACTTTGCATGTGAAATAAAGTTGCATGGGGGAGTGGAGGCTCATTCCACTATAACTACATTTCAAGCACTTGGCCAAAAAAATGTGACCCATTCCATTGGTAGGTAGTAGTGAGGAAGAAAAGCAAAACATTACAATTAAATCCATGCGAATGATGTTTCTAGAGTGGTCCACTAGGAGACCACTAGACATAGTGACCAATGGTTTGGCAGTGATTTTCGTTGGGGACATTTGCATGGGGTTGGATGTACTCCACTCAAATAGATTTGAGTGGAGTTGTTATAGTGGAATAGGACGTGATTTGCTGCAGTGAAACTAACATTGCAAAAGAATATCCTTCACAAAGCTTAACATTCCATAGAAGTAAAACATGTTTATTATTGCCTGCACCACCAAATATGGGAGCCAATCAGCCATGAATAGAGACCAATGATGTAGTTTATTATTAGTGCATTCAATGACACAATTCACAAAATACTAGCCAAAACAACCTATCCTCTTCATGTCTACATATCAACATGTACATCCTGACTTTCTAGTTGAATTATTTCAATAAATGCAAAGAAAGGAGTGGACAGTGGCAAATAAAACAAAGATAATTCCCCTTGTCATATTGCAAAATGTGTAAGAATATAGGCTCCACCTGTCACCCCAAGGCCAGTAACTTCATCTAACCTATGATAGCAAGAAATTATTCTTTTCTATTCAAGCTCAGGGTAGAGTGGCCCTGTAATTTGTAGTTGGTCAAAACCTCTTTCTCAACAGACTTTCAACTTCATTTTGGCATTTCCATATCAGAAGTACTGATAGGTTGGTTATGCTTATAGCAAGATACATTATATCTCCTTTAGTTATGTTGAAAATAGAGGCTCAATGTCAAGACTCACCCAAAAAAATCTAAGACTTTAGCCACTTGATCTGCAAGATTATCCACAAACAATGAACTCTGATATGGGGCACAACCCTGCCAAAACAGTGACAGGTTAGAGCATTCAAATGGCAATGTGTGTACTCTCACCTCTGGCTCCAAAGACAGTTGTGTAAGACTGGACATCTAAAGTTGATGGGCGACTGGCTTCTTGGACAAATTGATCTATCCAGATTGAGATGTGTAATGTCTGTCATTGAGTAATAACTGAACCTGCACCCAGCATAAAAAAAATTCGCAAAAGATTGTTGATTCGGAGTTTCCACTTCCTCCACTGGCCACTGTAACAAATCAGTTGTAACCTTCCCATCCAATCAAATCTTTCTTGGTATTCCCTGCAACCAAGCCATCATATAGACATTTTGTGGCACATGTATTGTACACAAGGCAATAATAAGCAGCCATTTTCTACCTGACCAGGTATAAAACATAAGCACCAGGAATGAAAAACCGAAAGATATGGATGCATGCAGCATGATCAAAACCCATCCCATACTGACATGTGCTTCCTCACTGTCAGACTTGTTGATCCACCCAAAATTGATACAGTGACTAGTAAACTGATCAAAGAAAGTTTTGGATGCATAGAGTTTGCCATTATCATAATAGAGTCTAAGACCAGCATCCAGCTGAGGGCTATTTGGGAGAAAAGTATTAGTCTCAATTGAGTAATTCCCAACCACACATATTTTTCCATTCTCAAATGGATGACTGATTCTATACAAGCTCAATCATGTCTATCACCAAAACTCTGTCCAATATGGGTTGCTTGTTTCATTTTACAGACCCAAACATCCGACCATGTAGACAAAGGAGCAAAAAAGTTCCGTAAATTTTTGTAAATTTATAGAGTATCAAACACAGAAAACACATCATTCACAGACAGTCCAAAGCTCTAGACCATTGGACAAAATCTGCATACCGAGTTTCAGTCAGAGCTCACATTTGGATTCTTAGCACACCAAGAAATAGCCAGCTGTGACATGGGCACATTGAACTCGGCAGCAACCGGCCTTAGTTTCTCCACTTTGTTCAAAATGTCATCGATAAGTGACTGGTTTGCAAGACTCTACAAATAGAAAAATAGAACATGTTTGATTAGTTCCAATGTAATAATATTGTCTTATTTATGCAGGAGATCTCATACCCTAATTTTTTAGTACTTGTTGTCCATAAAACTCTTCCCATCTCAAAATCACACTCAGAAAACTATCACCCAACATAGAAGAAATCACAGTTTGTCTACCACCCATGAAATCTTTCAATGCATGATTTTCCTTTAAAAGTATACCTGCCCACTCACCTACTTTGTAATTCTCAAGGGCAAAATGGTTGCCTTCAGGGATATTGCCTTTACTACATTTTCCAGAGATCACAGAAGAGGTTAAAGGACTCCAAGTGGTGAGTCCCAAACCATAATTCTTGTGAAGAGGTGCATATTCCACTTCCACCTTCCAAACAGTCCCATATTCCATGTCCAGATGCTTGAGAAAGCCTTCACGGTACAAGAGTTTGAATGAGTTATGTTAGACTACTATGACCTTGAAAAAATGCAAAGCTTCCAGCGCTCTGGAAGAGTCTAGCTTGAACTTCCATTCGACCAACGCTGGTGCTGCAACCACCAGTACTAACCATAGCTCAGCAGAATAGTATATGAAATGAATAGCTTTAGCCTGAAACATGGAAGAAGCTTTTGGAATACCTAATGTAAAATATAACAAAAAAAAGGGGTGCTGTGTGATGAAGATATTAGGTAATGTAGCCTCTCTCCTACACAATGCAGAAACATGAACAACACTACCCTCACCACTATCTGTAGGGTCAACAGACTATTTGGTTATTCATCTTCATTTGCAGCTTCAACTTTCAATAACCAAACCAGTGGGTTTCAAATTACAATTAGACAAATGCTCAATCACAGGCTCAGACTCTGAACTTCATGATCTTGTGCCTTGTTGCCCATGAGGTTTATCACCACAACTAGGAATAATCTGAAAATTCAGGGGTTTCTGTAGCATGCCACTTTTCCAATGCAGGTAATGTGGTGACGTCAGGCTTCAGGGCTGATGCATTTGAAGTGAGAAATGGGCGCCTTAATGCTTGACCTTGATTTAAAAGGTCACAAACTCTGTGGTAGGGCCTCACCGAGCTTTGGGTTGATATGATTGCCAGCATTAAGAGATCCTGAAACATGACCACTGAGAGGTAGCTTAATTGATGGCCAATTGGGGGCTAATTCAACTATCTGAGATGTGGACCAACACAATGTAGAAGTGGGAACCTCATATGGGTTCTCGAGGCACACAAAGGTTGTTGACATAGCTGCATCAAAAGTCCTCTTTGGTCTCCTGAAATCTGTGCAAGTGAGCATGACAATCATTCAGCAGAGGACTTTGGAAGATAGCGAGCTCTGGGTTGAGGTTAAAGAGTTGCCATTGGCAGAATGCCCTTGTTACAGATATTTGTTGTTTGCTCTTTGTTGAATACCTGGAAAACAGAGTAGTCAAAGGATTGGCATTATCAAGTCAAAACTGGAGGCCCTGGATTAGAAGGATAACCTGGGTAACGCGTGCTTGATTTCCATTACAATTGTCTAAAGACATTGCACAATTGTATTCATTGTCTTCTTAGCTGTAAGAAATCTCTCCAAAGCAAGCATCTCCTTTAACTCCCAGTAGCTTCATTGCAATCTCCGAAGACATTCCAGAAGAAAGGGAACAAAAAGGGTAGGAAAACAAAAGAAAACTCGGAACCCTAAAACATAGCACACGAACCCAAAATCAACAAAGAAGCAAACGACAAAGGTAGACCACCTACAGTACATTCAGAAAATTATACCAGGAAAGTGGTTGCAAACCATGAGCTTATCAAAGGAAAGCCAAGCTTCTCATTGCCGGAACTGAAATCACTCTAAACCTTAAAATGCTATTGAAGCAACAACAGGTAAAGGTGCCCGGGGAGAAAAAAAATAGAAAAAAGCGAGCACGACAAACAGCGGTAGCGAACGTAAATCACGTTCTAACGCTGCCCTTTCCACCAGTGCCAACAACACTGGCCATCTTCATGAGCTTTTCCTTGTTAATGGTGCCACTGTGCATGCTTTGAAATAGACAACACCCACTGCAAAGGCCGCCCACGCGGACACTACACCAACACAACACCAACTTTCCCAGCACCTTTGTTCCCTGAGGGGACACTTAGTGCAAGGTTTGTGTCTACGTGTGTCAAACATCAATTTTAGGCGCTATGAGATAATTGTCCAACTTGATTTTTATCATCTTATTATTATTTTATTTAAAAAAATTATACATATTAAAATAACCTTATATGAATTATAATTTAATATTTTAAATTATAATTAATTTAATAAAATGTATCCTATTTTAAAACTAATTAACTTATAAAATCTACTCAACAATCAATATATTATATTCTATATTTTTACTCACATATTTTTTATTCATTTATACTTGTATCCTCCTTGGGCTTTGTTTTTTTTCTCTCAGTTGAAGCAGTCAAGAACTTTTGGTTTTGACATCTGGTTTAAGAACTCAGATGCAGAGGGAGTGATGTGGCCACACCAACGTCCATTGTTCCTAGAAATCTCACAAAGCCTCCTGCTCAAAGAATTTTTCACCAAACATTAAGAGTACCTTTCAAATGGAGGCTTCTTCCTATTGCTTAATGTAATATTGACGTTGGAATTAGTTTTTGCTCAAAAAATACATATGTTACTAAATCATTATTTTATGCAAACCATTCGTAATTTGAACACATTTAAAAATTCTTGATAAATTTTGAAAAATGATTTAGGACTTTATCTCTTTAATGATTAATGGTTGAAGGACTTGTAAGGAATGTATAAATATATGTATATTGAAAATAATCACAAATAGCTTGGGCATTAATGTGTATAAAACATTTAAATGTAACAAGAATCGAGTGCCATATTGCAATGTAAAATATTTCAAAAATTAAAAAATTTGAGAATTTAAAATCATTAGTAGAAGAACATGACTCACCTTGGATAAATTTTATTATTTCTTTTTTCATAGGTGAAATGTTAAATATTACTCAAAAAGCTCATATAAAATTTGAAAATAATTTGTTTGACTTGACATTCAAGATAAGGAAGAAATGTAAAACAAATGTTAATATAAAATTTTGTGAAAGAAAACATAAGTTTGGGTAGTCCTAAATTTTTATTTTAATGTTTTAAATGAGGTATCTCAATCATGCTTGAACCCAAACACGATGTAAAAAAAAATTCTTTTAATGTGTTATGAAATTAAAAAATATTTAAAAAATATTATATTGAAAATTGAGAATATTATGGTTATATTTAAAACATAATTTTATGATCCAATTCTAAACACCCTATTTATATTTAATTTAATGATAAAATTTACTTTTTTCTCAATAAGTTGCACTTTATATTTTTTTGCACCATCATTTGAAAAGAAAAGGAAATACCTTCCCCTATCTCATTGTGATATTTTCTCTGATCTCATTAATGTAGAGGTTGAAGTTGAGGTTATAAATTTGATTGGGCGTTTTCCCTTGGGTGCATTTTCCCTTTAGATTTGATTTGATTTTTGTGACGTAGCTGAAGCGGCGATCATCATCCATAAGACAGTTTAGCTGAATTTGCCTATATGAAAGTAAAAAAAAATTAAGCATCCTTCAAATTTTTGCCTTACATGCTTATGGAACCCAATAGAGGATTCCTTCAACTTTTCTATTTTTTTTAAAAAAAATGTCAAAATCTGGCCATTAGAAAACCAGAAAAACAGATATTATCATTAGCCATTTTGGGGAAAAAAAGCCAACTGCCTAAATTTAGCCAGAGAAAAAAGAAACACTGGTTCCAGTAATTCAAGCGGTTCCACAGACACATGTATCTGTTCAGTACCCAAAGCCTGATAAATACTGAAGTATTGATTCCCGTGTTCAGAGATAGAAAGAATTATCATACCTACAACTAATGCAGCTTGGCACAAAATAATTTTCAAAAGGCCTTGCAGAAAAAAAGAGAAAATTTTATTACTATTTGTTCGAATTGTGAAAATTTAAATTTGCAATTGCCAAACCTCATTTTTTAAGATAAATAAATATTTGGCAAAGAAGTGCCAATTATCAGTAGTAGGTAACGGTATACAAAAGCTAAGCTTTTGAACAGTCCATTGTGTGCTCCTTCCTTTTTGTGTTCCATTGTTACCAGGATCTACAACAACTGCACTCCAAGCATCTCTTCACAAATTCAGAAGCTTTTGTTGTTGAGCAATGTGTTAGAGCTCAGCACTACAAATTTGTTTTGCACAACCAAAACAAAGTGCTACATACTAAAAACACAAAAAAGTTGTCAAAACTAGTAATTTGCTCGGGTGCCCAACACTAGGTTCTTGAAGATGTTGTCAACCAAAATTCTAGGATTGGGTTCCCCTAAAAACGATGCATTCCAGCATATCCTAGGGCTGGGTTATCTGAATTGAGGCATTACAAAAATGTACCTATGCTTCAATTCCCTGAGATGATGCATGATAACAACCTAGGGTTGAGTTTCCTTGAAATGATGTATTAGAACATCCTAGGGTTGGATTATCTGAATTGAAGCATTACAATGTAACCTTCCTAAGGTTGATCAAGACCATTTGCATGTATGTGAGACCACTTGCATACATGCAAGTACGCATTGCAAGGGTACCAAGCACAGCCACTACAAATAAGTTCTGTCTGTAGGGTCCTTAAAATGGGAAAACTTGGATGTTTCTGAAAATGGTCAGCAGCAACTTAAGTCTAAATCTTATGACTTTTTTACTGTAAATATTCTAATTATTTTGTGTAAAATCGAATCTACATCAATTTCTTCCACATGTAGAAGTTATGGCTACTTGACTTCCATTCAATTCAGGAGTCAGTCTCAGATCTATATGAGCTCCACCAAATATGTGCACAAAAAAAGCAAAGCTAGCATGATCTACAAAATTCAGTAGCTGACAGCAAATTTCAATGTTAGCATGTGGAAGTTCATTCAGGAACAATTTTCCATTACTATAGAGCTAGATCTTCATCACCTTTGCATCTTTCTCTTGCTCTTTTCCCTCTTTAGGGTTCAAAACAAAATGCAAACACTGGCTAAGGATACCAAAGGGCCCAAGCTCTACAAAGGAAAAAAAAAATCCAAAAAGAAAATAAGTTGCTGACAATGCCCACAACTCTCAACCATTTGCATCTCATGCATGGATCCTAGAACCTGAACATGAAAAAAAGTTTAACTGGAAATATAATATTACTCATGACAGAATGTATATATTTATTTCCTATCAAGACAGAACCTAGTTTACAGGTGATTCCAGACCCTGAAAAAAGAGTTTAAACCCAGTTGTGGACATGATGCAATTGTTCCAGAATTCTATTAACTGTGTAAGGAGCAGTCTCATTGAATAGAAGCTGCATGTTGAAACTGTTTGTTTTACTACACCTCTGTAATGTTTTCAATGGTTTTTTGGGTGCCAAGCCCTAGAATCTGTAAGTGACCTTTTTGTCTGACTCTTGGGAGGGGTCACCATGGATGCCAAGGTAATGACATATCTAGGCACAATCTGCCAGGAAGACCCTATGGATGCACAGGAATTACACTAAGGTATAGCAAGCAATGGTCTAATGACAGTAGAGAGGTCTTATGAGATTCAACAACAGATTTAGACCCTATTTCCACCCCCCAACCTCCCTTGCCTAATGTCTGATTGAGTGTGTGATCAAACTCAGGGTGGCTTGTCTACCTTTCTAACACTAAGGTGGTGTTTTGATCTTCTGTACCTGTTGCATTGAGACAAAGAGGGCAGTCGACATTTTTTCTCATGTTCACTGTACTGCAACCATGTGGAGGTCCTTGGCAATGATTTTGTCCCTCCAGGTCTTTGGATGCAGTATTGGGAACTCTTGAGGCAGTGTGAAAGAATCATCATGAGGAAATGTGGGAAGCTTATGTCACTGCAAGTCTGACTACTAGAATAAGCCCAAAATGTCCATTCTATTGCCTTCCCCACTTCTCCATTGTTTCTTCATCAAACTCAGTCTTGTTTTGTCCAAATTGGGTGTCAGCTCTGAGTGTTCCATCACCACCAAACTTTGGCAAATCAATTGCTTCCAATTTCAGATTTCAAAATCTGTGAGTCATAAGCTAAACTAGTAAGCTCACCGAGGCTCTATAGTACTTGTAAGGGCTCCCCTGGCTGCCAAAAGGCTTTTCTCCCGTGCCTGAGAATTCATCAGAATCTTTGAAAGAGTCAGAGCCACTTTACTCATTTCTGGTCTTAATTCAGGTTCAGGATTGACACAATCCTTGGCCAGCTCTGCAGTCTTCAGTGCACTGTCTAGAGGGGCAGAGTCCCCAAGCAGGGGGTCCATCCATGCTCGAAGCCTTCTCCCAGGTTCTTTATCTGCAAAAATTGCCGCAATGACATCGGGGAGGAGTGTCTTCTTGAATGTGTTAGAATGAGGGTTGGTCTGAAAGCTAACAGCCTCCTTGCCTGACATAATTTCCAACAAAATGACACCAAATGCAAACACATCGAGTTTTGGTGTGATCAAGCCACTGGACTTCTCCTCTGGTGCCATATAACCATGTGTCCCTGAAATCTTAATGCTGTGAGACCGTGTGAGAGACCGTCTCAACCTTCTGGAGGCTGCCTCCCCATCCCTTAGCTCTCCACTACTTGATATGCTGGAATTAGCCTCCTCTGCAACATGCACCTTTCCCACTGGCAATGTACCCATCTCTCCCTTTACTTTTGCCACACCAAAGTAGGCAATCTTTGCATGAAGTTCACTGTCCAAAAGGATATTGCTGCTTTTTAAGTACTTATGTACAAAGGGTGTGTGTGTATGGTGATGGAGATACTCAAGGCCTTTGGCAACATCAAGAACAACCTGTAGCCTGCCTGTCCAGGTTGGAAGAGCTGAGAACCCTGGGGAGTACTGGCTGTGAAGGTACTGCCGAAGGTTTCCACTGGCGACAAACTCATACACAAGATAAACTTGACTGCCACTATTGCACCCACCGATCAGTTTCACAAGATTCGTATGATGTACACTACACAAGTTTTTGACCTCAGTAACAAAATCTGTCACTTTCACTCCATTCTTAACCACAACTACTGCCACATCCATGCCATGGACTGAACCCCGAAACACAGAAGTCCCCACTTTCCTGGCAGAACTAAAGTTGTCGGTTGCTATGCTCAGATCCTTAACTTTGAAAATAATAGCTCCATCAGACAGCATGTTCTTGATTCCTGCCAAAGATGTCACACTGCTGTTTGACACTAGTGACTCCTTTGACAACTGGCTAGAGTTAGTGACACTTAGCTCCATGCTGCTATCATCGAGACCCTTCAGCTTGGGTCTGCTTTTGATAGAAGAATTGGATCTTGAGGATGGCTGCTTCACCATTATCCTCATTCGCTTCATCATACACATGGCAACTTATGTACACTGGCTGATGGTGGCGGCCTTCAAATATGTTCTGCATAAATTAAGAAGCTCCCAAATTACCAGCTTTACCATTTGTGTAAAAGTTAACAACACATGTGAAGAAGCTTTACCAACATTAAAAAAAAAGAGTGTTAAAGCACCACATCCATGGCTACAGTGCTGCAATATTAATCTTGGGGCATCATCAGCAATTAGTACCTGTATGGTCAACCTGTGTGTCAAAGCCTGGTGAATCTTCTTCTGCATATATATATATGTATTTAGTATGCAACTGCATCCTATCCAGTTCAACACCAAACAAGCCTTTTGTCTAACAGAAACCCATTATCTTCTTATACCTCATGATCATGGTGAATCAGGCATTTCATGAAATCCACAAGCATAACATCATCAGGATGTCAAGGTTATTATATTCTATTGCTTCAACCACATGATGATCCAGATCAAGAAAGGTGCAGACACCTTCATGGAAGAAAAAAAAACTGAAGTTGTATTCTTCTGAAAACAAGCATGACTGAGTGCACAAGTTTCAGCTCTAAGTGACAAGTCTACTGTCCCTTTTGTCCTCAGTGGATCTCCACACAGGCCAAAATCTTCTCACAACCATTATATCTATCACACACCATAGCCTGATTGCCAGTCCAGAATCATCTGGCTGCCCATTAAGGCACAGGGTATGGCCACATTCAAGCCATGCAACCTTCGAGTTTCTTTGCAAGGATGTGGAGAGGAACCCTAACTGCAACTGGGCTTAGTTTTGGAACAAATCAAGCAAAACATACACTCTAGAAAAAGATTCAAGAAGCAGCATCATCTTTAGATCAGCTCTTGTTGCTTCCATATATTCCTCCCAGTTTGAATCCGTGGACGAGTCTGCTGATTAAAAGCTTACCTAGAAGAGGTGGAGATGCTGCAGCAGCACACGAATATTGGTAACAGCCGATCAAGGCGAAGAAGACGCAGCAGCAATAACCGAAGAAGAAGAAGTGCAGCTTGAACCCGGCCTGTTGCCAGAGATCGACCAGCAAAATAGCTGTGGCAGTAGCAGCTCCCAGAGAGCTGTACATGATCAAGCACCCTCGTTGTCGTCGTACTTCCCGGCAGATTGTGTTGTTTCTTTCTTTCTGCAACAAGACGATGTCGTCAAAAGTACTTGACTTCCAGCAGCAGCAACAGCTTCTTGTAATCCCGCTTGCAAACAAACGATTTGCGCACGTCCGGCGATCAATCAGTTTTTGGACATTTGTCTCACAGCAAGCAGCTTCTGCAGCAGGCCCTGCTTGCTTCCTTGCTTGTTTGCTTGCTGTATCGGCTGCTGCACATCTACATCAACAACACAGTTCTTCTAATCCTTCTTCTTCTCTAAGGTTTTTCGAGCCGGTTTGGCAAGCCTTTATCCTTCGCTGTTTGCTTCACTCTCATGACTCCACAAACACCTGCCGTATCTTCACATGCCGCGTGATCATAACCCCCGCGCCGGCAAGCTACTAAAATGCATCGCAGTTGCAAGTTTTATACTATTGCAAACGTCCTTACCCCGCTGCTTTCACCAAGCAAACGAAAAAGAAAAGAAGATTGTTCGATAAAACATACAATTGCAAGCACGCTACAGCAACACGGCATGAAAGCAACAAAAAAGAAGAAGACACAATCTACAAACAATGTATCTTACAAGTACTACACGGCCTCCTTCTTCAATATCTTTCTTCAGAAAAACCAAATGGTAAAATGAGCAAGTGTGCTTTTGACTGAGCATCATGTTCAAGACTCCGAGAACATGAAAAACATGCAGCAAAAAGAACAAGACATGATGATGATGATGATGATGAAGATCATCAAAATACGAAAGAAAATAATCAAAACCACGCTCCTCGTCGATCAGAGACGAGAGCAGGTAATAACAATAATACAAAGAATAATACTAGTCATAATAATAATAATAATAATAGTTTCCAATTTTCCGATTCCTAGTGCTCATGTCTTTCTTTTGAGCGCAGCTGCGGTATTACAGATGGATGAATCGTAAGGGACAAAAAGCCGTCACCCGTGGTGATACACCGCTGCAGGCCTGTTAAGTGTCAATAAAGCTACAGATGAAATGAAACAGCAGGAGGAGGAAGAGGAAGAGGGAGGAACAGACTGTAGAAGACGAAGAAGAAGAAGAAGAGAGGTGCACGAAGGAGGGGATGATGACGCCGAAGACGACGACAGTGTTGGTTTTCTTCTTTGGCTTGTTGTCATGAGAGCTTCTTCGGCTCTGCTGCTTCGCACGCACGAGTCGCGCAGGGAAGGGCGACAGCAGTCGTCGGCATCCTCTTCCGCTGTTGCAGTGTTTTGTTTTTTTATTTATATTAGGATTTTTTTTTGTTTGTAGCCAAAATGGTTATCATCTATAAGAAGGAAGCAGTTTAAAATAAAAATAAAAATAATTTTCTCTGGGCCAATTTTCGCCATTTTTTAACAAAGAAAGAAACTGGGGAAATTTTGGAATTTTTTTTTGCTAGTGTAGTGAATTTCGACTAATTTTGCTAAATTTTTTTGGGTAAAATTTCGCCAAAATTTCGAAATCCAAAAAATGAAAGGAAAAACACTGGAAGTAAGATCTAGAAAAAGTGGCAATCATCCCTAGGATGGACAAGATTTAGCCACATCTGGCTATAAACCTGGCCAGAAACAAAAAAAAATACAAATCTTTAATCATCCTTTTATGTATATTTTGGCTATACAATGAAAACAAAATATACAAATCTGACGATTGTTACTTCTTTTTGAACATCCTCACTTCTGGCGACTGAAAACCCTTCAAAATCACTTTCTAATGAAATTTGTTCGTCGTAAGGCGAAATTTCGCCATTAATAATAATAATAATAAAACGCCCCTCCACGCCGCTCCTTTCTTTGTTTCTTACGTCTTGGCAGCAGTAGTGAAAAAGATTGTGTACGTTTTGGCAGAAGACAGGCTTCCTTTTGTTTGTTTGTTTTGACAACCAACATTTTTCTTTACCATTTTTTCTTTCCCCAACAGCTCAGTATGGACCCATGGACTAGGTGAGCATTAGTTAGGTACGTTAAAACTCGAGCCTAGCTACAACATCGTCAAGTAGCCAGGCCATGTACAAAGGTGCTGCCCATTACATACTCGAAAGTGGGCCCAGCTATGCCTGATTCCTCCTCCCAGCAGGTAAGTTTGATATCAATGTCAGTTCTCAACAAAGTCATACAAGTTCCTTCATATGTACTAGATCGACCTTAGTTAGTTTTGTGATAACTCTAGCTTTGGACTTGCCACTAAGGTTGGGCATGATAACGGAATTCATTCAAGTTCGTTTAGTTCATATGTAGTAAATTTACCTTAGTTAGTTTTGTTGTAACTTTAGCTTTGGGTGAGGTTGAAGTAGCTCTGACTTTATTCAAACACATTTTCACAAGTGTGAAACATTCAATTTTTATAAATATGAAAGTGTGTAAAGAAACAAGACTCAATGTTCTAAAGTGAATTCTTATTTTTATGAGTTGAGAATTGCTAGTTTTTTTTTATCTTGGGATGAAGGTGAATTTGGGGGAGGGGGGGGGGCGGGGGGGGGGGGGGTAAGGCTTTGTTTAAATTAGGTTTTAAAAAAAAAAAGTTGAAAACATTATTGCAAAATTAAATCCTAAGGTGAGGGCCATATTCCTGAAATAAAGACTTAAAAACACAAGTTAAATGGTCATTTGAAGCATCAAAAGTTAGGCTCACAAAATGATTCTTGATCGCTTTAGTTGCCCAACAAAATAAAAGGGTCAAATTAGTTTTGATGAAAGGCCTTGATATGTTGTTGTAGAGTTCTTTTTGCAAGAGTTACAACTTTGTTCTTGAAAGCTTTGAAATCTAATACAAAATGTGAAAGTTATGAGCCTTTAAAATGGCAAGACTCACCATTTGATCATTTTGGAGTTCTTCAAAAAAATGTCATTTCAATACAACCTTTGCAAAAAGTTACAAAATATATTATAAGAAGAGTGGTGGCTTTTGAATTTATGTTAACTCGTGCCTCCTTTGTGCATTATTTTGATCCCAAATTATATTAATTTCAATCATTTTAATTTATTTTTGGTTTGTGTAATTCAACATGACCATGAACTCAATTTAAGCCTTTGCACTAAAGTTCTATCCTAGAACTTCTATGTCATATTTCTTGCTATGGGTTAAGGAATGCCTTTATTTGCAATTTGCATCTTATTGCAAAACCAATAATAGTTATTTAAAAAATATTTTCACCACTTTCAATGTCATATTTCTTGTTATTGGTTAAGGAATGCATCTTAAGTATACATCTTATTGCAAAATAAAAAATAGACAACCTTTTCCTATTTTTACCACATTCAATATCATTGTTAATTATACAATGGCCAGGAATGGACACCTCAAACATCTAAGGCTTAGAAACTAAGCAAACTTTAGCATAGCTTAATCCCCCGCCCCCTTCAACCTAAACCAAACTTCCATGAGTAATTATCTCATGTAATTGGTGAGGGCTAGTGGTAAGAGCAATAGGTGTGCAAAGTCTCTAGTTGTCCTTGCAAAAAATTTGTCCTTGCCAAAATACAAATGTAGAATGCAAGAAAGAAGTAAGGGAAACAAGATTGTGAAATCCTTGTATTATAATGGGCTGATGGGCCCATATTTGTTTAATAACATGCACTCTCACATGGAGATTGCATGGGGAGGAAGGGAAAAAAAAGGAGAGATTTTTGTCTCAATAATATACCATGCACAGTAGTGTGTACAAAACTTAGTGGTAGCTGAATGAAGTTTTTTTAAAAAGGAGAAATATGGAAGGGAAAAAATTAGGAACCTTCCCAAAATTTAATAGACAAAGCTTTGCAAAAATTTGTAGGGAACTATCTCATATGGGTCTTTTGCCTATTGATTTCAAGTCTAAAATTGGTCCACAAAGCAGTGGCCTGACATCATGCACAGAATCCAAATATGTTAATGAAGAGGGGACAAGTTGGATTTGACCTGTGAAGGAAAAAGTAACAGAAATTAGGGCTGAAAAAGCCCACAAGAACCTTTGTGTTTCTTTTAGGTTGCTATTCATGCAAGTGTAGTAGCTTAGTGGTGAACCTGAGAGTAGAAAACTGAAAATGGCATTCTCCTCTTTAGAATAGAATCTTCCATGCTGAGCTGAGCTGCAACAGGGAAGACCTAAAATGAAAGATTTCATGAAGCTTATAGATAAGACAAAATGAGCCCAGCACAAAGAACAGAAAATTTGATCATTTTTTGCAAAAGCATAGGAGTAATTTTGCTGGTGTAGTTGGAGGGCACCTTATATCCATAAATATCAGTTCTAGAAAAGAGGAGGGATGCTTAGAGCATGCCCAGTGTGCGATAGTTAGCACATCCAGTGCCCAAGCATAAAATGATCGCCAGGTTTTGATGGCAGGTGCTTACCACAGGGCCCTGCCCTACACAAATTCCCTAAAAAAGGGTTGGGAAGGGGTGAATATTTTTCTGGTTTGAATGGTTCACAGGGTAACTTTTAAAGGTGAGGATTATATCATTGATGCATGATGACATGACATTTCCATCGTGTCTGACAACATGATACTAATGTCTCATATGGCACGGGGTGAGAGTGTTGATGTGATCATGAAATGTTTTATTTCGTAAAATTCGTGTGGTGGTCAATATGACAATAATAGATTAATGGTACATATAAAATTTGTCCAAATTTGACTATAAGCTAAATATAATTTAGTTTGAATTTAATATTTTTGATTACATGTTTGAACCACATGTATAGAAATATGGAAATAGTCTTAAATTTTGATTGAATTGTGGTTATCGAAAATGAAAAAATCACACTTTTGATTTTAATATATATTTTTTGTTATATGCAATCAACCAAAAAAAACTTAATTTCAATATGATTATTTGGTTACATTTAATATTTTAAAAAAAAGTTGGCATCAATATTATTGGTTTTTGGCAAAACATCATCATTTAGTCACAAAAAAAATTAGATTTAACCAAGGAGATTATTTTTAATGTTACTGTAACTAATTATTCTAAAAAAAGAAGAAAAAAGAAATGGTAGTATCTTAGTTAAGGTTGAAAGCGATGGGAGAATTATTGCATTTCAAGGTTTAGGGGTTTGTTTACTAGTTGTTTTTTGGTGCCTCCCTTTTGGTTGAACATAGAATGAAATGTAGTATTAGTGTATCATTAGTGTCTCAAAGGGAAGGTGCAAGCTCAAGAGGAGGAGAGGAAGAGGAAAGGTGTGTGCTTAGGGGTAGGTCAAAAGGTCAAGAAAAGGAGGACATGAGGTGTGTGCTTATGGGTCTATTGAAAGGTCAAGAGGAGGAGGAAAACTGCCACATGTTCATGAAAAGTTTAGATTGTGGTCAATAAGTTAGGAGGAAAAAGGGAGGAATGCACTAGTAATTAGTTTAAGAGGTTAGGTGTTAATCAAGTAGTAGGAGAAAAGAGGACTCCAACGAGGGGCATGCATGTTCCAACATCAATGACAAAGCTTCAAAAGTTTCGACATTGGTGACATCAATGACAAATTATCAAAAACAATGATGGACTCTTAAAAGGTCCAATGGTGGTGATGTCAGTAGTATACTATCAAGAACACCGTTGGACTGACAGTCCAACGTTGGTGACATTGACGACAAACTATCAAAAGCATCAATATATTGTCAAGAGATTCCAAAGGCGGGGGATCGATGAATTGAAAGGAGTGTTAGGAGTTCAAAATTTGAGCCCAACAATAACTTGTCTTTATTTTTTGTAAGTTTTGTTTTCTCACTTTAAAACCTAGAACCTTTCAAACACAATGTAAGGCTCATAAATAAAACCATGATAGAGGCTTTGTGTACTTGGTAATGGAATTTGTTGATTGTAAAATTTGAGATTAATTTCAAGGATCTCATATGGTATTAACCTATTGAAGAAAGATTATGAGAAATGCTTAAGCTACAAAGTTTTCTCCTAATTGATTTTTTCAAAGGTCTATTTAACTTAGTTGAATTTGAAATTGATGGGTGTTGAAACATGCACAATCTATCATAGGTGGCCTAGAAAAACTATGTGTTTTTTGCCTTTTCTTTGTGATATGCCAGTGTTGTCTAGATTTTGAGGAGGACCCCTAGCTTGCTAGCTTTAGGTTTGGCTATATCAAAGAACCTCATTTTGTTTGTTTGGTGTCTATGAGGACCAAGGAACCTCATTCCCTCTTGCTTTTAAGGCTATTTTGTTTAGGATGTATTTAGTCTTTTAGCAACAGTTTGAAAATTTTGAGATGGTCTACATGCACTCCAAGCTCTTTACCTTGGATTTGAATACTATTTTTTTTCCTATCCCTATTTTAATTTTTTGGATTGTTTTTCACTTTGAGTGGTAACCTATGTTATGACCAAATAGCCTTTCTATTGCTTATGGAAGCGAGACAGAAACTTGGAGACGCATATATGCTATTCATGGTTTGACCACATGTTGGGTTGATTAGTACATATTTGTCCACACCCACAATTAGGCGCTTATTGAAGTTAGTGGGTGGGTACTCATGGTTCTTTGTCACTAACATTCCCTAGGAAGGTGATGGTTTTTCAAGTTTAAGGTTTAGGGCTTTAAGGTTAATAATTTAATGGAATGTTTTGGTTCTAGTTTTAGCAATTAAAAAAAAAATCCTTTGGGTGGAACCTCTGATGAGTTTTTGAGCCTACTTTTCAAATCCTTGAATGTCCTATTCTTAAGGTTCTAAGACTAATCCTTTAAATTCCTAATTGTCCAATTTTTGGTTCTCCAAAATATTTTTTCAATTAGGTTCCACCTACTTACACATATCTTAAAGTTGGAGATTTTGTATGTACCAAAGCAATACAATCTATTTAGGATTTTTTCTCTGTTGATTGTTTTGGCGATTGGGTTTAATTAAGGAAGTAATTCAGTTTTGAGAACTTGGTTGTTCAAGAAGAAATGTGAAATGCTTTGTAAATTTTTTTGGAAAGATCCAAAGGGTGAGTGTGGGAACTATGATAAGGAACCTAAGCAAATTAAAATTGGCAGTGGTTAACAATTGGGTTTTTTTTAATTTGGAAAGTAATTGGTTTAAGGTAGAAAGACAACTATGAGTTTTAGTGATCTTATATCTATTTTAGGTCTACATATGTGTGGAATGATCAATAAATAGATTACTAGTTATTTATTTTGATGAGTGATGACCATGTGCATTTGTAAAATATACATTTTTTTCCTCCTCACTTTTGAGATGTATGTCACCTTGGTTTTGTCATTTTCAGAATTGATCAAGTCTGAGGTTGTCAAATTATGGTCAATATGTAGCCAAAATATTTATTTTATTTTATTTTTTAAACTTCTATATTTAGCTTGTAGCCAAATTTTCCTAAATATTCTTATGGAGTTTGATATGTTAATATAGTATAATTTGTAATGTACAACATAGATTTACTACCAACCCATTAAGATAAGACTATACATATAGTGGTAAGTTAAATTCATGTGATTGCAATAACCTTGTTGATGTAAAAAATAAACCATGTGAGAGATGGTAAGAAGGCATGTAATCAATGATTCGTTTCATGGTGTTTTCAATCCAATATTCAAGGTCCTTTCCACTTCATTGGTAAAAGTTGACCTATGATTGTCCATGACAAATCATGGTTAATACATATTGGTATTTTGAAGCTACAAGGAAGATGCAACATTTATGGAAAGGTTTTGATTTAACTCCAATAATTGGGTACAATTTCAAATACCCTTGAAAGGAAAAACTACAGATAAAAGGATTGAATATTTGAGTTTGTGTAATTGTAACTACAAAATTCATGTCATCAAAGTAATCCAAATCTACAGGAAACCTTGTGACCAAGTTGTCTTGTTGCTTCTTGAGATGTGATAAAAACTTGGGATGCAGATTTTGTATAATGGGTCTTTTAGTTTTTGGGTGGACTATTATATCCTTCATCTATACCTACCATCACGAGCTAATGAAGGTAGTGGGTTAATCACAACAGTGTATCATTGCTAATTTGTAGTGAAAAATGTGATGATCAAGTCTCACATTTTGTGAACAACTCTCATAAGGTTGTCGAAACCAAGATATTGATGTTGATTTACTACATATTGTTCTTTTTTGCATACATAATATGTTTGTTGCTTACTATCCATTGTTTGGTGCACAAGAATATATATGTTACAATGTGTATTGAGTTTGGCATTTTTTTGTCTTTATGTAATTGAATATATATCCTTGTTACAATAGGATGACAAGTGCAAATTATTATTAGTTGTATTAATACATTTGGACCCATATTAATACATTTTCATTTGGGATGAGGAAGTCTTGGATGTGGAGCATTTTGATGCAGAGGAGTATGTTTGGTCCTTTTGCATCTATGTATATGAGTTTATGTTCTTGGTTAAAAGTAGTGGAATGAGATCCCATTTTCATTTCGGATAATCAACACAACAACATTTAAATAAATGATGATTTGACATTTTTATGTGTGAAATTGTGGTGGTATGGTGCAAATGTTGAAGTTTCAGTAGTAGTTTTCGATTTGGTATCACATTTATGTAATGCTAGTTATGCTCATGGAGATCAACCAAAACTTGTCTTTCCCTTTTCAAAGATTTTTCTTTTTCACTTTCAAATCTAGAGCCTTTTAGCAGGTGTTGAAATGTGTATAGAGTTTGTTAAATGGAGGTGGTTTTAATGCGCATTGAAACTTTGCATACCACAATACTACATTGGGTAAAAGAAAATGGTCGATAAAATTAAAGAGGCATCTTGGGATTGGAATCCAATATGGCAAATGCTTTCATCGAACCAACAAATCTTGAAGAAGATGCTAGAATTACCTTGGTGCCATGATTGTCAATTATATAATTTACATATGCATTACTTTGTATAGATTTTAAATTCCCTAACACTAATCATATTTACTTGCTTGTGTAGTTGCAAATGCATAAATTGTAGAAATATTGCTGGTTGGTTTTAGACTCCAAAAACCCCACCACCAATGCTTATGCAATTGTTTAATTTTATTTTTCTTCATTATGGGGGGGAAGAAGTCTCTTTATATGCCCCTTTACTAGTTTAAAGGAAGAGAATTTGCGAAAATGGATGTAGTCTCCACCCCATGCAAGTAACTAAATCTTACACCTTTTACCATTAATGTATTATTGTGTCAATGTTTCAGTGTATCATTTCACCAATGTTTCAATGTATCAGGTGGTCAATGTTTTAGTGTATTAGGTAGTTAATGTTTTAATGTGTTAATGTGTCCATGTATGAGGTAGTTATTGAATATGTTAATGTTTCAATGTATTAGGAAATTAATGTTTCAATGTGTCAATGTTTGAATGTATCAAATTGTCAATGTTTTAGTGTGTCAAGGTGTCAATGATTTAGTGTATAAGGTAATTAATGTTTTAATGTGTTAATGTTTGAGTGTATCATATAGTTTTTGTTTCAATGTGTTAATATTTTCAAAATACAAGGTAGTTAATGTTTCAATGTGTCAATATTTCAATGTATCATGTAGTTAATGCAACAATGTTTTAATGTTGTAGTGTGTGTGTCAATGCTTTAATGTTGCATTGTGTGAATGTTGTAATGTTACAATGGATTAATGTTGTAATATCTTAGTGTGGTAATGTATTGATGTATTAAAAAGTTTTGTTCCTACATCTAGGACAATTAAAAATTACCTTGGATGCCTTCCAAAGGGAAGGTTGATATGTTTTCAAGCAGTCCATTACCAATCAAGATATCCATCACCTATAGTGACAATTATCTAATATTGTGAATGGGAAGGGAAAGACATAAGGAATGAGATTTATAGTTGGTTATTAGCTTATCAAGCTTGCCGTGGAAGATGTGGCCTTGTAACCATTTTTGCAAATGTTGAGATGTTGCATAATAACATCTTTAGAGCTATTGAAGAAATGGAATCTAGGGTGGATATTGAAGATGAGATTGATTGACATAATGCATTTGAAAAGGCATTTGGGCTTTACATTCCAATGCCTTTGGATGACAGTATTATGGTTATTCACACAAGGTCAAATCCACTAATTTTAAAGATAGAAAAAGTAGTATGTAGTTGGGTGTCAATATCAAAAACCCTTCAATGATTTACAATCACATAACCTAGCAAAGGGAATTTGATTTTGATGACTTATTGGCCTTTGCCATTTCCCATAGGTATAATTTATTTTTCAATCATATTGTTTTTTTAATGTTTAGCCTCGGTGTATTAGATGAGATGTTGACATGGTGAAATAATGTATTAGTTTATATTTATTAAGCATGTGAATGTGTCATCTTTAATTATTACTAATTTTATTTTCCTTGGAAAATGCAAAGTACCAAAAATGATTTAGTCCATCAAGTACATTCTTCCCTCAAAACGCATTCAATATTATTTTTTCATATGCATTTTGACCTTAAAAAGGTGTATTAGTGTATCAACAATGGTCTTACATTAATATTTTATGCTCTAGATGTTCTTTGAACATTGGGGCAACAAATCCCAATGTTGTTTTTTAAAAGGACAACCACATTTTGAATTGAACATTGTAGATTCAAAATTTGCTAAATTTTGGCTACCTTAGGCTTGGTTGGGGGGTTCCACAATGGATTTTGTAAATTTTAGCCATTATTTCAATAGCCATCTAAACATTCAGAAGGCAATATTTGTGGCAAGTGCTTTGATCCCCATTTTTGAAGAAGTTATGTTTTGGTATAAGGGGTGGTATTAAAGTTATAGAGTTGGAGGCTTCATGGGATGGGCCAAATCTCACCTATCATTATGTGGAGGTGAAACTAGATATGACATTGTGGTAATACCTTATCATGATGAAGCACATTGGAGTTTGCTTGTGTTGGAACCTTCCCACACCTTTCATTTTGACTCCAAGATTGAAATACATAACATTTTTATTCGACGAATCTGTGGGGCCTTGTTGTTACAAGGTGTCCATCCTAGCGATTTTACATTTAATGAACTAGTTGAAAAGTTAGTGTTGAATGTCCCCATCTTTACATAGGTTGGGAGTTGGGAGTGTGGATATGCTACTTCACATAACTTTTGCCAATACTTGGCATACAAGGCATATTTGAATAATCAAACAATTGAAGAACCCAAGGTTGGTTTTCAACACCAATGTTATCTTTATAATACATTCAAAACATAATAATTAAAATGTCAATATATCATAGTTAATGTAATGTGTTTCAAAAAAAATGCAGCATTGTACCATTGGATGTGCAATTTGTCACCTTATGTGTTAGTGCAAATCTTGAGCGAATCTTGGAGTGCACCATTTGATCCTCTAGAATATCAAAAGTAGACCATCATGAAGCTTGTAGAGGAGCTTGAAGTTAAGGACACAAGTTGTGGCTATTTGCCACCATATAGACCATTGGTTGTCGCACACACAAGCCCTAGTAATGATTATACTTTATTGGATGTGACTATAGGTGTGCATAATTCACAAGGCCTTTAGAATGTAGGTGAGGTGGCCTCTAAATGGAAAGAGGATTGGGTGTGTCATAAGAAAGTAATAGGGAAGCTGACTTTTGTGCATGGGGGTAGCTCAAATGGGGATATAAGATAGATTAGACAACTTTTTGGAGTTTTTATGAAATGAAGACTTCTATTAGACTCCATTTTGGTGCTCATGGTTGGGTGGTAAAATGCATGTATATATGATTTTTGTGAATTATTATTCCATTCTATTATACTGTTATGAAGTATGTTGTTTCATTTCAATCAAAGTGTGTAGTCATGAATCAATTTGTTAATGTATTAATGTGACAATGTGTTAATGTGATAGTGTATTAGTGTGTAAGTGTGGTAATGTGTTTATTTATCACTATGTTAATGAGTGTGTGTCAATTTACTAGTCCAAGTTTACATATGAATGTATCATTGCATCGTTATATTAATGTGTAATTAGATTAGTTTGCCAATGTAATTGAATGTTTGTTTATTAGTATGTTAATATAAGTGTATCATTATACCAATGTATCAATGTATCGGTCCATGTTAATGTATGAATGTAATAATTTATCATTATACTAATGTGTCATTGGATTAATTGTCAATGTAATAATATGTTTGTCTTTCATTAAATTAATGCATGAATGTATAATTGTATTAGTGTGTCATTATCTTAGTATTTCAATGGAGATGGAGGTGTGTTTGTTTATGATTCTATTATTATAGGGTAAAACATGATCAAATATACAATAAAAGTAGCTATGAATAATTGTAATCATGCTTTACACATAAATGCAAGAAAGTAAAATCAAAACCTTTTCAATCATTGTCAAACCATAATGGTGCACAATATTGAGTTTATTGTATATTATGTACAAAGTTTTTAAAAAATTAGTATACTAAAAGTAGGTCAAAAGTATTTTCAAAATTGATTGGTGGAATTGTGTTAAAAAATATTTTTACATTAAAAGATTGATATATTATTATTTTTACCTTGTAAGTTGAAAGTGCATAAGCAAATTATAGATGCCCATTAACCAAGAAAGTAAAAAATTCAATATTTCATTTATTTGAAGCCTACTTTGTTTCTTTGGGCAACCCAGAAAGTAAAAAAAAATCTATTTGCAATTTTTAGAAATTTACTTAAATCTATTTAAAACATGTTTTCATATTACGGTGAAACAAAAAATGCACCAAAAAAGTCCTTTTCTACATTTTTTTGGGTGTTGTCATCACTTTTTACATGAGTTTTTCAATTACAAATTAAGTTTTTATAAAAATTATATGTTGTACATTTTTTCTAATACATTATAAAACACATTCAATGAAAACACTTGAATCAAGCTCAAAAAATACGTATTGAAAAGTACTTGTGATTTCTAACCTTCCAAAAAAGTACTCAAATGCCCACTTTCATTAATAATGACATCATTAATAAAAACTTTAGTCTCCATTTTTATCATACAACTTGTGGCAAAGTATAATCAAACAAATAATTTAATAACTCAATATCTATGAGTCCATTAACAATTACTTAAGGACTAAATAAGGATTGTGATTAAATTTAAGACACAAGTTTTAAAGTCCCCCCTAAACCAAAAAATGAACATATGGTTTTTCTTTTTTAATATATTATTTTTATGATAATATAGATCCTACATGTGTCCCTTTTTTCAAATAGAAAAAAAAATTCTAACTCAAGAAAAGGGTGAATTTTTTTTACGTTGTGACACAAAAAAGGGACATCATAGTATGCATTTACCCAATGTGTCAAAGTGCCAATGTGTTTGTGTATTAATGTGTTAATCATCTAATGTGTAAATGTATCATTGTAATAATGTATCTATATTTGTTATTCTAATGTGTTAGTGAATTGATTCATTGGATGATTCAATATTTTAAACTTTGTTGGATGTAAATATATTTTTTGAAACATTCAAGCTTAAAAAAATATTATTAGCTTGAATCCATTTGATAAAATCCAAGCATAATATGTTTAAATATTATTGAATTACATACTTGAAGCATTACTCCATACCATGTCATTGAAAATTAGTGCATTAATGTACCCATGCTTTATTGTTTTGTTTATTGAGGCGGTGCTGATGATAGTCATTTTTTTGCAATTGGCTTATGCCCACAAGCTAAAAAGTCCATGTGTCGTTTGAGGTTAAACCTTTGTCCATCTTTAATTGGTAAAAACACATAGTTTGGGCCTATGGGGTTATGTAACCCATTCTGTATGTTGTAACCTTAGCCTTGGACTCGCAACCAAGGTAAAGGCTTGCGAAGGTGCAGGCCAAAAGTGAAGCCCGGGAGTGACATTTCATGCTCCTAGGAGTGTGGGAGAGTGGGAAAGTGTGAAGGAATGAACCTCCGCACTCCCAAGTGTGCTCCCACTTTAGGAATTGGAGTTCCACTGGACTCCTGAATATTTAAAGAGTAATTGCAAGGGTCAAAACCCATTGGATTGAAGAGTTCATTATATCATTGGAAAGTTCTTAAAACTTATATGTTTACAATTGGCTGACATGACCCATTTGAATAATTAAAACACAAGTTATGGCCAAAAGAACGGCCGGGAGTCAAATTTGTAATTTTATTCCTGACCATTAAAAGTTGGGAATTTCCCTGACTTCCTTGCGTGCAGGTGGTGTGCCACATACCGTTGGAAAACTATTGACAAGGGCTATAACTTTTCTTTAAATCTTGCCTCAATCGGAGTTTTTCACACAAAATTTGGGCCTCCAAAGTTGCAGGAATCCTAATTTTGGGAATTTCAGGACTCCCACTTAGGAATCCCTGGACAAAATGACATTTGGGTGTTGGTCCCATGGCCATGCACATAGTATATAAGGGGGAAGGTGGTGGATTCCCCTAAGTCCAGGCCGTGGTGACTCTTGTGAGTCCGTGTTTGCCCGTCGTTTGTCCGTGCACCAAAAGTGTTCCAATTTTCCATTAACCAACTTGTTATTTGGTTTGTGCAAGTCCATGTGAATAATTGACTCACTTGTTGCTTGTCCTAGTCCCATCCTGAAGCTCTAGCATGCCCCTCTAACCCTGAAGTGTTGCAAGTTAAGGAGTGCGCCCCAATTCTTTTTCCTTTTGTTGTCTTCACCTTTGGATTCACAATTGAATCCATCAAGGAACTTGGGGGTGCGTCATTGTAGGTTTGCCACAACCTTTTTTTGATTACCTTATGCATGATAAAAATTTGCCATCAAATATTTAAAGAGAATTTGATTCCCACTGGATACATCCACCATATCTAATGCCATGCTTCAAAGTTGTTCCTCTAAATTGATTTATATTAGGGTGGTCAACTTATGAATTGATGTAGTTGAAGTTGTCATTATGTGGGGGGGGGGGGGGGGGGGGGTAGACCGTTTTTAAAAAAAAAAGTTTTTCTCACCCCCCTAAAAAAACCCCTTTCAAAACCAAAAAA
>Ga0116228_10000114_pt1 | contig 51496 bp, 50 predicted proteins | sample S1TSphfallax_2_FD_89694 | JGI IMG/M metagenome (GOLD analysis project Ga0116228, IMG submission 89694) | Host-associated microbial communities from peat moss isolated from Minnesota, USA - S1T2_Fc - Sphagnum fallax MG | ecosystem: Host-associated > Plants > Peat moss > Unclassified | place...
AATGAAGAAAAGAGGAACAAACCATCAACACCAAGGTATTTAACTACAAGACCAAACCACAAATAACCAAACTAAAATAAGTAAAGAAAGTAATTCAACCTTGTGAAAGTAACCTAGTTACTTTACTACTCCAATAACTAATGAAACCTAACTAGTTGAGCTTGTATTCTCAACAAAAGGAGTTAGAGACATTGGACTTTGGCACAAGCGAGTTGGCCATGTTAATGTCCAACGTTTTAAGTTAATGGAGAAACAAAATTTTGTTGGATGTCTTCCCAAATTTGGGAATAGAAGAGGTGATGTCAAAAGTTTGTGAAACATGCCAATTGGGGAAGCAAGCTAGGCATCCATTCCCAACTCAAACAACTCATGTAAGTTCCAAACCTTTGGAAGTGATCCAGTCAAATGTGTGGACCACAAAAATATAATCCATTAGAGGATGTAGGTATTGCGTGAATTTCATTAATGACCACATAAGGAAGGTGTGGGTTTATTTCATGAAACAAAAAGGTGAAGTGTTTCAACATTTTTTGAATTTCAAAGCAATGTTGGAGAAGGAAAAGGGTGTGAACATCAAATGTTTAATGTCTGATGGAGGGGGAGTGTATTTTTCAAATGAATTCAGTGAATACTTGAAAGAACATGGAATTCAAAAGAAGTACTCATGTAATTATTCCCCACAATAGAATGGAGTTGTTGAAAGGAAGAACAAACACATTATAAAAATAACACATGCCATGCTACATGAGAAGAATTTTTCAAATTACTTTTGGGCTAAAGCAATAGCAATTGTAGTCTATATCATGAATTAAACACCCACAACGATAGTTCATGGCATGACACCCGAAGAAAAATTCACAAGTAAGAAACCAAATGTCTCACACCTTAGAGTGTTTGGTTGCATTACATACGTGGATGTTCCTAACAAGAAAAGATTAAAACTAGACCCAAAAGTTGAAAAATGTATTTTCATTGGATATTCCTTAAAAAATATATATATATAGATGCTTCAACCTTTCCACTCAAAAGTTATAAATGAGTAAAGATGTTGTGTTTGATGAAATGGCTAATTGGTACTCACCACTGAAAATAACAGAAGATGGAAAGGTTAGAAATGGTGATGTTTCATCAAATGTGAAATAAGAATCATAATTAATTAGTGGACCACAAAAGTCTTCAATTAGTGGGTCCAATAACACTCCATGGAAAGGAAGATTAAGATCTTCAAACATTGTACATGGTAGTTTTCAAACATCATTTAAAAATTCCATGTAGATGGTGAGTCAAGTGATTCAAAAAATATTGTGGGTGAAAAATCAAAAGTCCTTTCAGTTATTACTCCTAGAGTTTAGATGGCCAAGAAAGCTTTAAAAACACCTAACAACAACAGTGGAGTACGAAGATCCACATGCGTCAAGTACCTTATACAAAGACTCACATAGCTCATCATTATGCATACATGGTGAGAGTTATATAGGAAGTTGAACCCACTTGTTTTGAACAGGTAGTTGGAAACCCTAAGTGGGACAATGCCATGGATGAAGAGATGGCGGTGTTGGATATTAGTGCTACTTGGGAATTAATAGCTTTACTAAAGGACAAGAAAATAATTGGGTGCAAATGGGTGTACAAAGTCAAGCACAATGCAAATGGATTTGTGAGCAAATATAAAGCAAGAATGTTTGCCAAAGGTTATGCCCAAACTTATGGCATAGACTATGAAAAAACCTATAATCAAGTTGCAAAAATGACAACTGTAAGAATAATCATTGTTTTGGCAACAACAAATGGATGTAAAGAATGAATTTTTTCATGGAGATTTATAAGAAGAAGTGTACATGGAACAACCACCATGTTATGTGGACCAAACACATCCTAATTTGGTTTGTAGGTTGAAGAAAGCTTTTTATGGCTTGAAGTAAGCACTTGGAGTTTGGTTAGACAAGATAGGTTTGTATCTTGTCACAAGTGGATTTCAAACATCCAATGAATTTTTTTCACTATATGTGAAAAAGATAGATCATGGGATTGTAATCATAGTCATCTATGTTGATGACTTGATTATCACATGAGATAATGATGTAAACATCTTTAATTTGAATAAGCTTTTGAAGCAAAAGTTTGAGATGAAGGGTTTGGGAGAGTTACGTTACTTCTTCAACATTGAGGTAATCTAGTCCCCTAAAAGGATATGGTTACTACAAAGGCAATATGCTTTGAACAAATTGTCCAAATATGGGACGATGGGTTGCAAACCCATTTTAATTTAATTCCATTGGAGCAAAATGTGAAGTTAAATGTAGATGAATGTGACATTGTGGAGGATACCACTATGTCCAGATGCATAGTGGGGAGTTTGATTTACATGACTGTCATAAGGTTAAATTTGAGTTATGCAGTTGGAGTGGTGAATCAATTCATGTAAACACCATGAAAGCCACATTTGGATGCATTGAAACATATACTCAGGTACATAAAACACACTTTGTAGTGTGGAATTTTTTATGAAACCAAGAGCTAGTTACAAATACATGGATACAGGGATGTTGATTAGACTAGCAATGTTTCGGATAGAAGATCAACCAATGGTTTCATGTTTTCTTTTGGAAGTGGTGTTGTTAGTTGGAATAGTAAAAAACAACCAACAATTGTACTATAAAGCATGGAGGTAGAATACAGAGACACAACAATTGTTGCATGTGAAATAATTTGGTTATAAAAACTACTTTCAAATTTAGGATAATTAGTGGATGCTCCTGTTGTCACTTATTATGATAACATCAGTAGCATACTACTTGTTAATAACTCGGTCTATCATGTTAGGATAAAACACATTGAAGTGCACTATCACTTTATTAAAGAAAAAATTATAGTAAGAGAAATTAACCTTATTTGTGTTAATACTGAAAATCAAGTTGTCGACATTTTCACAAAGGCTTTAAATACATACAAGCTAAGGAGGTGTAGAAAAATCTTTAGTGTACTAGAAGTGGATTTGAGCTTTAGGGGGAATGTTGAGAATTCAAGCTCAACTATTAGGTTTCATTAGTGACTAGAGTAGGAAAGTAATTAGGTTACTTTCACTAGATTGAATAACTTTATTTACGTATATTAGTTTGGTTATTTATGGTTTGATCTTTTAGTTAAATACCTTGGTGTTGATGGTTTGGCTCTCTTTTCTTCATTACATAAATTTGTGTATTTCATTGATAAGAACCTTGAGGAATTCTTGATGTTATATTCCATGTTGACACATGACTCACACATAATTACTATAGTAAAACTTGGTTTGAAAATCTAAAAGTCAAAAGAATTAACAAACTAAAATGGAAGCAAATGATAAACAATGTCTAAAATTTAACATCTTGCCTCACTCTCTTGAAGTGCACATCATGTGTTTCCTAGGTTTTGTGTGCAATTCAATGGCAAAGGACTTCTTTTTTGTTGGGGCTAACCTTTGTCTCCTCAAAATACTACTTAACAATAATGGTTTTTACATCCTTAGACACTACATCTTTTCTAAATCTCCTATCCCCTTTAGCCCAAGGCTCTTCTCCTTGTTTTACATCCAACTATTACCTTTGATGCACAAATCTCTTAAGTGACCTCCTATTGAGGCCTACACACATTCTAGCTGCTTTTAAACCTAATAATGAAAAGGTAGAAACAACAACAACCTCTACAACATTTCAAACCACATACTAGTTCTTTCCTACACCATATTTCAAACCTTTCCAAGTGATTGTTAGATTATAACAAACAACCTCACATTATAAGAACTCTTTACATTGCACGACATAATGTGGCATTGCAAATTATAACATGGGCAATGCTATTAATCTTTGAAACAATTTTTTTGGAAGTCAAGTCCCTGTAAAACAAAACAATTCTAACCCTATTTTGTTTGCAACCCTTGTTACAACTCTATTAGAAACACTTGTCGTAGAACACTCAAACACACAATCTTCACCCACCTTTGCATTATGTTGTTGGGATAAAATCCTTCTCTTCCTTTCTTTGTGGGTTGTTATGTTTTGTCACCTTTGTATAATAGCCATTAACCTTTGAACAACTTGATGAGCTAATTGTTGCCTATGCCATTGACCCACAACCTTTTTAGCATGTGCATTAGCCATTACATTAAGAACTTTAAAACTAATAGAAAATGAACCTCATCAATGAGAATAACATGCTTAGAATTTACCCCAATTGTTGATATACCAGTTGAGATGCATCTAATTATCTCACAAAGGATGTGACACACACTGGTTACATTCCTTTTGCTTGCATTTGCTGACATATCTTTGAATTCTTACATAACTTGCCCCAACATGACAAATGAGAATTAATCAATCCTCAAAGCTTATGACAATATTTGATATGTGTATTATGATCCCATAAAACAACAAACTTTCTAAGATACTTTGATCTTCTTTGAAAAATTGTAGCAATTGATGATAGATAAGCCCACATGTGTACGATATTGACTAAAACACGAGAGTGCATTCTTTTGGTCATTAATACCTAATAAACTATGTTCTCAAAGGAGCACCATGTACAAAGGGTACCTTGAGTTTAGGGTAGACAATTGGAACTAAGGTTGTAGATCAACAAAGGACAACCCATGCTGTTGTATAAGAAATCCTCCTCTCCCTCCACTAGATGATGCATCTTTGTTTTCTTCAAAATAAAATATTCATGGCTTTTCAGTGTCAATAAAGCTCACAAATGAGGAAACCTAACCAATAATATTCAATGAACTTAGTAGAAATATTGACATACTTTATGGACTGCAAATATTCTAGGTTCAAAAATAATTATCAATATAATGAATTTTCTAGAAATATTAATATTCATTAAAAAAATTATGTGAAGATTAAATATTTCAAACTAAGCTAAACCCTAAACTTTGTCCAAATACATAAATATGAACATTGAATGAAATCTTCAAAATTAAATATTGTCTAACATTACAAAATAATTGTCAACAAACTTGATGGAAAGTTACCATGGCAACCTTCTAGGTTGTTACTTACATATGTTCATGAAGGTTTAAACCAATAACCTCAAGATGTGTGGGCGTTGTAAATGTGAAGAAAGTGAGTTCAAGCACTCAAATTCTTGTAAGGGCCTTTGTTGTTTGCATGAAGGCAATTGCTACAACTACAACTTTTTCATGTTGCAATGCTTTAGGTCTACAAAGGCCAAGACCCTTTATTGAAGTCCCCAAGAGCAAAAGCTCCAATAGTGGACATGTCATTGCCTATCCGAACCCAAAACACAGCCAATCCACCAAACCAAACTAAGTTACCAAATGGTTCATAGAAACCCAAAAATTTACATTTGACCATTATTCAAAGTACCCACAAATTCCATGTATCTAAAGAGGACATGGGTTTACCACAATAGCTACCTTAGAAGCACCAAGGCCCCCATAATTAAGTAGTGCAAGCAGGCGCAATCATGCCCCTATGTTGACATCTTGAATTGTTTTTCCAAGCTCCAACTCAATATTAAATGCAACTATTTCAACCTTAGTCCATTATGTGTCCAACAAAAGTGAGTCTCAAACGAATTCTAGCCTATCCAAATGGCTCAACAAGGTGCACTACAATTTGAATATGTTTATTATTGCTACCGCCAAAAGGTCATCAACTACAACCAGACCGAACCTTTAGCATTGTTGTAGACTTAAAGCTCATGGTCTTGATCTTAGTAACACTTCTAGTGCATCAACAAATGTCGATGTCCTACTCACAAAACACAAATTGCACAATAGAAAACCTTAGTATGAAGATTCCAACAACATGAAATAGGACCAAATTTTGAAGCCTCCAATTATTTGAAAAGCAACAATTTAATCCTATGGACATGTTTCAATGTAAGAAGTTCAAGTGATAAGAATAAGAGTGTATTGATAAAAAAAATGCAATATAATAAATGATCATTATTTTTGTGAACTAACTCCTAGATAATTCAAGAAGCTTTGAGAATTCCTATAACATAATTCCAAAATCAACAAATTACGAGACACAAGATGTACATGGGTATTACAAAAGAGCTTGGAAACTAATAGTTTTTTCAAATATGGCAATCTTTTGCACAATCCCAAATGTTGAGAAGACCTACATAAGAGGAGGTTAAGAAAATACTATCATGGGTTCTATTGTTTCTACAAGGAACAAGGCTTACTTGAGCCTAGTGATTGAACCACATTAGTTCAATTAGTTTTCAAGTCCCCATTCCAAACATCATGGGCTCATTTTGAGATGGAGGAAGAAACATTATGGCCATGATGTGCAAAGGTTGGAATTTCCTCTATGCAAAAAAGATGAAAACATCAACAATCTTATCAATGATTAGGAAAAGTTCTGTAGCACAATAGTGACTCAAAGAAGACTACCAAGAACACCATGGGAGAATAGAGATATGGAAAGTAATAGTCTCCCTCACCCTAAATCCTAGAGGACTTTCATGCACCCCATCATACCTTGTCTTTCTTTTGCATCCATATCTAATTGCTCCCGTTCAAAACCATTCACAAATCTTCTTAAGCAATGGGATGAAAGGGCTCATCAAAAGACTCTTTATAGTGATTGTTTCCCCATTAAAAATTGAATGCTCCATTTTTTTTAACTTTCCATATCCTGCCACATTATTGTTTTGGGTCTACAATAAAAAAGGTGGAGATGAATGAGAGCTAGATTGAAAGAGAGTTGCATTGACATGTTATGAATACAACTTGAATCATGCAGTAAAAGAAAATATTTAAACCTATCTTGCCAAAACACTTAGGCAAATCCAAGCCATCTCCTTTCCATATTTTGAAGTTTACATAATTTGAATGTTTTGACCAATCACTATATAATGAGCACATTCACACAAGGTGTCTATGCTTAGGTAGCAATGTGATTCATAATTTCCATACAATAAAAAATTCTCTTCAAGCGCTAAAGCTTGAACCTATGTCAAATCCTTAGCAATTTGCAAGGATTGGAGATGATATGAGTTTTTTGCATCATGGCTAAAATCTTGGAGCAAATTCAAGAACCATGGGTATGTTAGATTTTGGACTATGGGATTGATTACAACAACTTTATGTTGTTTTTCAAGCATTATAAATGAAATTTGTGGACATGGCAACATCCCCAAATGTGTAGATCTCTAATTGATGAACTTGATTGCACCTCCATGGAAAGCAAGACTACATAGACCTATTCCAACCCTTTTTTTCATGAAAGGCCGCCACTTATCTAGAAGTTTATCATGTTGTTCTTCAAGCAGTAAAGCCCTTAAACATTCACACCTTTTGATGACAACAAAATTACTTCAAGCTTTTAAACTTTTGGTAATCAAGGACTACATCATATAAGAAAGAGGACAATTTGTAAAAACCAAGGTATCAAGAGTTGGCTCTGAAAAGCTTTTTCTTTTGTTTTAGAAAGAAAATTTAATGTCCCAATGACTCTCATAAGGAGTGAAAGAAGGAAAAAACCAACAACTAGTGTAGGTATATAGCCAAGAGAACACTTCAATAAGAAACCTCACAAATACAAAATCTTGTCTAATTGATGAATCATAAGGATCCCCAAGCTACATGATTTGATCAAGACACTTTGATTCTCACCTCACAATGGATGCAGTCAAGTACCACAATCTAATCGAAAACTGTAAAAATCATTAAGGTCCATATCAAGGACAAAAAATGGCAATACCTACTTATTGGCTTCCTTTAATTGAAACACAATAGTAACATATTGCCTTTAGAAAGCTTCAAAGGCCCTCAAGCGATCATAGTTTGCATTAGCTTCATCATTCATATGTCGCATCTCCATAATCAATGCGTCCTACTAATCACAACAACAATATTCCAACGATTGCATTGATTAATCCATCATAAATCCTAATAGATGACAGTGAATCTAATTTTGCTTGAATACTACCTATTTTTGGAACAAAGCTTTCATGAGTTGAAGCTTTAAAACATATGGCTCTTAGTCCATGACCCAAAGATTGAAGTTAATTTTCTTCACAAGTACCATGTGTATTGATGCACCAAGTGAGTCACTATGACCTCAATTGTGACAACATACTTTTGGAGCCTTTTTGTTCCCCATTCTCCAACATTCTTCCAATTTTATAATGGTCATAGCTCTCAAAAATTTGGGGCACAACAAATACAACAACATACCCATTTCTAGCCACATAAAACTTTGCAAGGGGAACATACCTACTACAATGACTTTGAAACTTTGTGTGTTGAAATCATTGTGGGCACAAAAGGAGACTTGCAAGTGGCATGTACTTGCATGATTTGGCATTAGGTATTTATGCTACTAAAAAAAATTAAAATCTTCTGAACCCAAAAATATGGAAACTTTCTTCAAACCCTTGTTTCAAATATTTCTTTTTTGATATGCAACTATGTGATGCATGCCACATTGTCACTTGCATAATGCAGTTTAAAAAATCCTCAATAAAACACCTACAACAAACTATCGTAGGTCACCTAGGTCAAACACCTTGGCCGCCATAGCTGTCAAAATCTACAAAGCACACCAAGCTTAGAAGGAATTAGTGAAAGGAGAGAGATGAAGTGCATTGATGGCCATGATCAAATTTTTGGAATCAATAGGTGAGAAAAAACTTTTGTTTTAAATGATTTAAGTTAACATAAACCTGACATGAAATACCTTAGATTCATTCTAGAGCTTTGATTTCGCAAAATGTGGAGATGGATGACAATTAAGAATTTGGCAAGATGAACAATAGTGTTAGACATATGGGTGGAGTCCAAATTATATTATAGGAATGTAACAAGTGACAAAAGGACTTGTAATACGGATAAAAAAACCTTGTTCCTTTTACAATTTTCACTTTAAATTCCTTTATATATCACATGCATCTGTAGTTAAAAAATTAGAGCCTAATGACTATAAGAACATAACTAACTGACTAAAAAAAATAGTCTTTTCCTTTATAGCCCTTTAATGTTTTTTTCAAGGATTTTGAAGTCCTAATACTTTTTTGGGGTCTATCATATTCACCAAATGAATGGCTAAAAACATAGGGGGAAACATGTTTTTGTTGCATTAGTTTTTTGGAATTATTTACATGACTTTTTCCATTCCTTTTGACTCCTTGAAAAAAAATGCAATTCAGACATGCCACCCTTTATTGGTTAAGGACTCAAAAGGACTTTTGAATAAAATCTAATAAATTAATGCATTATTTTCCTCTTATAATATATTGATAAAATATATGTGGAAACACAAAAAAACACTTTAGTTATAATTTTCTAAACATTATAAAAGTTCAAAATTATCCTTGGAAGTATTTTTTTTGTTAGACACTCCTTTTTGGAACCCCAACCATGGATGGACCCAACATAATCTACTTAAGGTAAAATTGAAGGCATTGATTATGGAAGAAAAAAGGATGAAAGTCTTTGGTGGGATGTAGTGTAAGATATAGTTTAAAAGGATATAGGAAAAGCTTGTAGAATGTATGAGAGAAATGAGAAACTTTATAGGCATAAGATATTCCAAATGGAAAAGGTTATACCATTCTTCTAGTATGAATCTCTAGTCCTAATTTCAAAATCAAAAATCTCATATGAGGAAGAAAAGAAAGGACAGACTAATGTTGTAGGACCATTAGAGACAATAACAATAAAGGAGGAACTAACAAACCTCAAAGGAAGAAGGGATAGTTTCCAAAAGGAAGCGTAAGGTATGAAATATGTATCAGAATAAAATTTAAGACCATTAAAATTTGTTCCATAGGAGGTTAATTCCTAAGAATATGTATTTGCAACTATATAAATAGGAGAGTGGATGCAAACTAAATAACACATAATTGAAGAAGTATAGGAGGATTATATTGATCCAACATCAGAGCTGCAATAATAGGAACATACTTAGATCACATCACTTTTGTAATCACAACATCAAATTTGCAATCATAACAACAGATACAAGTCACACTAGAGTTGCACTCACATGAGTAGATAACAACATATCAACAAACAAGTGCACAACTATAAATAGAGGTACAATAGTACAACAACAAATTTTAAACACAACATATAATCAACCTTTGATTCAATTAGAAGAATAATTTGCAGCACAAATAGATTAGATGGATTAAATAACACAAATTGAAGTACAATAGGCATAGATAAATCAAATTGTAATATAGCAAGATTAACATCACATTTTTGACCCACATGATTAGAAATAGTAGACTGATCCAACTTTTTTAACATACTTTGATCCACAATTTTGGGACATAATTTAGAGTATGGGTGGGGTAATGTTAAGGGAGTAATTACTTATTGTAAATAATTAGTTAGTAAAGACTTACTTATCCAATTACTTTCCTAGGGTTTATTAGCTAGTTTACATAATTTTCATCACCATATGAATTTGAATTGATCATAAGACTATTTTAAGGTGATCATTTTTGGCAAGACATTCAATCATTGTAAAAGATTCATTTTTGGAGAGCATGGAAAAAGAACATGTTTTTTGGAAAAGCTTAAACTCCATAGCTAGTTTTGTTGTTGTGATGTTTTTCCTGTACTTTACATGATTGGATTGAAGTTTTGAACTTGGATATTAATAGATTTGATTAAGCAAAATTTATTAGTATTAGTTTCATGATATGATTTAATCTAGATTTTGATTAGAATATATGATAGGAATTTTATATTTACCACATGGTTACACCCGCAAACAAATTCATAGGAACAATGTCTAAGCACCTCGATGCTAAATATACCACTCCCACCATGTTAATCACACAATCACTCTATGCCACTAAAAAATTCACCAAATATGGATCGATTGTCAATAAAACCACCATGAGTGCATAAAAATTCACAAGAATAGTGTTCAAGCACTATGGGTGCCTAATACACTACTCCTATCACAATGACCACATAATTGTTCTATGCCACCAAAATTCCATCAAATATCAAATCAACCACCAATAAAATCATTGTGTGGTGCCAAAATTTTCACAAGAATAATGTTCGAACACTTCAAGTGCCCAACACATTACTCCCACCACATTAACCACATAATTGTTTTATGCCACCAAAAATTTCATCAAATATGAAATCAATTGCCATTAGGACCACTATGCGGTGCCAAAACTTTCTCAATAATAATGTTTGAGCACTTTGAGTGCCCAAAACATTATTCTCACCACATTGATCACATCTAGTCAATTTAGCCACCAAAAAATTCATTAAAGATAGGATCAATTGACAATGGAATCATTGTGTGGTGTCAAAATTTTCACAAGAATAATGTTTGAGCTTTTTAGGAGCCCAATACATCACTCCCACCATGGTGATTGCGTAATTACTTCATGCCACCAAATACCATTCAAACACTCCCCAAAAAAATTGTAACATTTCAAATACAAACAATCCCCCAACATTATCGCCCATTCAAGTTCATCAAATACTTGAACACATAAGTCTTTTGAACAAATGCTACACCATATTGGTTGCCATTTTGATTCTTCATTGTGCAATGTAAAACTTTATTTGCACGAAACATGAAGATGCCACCACTTATCTTGAATTTGATTTTGAATTCTGGTCAAAGTTATGACATTCTTGGTGCGGGAATGTTATGGAAGCCCAAAGAAACAAGAATTTTAACGAATTTTATAGATCAACTAGTGAACATTGGTAAACATTCGCGCACCAAGAATGTTTTGACAAGGTGTTTTACCAAGAATTTTCAAGAATTTTAAAGTGCAAAATGAAGAATGTCATTACTATGATTCCGGTAGATAGAATGTCCTCGCTCCATCTACTTCCGACTTATTTTCTACACCATCACAACCATGCACCATCACAATTAAATAAAGGATTATTACAACTCAATGAGAAAAAAATTAAAATTAAATTCACCCCATATTTGATGATATGCCTTCCCTCAACCATATGATGAAACATACATCATCATCATCCAAATCCATGTGAATATTTACTCCATAATTTTTAGAAAATGCACATGTAGTGAATGATGAACCATCCACAAGGCACCCTTCCCCATCCATAATGTTGAACCTCCTCCGTTTGTCCTCCAAACTTTCCATTACTTTTGGAAATGTATGAAATAAGACACTCTAGAGTTTGCCCACAAAATTGACAAATTTTTCTTCCACTCTTGAGTCATGATATTTATCATTGCATACATGTAACTATGAACACAATGGATTCACAATAATCCAAATGAAAATATCAACAAGTGAAAAAGTTACACATGTTATACCTTCCAAATGACTTGGATTTGATTTTATATATGTTTTGTTTCCATCTAAACATGTTCATTTTAGAATTACCCATCTTTGGCCTATGCTTACAATCATTCACATGTAAATCCAACCATTGTGCCTCTTCACAAAAAGTTATTGCAACTTGGGTTGGAATAACATCATATAACAAAACTCCTACAATACAAAACAATTTTCCTTCTCCACCAATGCAATTGAAGATTCTAGATTTTGAAATTATATTGATTCTTCTCAAAGATCATAGTTTTGGATATAATGACACTTTGGTTTTTTTTCTTTGAAAACATCCAAATAATTAAACCCAAGTGGTTGTAAATACCCCCTCAATGTGTCAAAATAGTGCTCCTTTGGATCCCCACCACATTGCAACCTCACATGCAAACATATGCAAATTTAAATCATTTGATTGTAATTTCAAACAAATTTGATTTATGCTTTCAATCAACATCAAGAAAAAAAATTCAAATACTCACATGCACTTTGAAAAAGTGGTTGCAAAAGTTGTGTCTGTTGGTTTTGAACATGTTCCAAACTAACAACATGCATCATAATGTCTTCAAAGCAATCATGAAATGTCACATTAGAAATGGTGCACAACATGTGATGAACCTTACCACCCCATTACATTTCCCATTGAAAAACATTAAAACCTTCAAATAAGAATAAAATCTCAACATGAAATCAACAAGTTTTAAACATTGATTATCTATGTGGAAGCATTGAGCATTGTGTTTTTTTGTAGTGTGGCAAATTGAAGATGACTACTACTGTTGTTATGTTTTTCAATGTGTTTTTTGTTCATGGAAAATTGTTTTTCACAACAAATGCAATAGTAGTTAGATGAATCCAATGAAGCCACAACCATTTCATGTCCCTAAAAAATAGGAATAAATAACTTCTATTTCTTCTATCATCACACCATCTAAAAAAACATGATCAAATTCATGTTGATGATCAGTTTGAGAAGTAAAAAATGTTAATCATTATAAATGCACAAAAAGTTTATAGAATTGAAATCACAATGCTATGGATTACCTTGCTAGATTCAAGTTGATCAAAATTGTTATGGAATCCTCCCTTCAATTTTGTGACATTTTCCCTTACTTGTCAAAAATGAATTAATGGAATTTGTTTTTTGAAAATTACAAATAACGTATCATACAATAACCGAATCTCAACAAAAAATTAAGAAAATCATTATTGTATAGAATCTTTCAATCTACCTTTTGATACCAAAGGCCTAACAACACAACATATCACCAAGTGTGAGCTCCAACTTTTTGGGGGATAGTTTACTGTGCCCTTTTTCCTCATCTCACTACTACCAAAGTGGGGTGCAATTTACTAGCTTAAATCATTATGGGACCTTAAAAGTGAAATAATTCATTGTATTTTACTGATTTCACCTTGGTGAAAGTTATTTCATTATAATATCACTATGTAAACATCATGTTTCATTACTAATTAACATAATTCACTATTATAATTTATTATAGCAAACAGGTTTATTTATATTTTAAAAAATATTCTATTTATGTTACTTTAGGATATACCTTATATTATTTTAAGCTACTTTAGTTATTCTAACATATATTTGATGTTATTATAAGCTATTATAAATTATTGTGCCTTAAATTATTATATGTTATTTTACCTTAAGGTATCTTAATTAGTTTATTATAAACTTTTAAATTATTCTAAATTAAATTATTCAACTAACTTTAGGCCATACCTTAGGTTATTTTATTTTAAATTAATAAATGTTATTTTTAGTTATACTTTAAATTATTCAAGGTCATTTTACTTTATGTTATTATAAATTATTTCATCCTAAGTATAATAACTTAAAATAATCTAAAATAAAATATAATGACATAAGGTAAAAATAACTTAGAATAAAAAATAATAACCTATGAAAAAAAAACTAAATACCCTACAATATAATAACTATCAATAGCCTATGATATTATAACTTGGAATATCCAACAATAATTTATAATACAATAGCTATTAATAACCATTAATAACCATTAATAATATAACCATCCATAACCATTAATAAATAACCATGAATAACCATTAATAAAATAACCATGAATAACCATTAATAAAATAACCATGAATAACCATTAATAAAATAGCCATCGATAACCATTAATATAATAACATTAATAATCACCGATATCCACCAATAAAATATTCATCAAGAACCATTAATATAATAACCATTAAGAACCACCAATATCCACAATAGAATATTCACCAATAGCCATTAATAAGATAACCACCAATAGCCATTAATAAAATAACCACCAATAGAATAATCATCAATAGGCACTAATAGAATAATTAGTAATGGCCATTAATAGAATAGCCACCAATAGAATAATCATCAATAGGCACCATGCACTACATTTCCTCCTCCGCTTTTCAAAGGACAATTGGCACCGGGCAACATATTCCAGAAATCTTGTCGGTAACCAACTTCCCATAATACACGAACTCCTTCATACGCAAACCCAAAACAACACAAGGAAGGATTTTTTCGGGTAAAGGACGTTGGACCACGAGACATCAAAAGCACAAGCTGCGGACAGGCAGGCATGGATCATTCAAGTCAGACCAGACAGCTGACGGCGAAACACACACACGACATTTCTAGAAGGGAAGGTACAGAGCAGACGGTGAAACACACACACGACATTTCCAGAAGGGAAGGTACCGAGTAGACGCCGAGAGACACACACAGCATTTCCAGAAGGGAAGGTACCGAGCAGACGGCGAGACACACACACGGCATTTCCAGAAGGGAAGGTACCGAGCAGACGGCGAGACACACACACGACATTTCCAAAAGGCAATAGAATAATTACTAATGGTCATTAATAGAATAGCCACCGATAGAATAATCACCAATACGCACCAATAAAATAATTACTAATGGTCATTAATAAAATAGCCACCAATAGAATAATCACCAATAGGCACCAATAGAATAATTACTAATGGCCATTAATAGAATAATCACGAATAGGCACCAATAAAATAACTACTAATGGCCATTAATAGAATATCCATTAATAACCATTAATAGAATAACCACCAATAACTATTAATATAATGACCAATAATAGACATTAATAGCCATAAATAGAATAGGTACCAATAGCCATTAATAACCACCAATAACACTAATAAAAGAACAACTAATAGCCATATATTAAAATTGTTTAGGATTGCCAAAAATAATCTAGGGTGAAATAATTTATAATAAAAAAAAAAACTTAAGGTGAAATAACTTATAATAACCTAGAATTGCCAATAATAACATAAGGTGAAATAACCTTCAATAACCAAAAGTAACTTATAATAGCTGCAAGTAATTTAAACTGAAATAATTTACAATAGCCAAAAATAACATAAAATAGGTAAAAATGTTCAAATTCATTCAAAATCTAGTGAAACCTTGAGGGAACTAAGATGCATTTTGTAGTAGTGCAAGCTATTTCCAATAAAATAATTTGAATCCTATCCACTTTCAATGGAGACACTTGTGAACATATTTGTTTTGAAATCTTCAAGTGCATCTATGACATACATGCATTCAACACCCCCATAATAATGCAACAAAGTTGGGTTATATATATGCATGTTGAAAAATCAGATTTGAAAATACATTAGAGCTCAATGGAATAAATTAATTTCAATGGTTACTTTCATATTCATTTAAGAGTTGGCAACCCACAACCAAATGCAACTAGTTTTTTTTTATAAATAATGTACATTGATGGGAACAAATTGATCATCAACCTCAAAACATTAAAGTTCAAAACCAAATTGAAATAACAAATTTGTACGCAAAAAATAGACAAGCAATACCTTTATTTTTGTAACTTGATGGATGATTATGGGCAAGTTGACATTCCAAGGAGCTTGTGTTGCTAGTGTAATATTCCATGCCTTGCAACTTTTCTAAATATTATATGTTCTAATTCCAAAACAAACTATAACATTGGAAGGTTTCAAAAACTTTGTGGAAAAGTTTTAAAAAACATAAACAAGAATGAAAAAAAAGTTTCAATGAAACATCAAAACGCAATTCTATGGGGCACTATGAAGAGGAGGCACAAAACATCAAACCAACAATCCAATATTTACTTTCAATCTTCAATGATCCTAAACCTTTATTGCAATTCCCATTGCTAAATTAGTTCCATAGTTTGATATCTGAGGTGAAATTAAGGGTGAGAATCAAAAAAGGTAAATGACTATGCACAAGCTCAAAGGAACAACAAGAAAGAACAAGACTAACTTTGATTTAGATCATATAAATAATGATGTTTTGTTAGCAAAGTGTGTGGATGGCCTTGAATAGGTAAAACAAACAATGATTTCTTATGTTGTTGTAACAAGTGTTGGTTAATTATTGAGAAAATACTAAATTATCAACAAGCTTATCAATAAGATGATTAATTACTTACATGTTGATTATTGATTTTTTTGAAATCTAGTTAAAAACATATTCATCTAGTTTTGAATTGCCAAATTTTTAATAATCTGCTTAGCTATTTGAAATTTTCATCTAGGTAGGTTATCAGTCTTGAAACCCTTAACATCCAATAACCTATCATTTTTCATCTAGTCCAAATCTAGAAAATAAATGGGCATATCACAAATCTAAAGTTGAGTTGTTGATTATTTGCTACCCATTGATATTTCACAAGTTTTTATTGTGGACCTATGAGAGTGACCTTTTCCAACTTGCCTACCATGGGTAAGGGATCATGAATTTGTAATACTAATCATGATGGGTACAATAATCTAGTCAAGGAGGGCATACCATTTAATGTGTGTAAAGTAGAAATTGACTACTAAGCATTTTTTTTACAATGTTGGAATGCCTGAATGTGGAAGGATCATGTGAGCATCCACCCATGTCATCTTTTGTCGGGGAATGCTGCACAATGTTGACATGTTAGGCATTTCACTGCACCCCTTGAAGAGGTCCTTATTGAATTTTAATCAGCATCATGAGCAATGTATGATTCATGGACACTATATTGGATGTGGTATACACAAAGGTTGCAGAGAAATGAGTAGTGATTACCGTTGAGACTAACATTGCATTTTTCTTTACTTTGCAACAAGACATTCAACTAAATGGTTATTCCATTTTTTTTTCTTTTCTATTATATTATTCATGTTATTTTTTTGCTAAAAGGGATCTTATCTCCCTGTAAGGGATGAAGTAGTTGAGTTGGTTAATTAGATCAGGTCCACCAACAACATTATAGTTGTAGTTTGGATGAAGTCCAAAGATTTAAATAACATGAAACTAGGCTTGGAGCTATTAATGTGTGAAGCATAGCATAGGCTGTCCTCCAAAAGGGCCACTACAGCAGTGTGATTGGCTTTGACTGGGGGATCAGAATGAGTGGGCCGTGTGGAGAAATTTAATTGATCCTCACTCTATACTGTTATAAGTAGGGATGCAAAAATAGTTTCCACAGTATATTGGATGTAATATGCACTAATAGAGGCTCTTACATTGGGTGTGTGTGGATTTGCTCTTGATTGAAGTAGACTAGCAATATGGTTTGGCAGTAGGCACCAATGTTGTCATGTAAGACAATTTGTTTCTTCCTTTTCAACCATAAAATTTTAACTTAAATTGTATTGACAAGTCATGCCATGAATACATGTTTTGGATGTTCCTTTAGCTTTTGACATACCATATCTATGATTGATGTTTCGCACAAAATAATTTGAGAGAGGTCTAGCAGAAAAAAGAGAAAATTACTGATACTTGTCGAAATGGTTGAGAATTGAACTCCTGTTCCAACCATTGAGTTATTATTACAAATACTTTGCATACTTATTTCTCAACTGTTGAAATTTTGTAAAAATTAATTTGAAATTATCAAACCTTAATCACCAGATGTCAATCATAGGTATGATAATGAGAAACGAAAGTGATAATGAAAAAATATAGATTTAATGTAATATGTGTGGAATTGGAAATTAGGTGTTTAGGTATTGACTAATGACTAACCCTCATATCAATTCTCCTTGTATAGGTACTCATTTAACTATTTTGTGAATTTTAATTGATGGAATAAGGCCACTTCCCTCCCCTTACTAGTGATACATATTTTTAAGGGATTTTTTTTCTTTGGGAAGGGGGGGGGGGTTGTGTCCCGGAGGCGGGGGTCATGGACGTCTTACTTTCTTTGCAATCGCTCTTCATCCAAGTGAAGCGCATTGGCAGTTGATAATGGCAATACCCGCCCGTCACTGGTATGCGAGCCCCATTTTCTGTCCAACTGGAGTGCACCAACAGTTGATAATGCTGATGGATCCGCTCATTCCCGGGTACCACGAGCCTTGGTCGTCCTTCTCGCTCCCGCGTGTGCTCGTGCGCTCGTCCGCTGCACGCTCGTCTTTGTCTGTTGTCGCTTGCTGCTAAGAAACCAAGCTCTCGACTTTTCTTTTGCGGGTCTCCTTCGGAACACTTGCTCAAGTCTTGTCTTTGGCGTGAATAGAGCTTCTTTGCTTTCCGCCAATTGTGGTCGCATCCGTTGTGTTTTAAAGCTCTTTTCTGCGATTTTCTGTGCCAGTCTTTCGCTCCCGTGTCCCAGTTTCTGGCATTCTGCTTCCTTTGGTTTCCTCAAGACGAGTGCAGAGAGCCTTCTTGCGTCTTGAAATCATTCCCTTTCTCGCTCGCACCTGCTTACGAGATTTATAGGCTTTTTTTTTTCCCCACCTTTTTTGTTTGCAAGTTCGAAACTTCGTGTCCCGGTTTCGCGCTTCGTGCTCCTCTTTGCTGCGTAAGAGGAGTGTAGAACCCTGACTATTTTGTGTGCTTGGTCCATTTTTATTTTCTGGAGGATTCTCATCCTGTTTGATTTTGGTTTTTGTAGCCTGTTCTGCCTTTTCCTGCTGTAGTGACAGTGTTGCGGTTTTCGGTTTTTTTTCGGCGTTCCGGGGATTAGTCTCTTGTTCACGGAGCTCAGCGTCAGCGTTCTCGTTGTGTCTGTGCGTCCATACGTGGTATTTTTTTTTGTTTGCGGGTTGCTTTTGGAGGCGCGGAAGCTTTTCTTGAAGATTGTGCAACGTCGGCAAGGTGAGGCGAATGGGGACTCCCGGGGAAACCATTGCTGTGGGATCGCCGGAAGGGGTTTTGGAGGACCTGACGGGGTGTCTTCAAGGCTGGAAAAGAAAGGTCTGGTACATCTTAATTTCTCTCAGCCGAAAACAAAAGGCCTTTCACACACAAAAAAGATTTTTGTAGAACTCCTTTTTTCACAATTGTACAAGAGGTACCTCTTTCTACGCAATGCAATAACTATGCCAGCGTTTTATTTTCCCTCTGGAATTACATCGTTTATGCAAGGCTCAACGTGCCGTAGTGCTCTATTAACATCTTTACGCATTGCCTCACTGCCGTGAAGAGCCGCCAAGCCTGCATGTAGCGCGCTTGTTTACAAACTGGGGTTTGGAAGAATCTATCACCCGCAGTTGCGCCAGTTTGTTTTTGAAGAAAAAAGAGGGAAATTAGTGTCAGCAAGACAGCGATTAGAAATACTTACGTGATAATCATGCATGAACTTGATGTTGAGGAGGGGCAAGCACAGATAGAAATACATTGCAATCAGGTGAAAGATAGAAACCCTGTACAAGAGCTTAGGATTTAGATTTGCTGCATGCAGAAGGTGACTAAATGCTCTTTCTTCTTGGCTTTTCTTGAGACTCTGTACGATGCTGGGTTATGTCAAAGTTCTACTGCTGGGGAGTCCTTTTTGAAATTCCACTGTGGTTATTTGATTCCATTTTCAGTTGTTTATGAAGAAGTCTGGGATTCAGAAGAAAAAGGATGTGAGCTTCTTGGCTCCTGATGGTGAAGAACTACGCAACAAGCGGCAACTGGATAAGTATTTGAAGAACCATCCTGGGAGCCTCACAGCTAGTGACTTTGATTGGCGTTCAGGTGTTCTTTCACTCCTTTTCCTCTTTGCTCATCCCTCAACAGTCCTTGAGCTTCTTGACATTACAATAGGCTTTGAAGGTTGTACTTCTTGTTACTAAAATTACACATTTTGTCTATTTCTGTTTTTGGTGCCATTGCAGGTGGTGGCAGTCCAGGTGAGACTCCAAGAAGATCTGCAAGGCTGAGTTCCAAAGGGCGGCTCTCTAGTGATAGTATTGAAGGAGAAGCAGATGCAGAACTTGTCAATAGCAAGCGGGCAAAACGACAAGTTCGGGAGAATGGAAAGGACAGTTCTCCAAAAACTCAAGCCAAGAATGGTGGTGAGACAAAATCACTTGCCAATGTTCCAGTGGAGGGAGTCAGTGATCTAAGGAGAAAGGAGATGACTTTCTCTGTGATTGACAATAAGATGGGAAGGGATTTTTGTTTGCATGTTTTTGAAACTCAGCTAGCTCCTTCATAACAGCATCATGAAAATCTGAGAACTTATGTCAATTGTGTGATCTGTGATAATTGCAGCTGGGAAGGATGAACTCATACAGGATGCAGAGAAGCCAGATGAGAAAGTGGCTTCTGAGGAACATGACACTGTGGGGGAGGAAGCACAGAAGCCACTTGATGAGACTGTGGTTGAGAAAAATGGAGAAGTTGAAAAAGAGAATGAGACAGAGGAGCCAAAACCAATGGATGTAGATGCACCTCTTCCTGATTCCAAGGACATTGTGGCAGGGGATTCAGCTGCCAAGACTGAGGAGACAATTGCTGAACCACTTGCTGCACCTGGGGAGGATGTTGTACCAGTTGTAGAAGAGACTAAAATCGAGGTGCCAACTGAGGCTGTTCCAGATGCCTTAGTGGCAGAGGAGGAGAAGGTTGCACCAGAGGCTGCAGTTGTGGCAGATCTCAAACCTGAGGAAACTGTGAAGGAGCAAGCTCCTACAGACCAAGTAGACCCACCACAGCCACATGGTGTCCATGCTCTTGTTGACAATGCAGCTGAAGTTGGAGGGGGTCCAAAGCCAGAAGGAGAGGTTTCTCAAGCACCTGTGGGTGCTCCAGATTCAACTCTGGAACCTGTGGTTTAAGCCTGTGAATGGACACAGAGAGAGGGGGTGGGTACATAGAAGAGGAGAGAGGATTGGATGTTTGGGCAAGTCTTGTGTTTCAATGTATGTTAGTAGCTGCTGCTGGTGCTGCTCTCATTCTGTGTGTCAACACAAGTTTCTGAGCCAGATTTGGCATGTGATCAAATTTTTGGCCAGTCAGTGTGGGATAGTGAGCCAGTAGAGTTGGGCCATCTCATTGTCAGGCAAACTGCTATATGCATGAGACGCTCCTTGTATGTAACTGCCACCTGTAGAACAAAGACACTAAGATCCTCCAGCAACAGACTTCTTAGTCAACCACAAGAACAGCTTTTCACTTGTATGGAGCATTTAGAAGCTAGGAAGAAGGGAAAAAGATAGAGCACTGCCTGGGTTTGTCAGCTTGCACTTACTGATTGTCAGATCACAAAATATGAAATCCATCACAGGGACTCCATTGTTGTAATTCTGTTTGAAGACATAACACTGTTTCATGAAGTTTTGTTGTGCTGCCATGTAACAATGCAGGGCTGCAGATTTGAGGTACTGGATGCTGGTGTCTATTGTCATGCTTTTTAGACAACCTTTTATGATGCAACGGTGACACTCAGAATTCTACAACTTCCAGAAGTTCTTGAAGGAATATGCTGTGACTAGGTGTTTGTGGTACTTTTGCAGACATGACTTTGGGTTGCATGTCTTGAATCAGTTTGCACAGATTGCTAAGCAAAGATCCCTGTCAATTGTGAAATTGGTTGTGATAAGGTAGGATTGCCAGGCAACTATGACTGGACAGAAAGGAGGTCAGTACAACATGGCAGAGAGTTCAAGTGGAGCAGCTGATCAAGCTTTATCCACCACATCAATGAAGGAACAACAAGGAGCCCCAAATGGAAGGACTCTTCTTCAAGATCCAGCAACATCCTGGCAACCTGCAGCCTGTGCAGCATCAGTTCCTCACTGCATACACTGCAGGAATCTGTGCAAGACCACCCCACAGTAAGTCATGTTTTTCTCCACTCCCCCTTATGAGCATATTTTGTCTGTTGGTGAACTTTTATTTCTTTCACCACCTTTCTCTGCTTGGCTTCAGTCCAATTGAGCTCTTTACATAGTCAAGATGCTATTTATCTTGTCAGTTCTTTTGTTTTCTGACCTTCCTTTGATGTATGAGAATAAACTTTTGGGGTATACTTCATCCTAGGCTTTGTCTGCTTTGCTTCATGGATAAAGAGAATTCTGATATTTGTCTTAGAGATACATCCTACATGTTGGCAGTGGAAATGGATCTGAATTTATCACCAGTTCCAGCATTTGTCTTTTGCCAAGAGATAGAACAAGAGAAAGTGATTAGGTTTTGCAAGACAGCAGTATGTGAGTGAAACCCCCAGAGCATGTGTGTCTCTTACTGTCCAGGAACCAAAATGTCATTGACTATGGAGAAATTACAAATCCTCCTCTGCACTGAGTGGACTAGAGAAGTAGGGAACTGACAAGTGTGTGGCAGTGGCAAGCAAGCCCCGCCCAAGAAAAACCTTCTCTTGAGTTTTCTGTACTTGTTTTTGTCACTAGAGATTACCTCAATAAACAGAAATAAAAGCTTTTGCTGTGCTTTTATTTAATCACAAGTATGGAGATTTCTTGATACTCACAACTGGTATTATTCTTTTCTGTTGCTATCTACTGAGACATTGTTCACATTTTTGGTCCCCATGTGTGACAAAGCAGAGGGACCAGACTTGGAGAGTCTTGAATGATTGAAGGGCTTATCCTTTACTACAGTACAGACTCCAGAGAGGATTTCCTTGAATCCCACTTTGCTGATGGATCCACGAAATTTCAATAGGTGAGGTCATATCTCACTTTGTTGTCTGTCTCTCATGCTATTCAGATTCTTATCTTCTTGATGACTTTTGTTCCATCACAGGCTGCTGTACGTTAGGTTTTGTACTGAAAGGTTATCTGCAATCAATTCTTTTGTTCAGTTCTGTTGTGTGAAGCAATGAGTCTTATAGATTACACAAGTTCTAATTTTTCTGTTATTCAGGTGTTGCAGATGTTGTTGACTTCACAAACCACTTCATGCACAATCTGCAGGCAACAAGTTGTAAGGTTTTGACGATTCCCTGAGTCAACATTGATGAGAGGCATAATTGCCACCAAGTTCTGGATTCACGAGTGGTTTTCTGCAGGAGTACTTAAGCAGTTCTAGAAGGTATATTTGAAGAAGAGAGCTTGCAAATGAGTGAGATCCTGGGTGTTCTGCAAAGAAGGACGAGATGAACTGTGCTCTCAGCAGAGAAAAAGCTCAGTTCTCCATTAGTATCTGGTGAGTTTTCAAAACTACAGATCATGAGACTGCTTGCTGGTGATGATGCCTCACATCTCCAATCTCTTTCGCTTGCTTGACCTGTTTCTCTCAAGCTTCCCAATGCAGATGCATTCACATGAGATAATGTTGTTCCAACTAAGAATTAGACCACATGGCCAGAGCTTTTTGGCATGCACATCTTCTTCACCTGCTATGGAAACTGTTGAAACCCCAGCATCAGCTTAAAGGTGTTTCTCAGCATTGATTATTTTGGAACATCTGATTTCAATGCTAACATCTGAGCAATTGATGGACACAAATGGACCATTATGGTATTGCAATCTGCCATTCTGGTTTATAACCTAAAGCTCCTTCCCCCCTTTCTATTACTTTGGGGAAAGTTGTCTTCCTGCCAGAAAACATAAAGGACTAGTAATGGCCTTGCTGGTGGGTATTCTGTTTCTTGAAATGCCCCAGGAAGGGTACACACAGGGTAGGGCGCATACACCAAAATTGTGATTTGTAAAGCACTGCAGTCATTTTCAGTGTACGCAGACAGTGGCTTGGAAGCGTGAAAGTTCCCCTGCTGGGAGCAGCAACTTTTCAGTTTCTGAAAACTTTTCAATTTAGAATGTGTAGTAGCTATGCTTTATGGACAGGAAAGCCCTCAGGGGAGGACACGCTCCCAGAGCAAAGGGGCTGCCTCAACTCCGCCTTAAGCAGGCCTCTTATTTTGGGAATGCCCTCCCCCTAGGAATCCGCCTAACACGTAGTTTCTTGCTGGTACTCAGAGGTCCCAGCCTTCTTCAATCAGTATGCGAAAAATGCCCTCCACAAAGCATTACAACCCAGACCGATTCTAACAGGGTATAATGTCCGGCTGTCTGTCGAGGCATGACCCGCCTGAATGGACCATTCCATGGACCCCAAAACTTGGAGAATTTCTTTTCCCTCTTTTTGGTCTTTTCACTCTTTTTTTTTTTTTTTTGTATTGGTGGGTTTGTTTAGTCAGAAGTAAAAGAGCCTATGAGCAGATGAATATAATAAACCAAAAATTATATTAACCTAGCTTAAACTCTATAGGGTTACATTTTGCAAATTTAAAGTGAAAGCTAATCTTAGTGAAATTGACCATGTCATCAAATTAATCTTCCAAGCTTCAAAAGCAACTAAGATACACGACTTAAGAACCAGTCTATTTTAGTTATTTGCACCCCACATCAGATGAAAAATAAGAATTTCAAGAAATGGATGTTTGAATCAATGGTTTTGTGATTTAACCAATGGATACAATTGTTATTCATATAGACTGCAACAATATCTGTTGGTGGATATGGCCACTTGGAGGAATTGGCACGTGTTAATTCATAAAAAATACATGTCCATGTAATATGCCTCCTATCATGTTCAAACACAACCGATCCTTGATAGCCATAGTTGGCCCAGGGGTGCCTGTTTCTAAATGTATGTTTATGGTTTATGGACCATAATATGCACATTAGCAGTTTATGTTCGCTTGGACACATATAGATGAGGTATTGCATTAATAGATGAAATATAATGTTAATCTATGTCCATTTGTTTAATTTTCTATCATGTTGTAAGTTGTAACCTTAACTTGGGTGGAACAAAAGTTTAAGATGAGGGTAGGGCCAAGGAAAATCCAACTTTGACCCAAATAAAGGAGAAAACAAGTGAGTCAAATGGAAGTAGTCTCTGAATTGCCTACAAGAATGCTCACTTTTGGGATTGGGATGCTCATATGTTGGAAGTAAAGTTTGAAGAATCAAAGTTGCATGTATTGCATGATATAGGAAATCTTGGAAGATCTCAACTAGAGCTAGTTGTGATTCATTGAAACTTTCATTCCACCTTTGAAATTTGATAGGTCTATCTTTGTATAAAGAGTTGACAAATTAAAAGACTACAACAATAGGATAGATTTGTGAAAATTAAATCTTGACTAATTCAAATACTTGATGGGTGCAACTATTCTTTAGGAGTATTAAATAAAAGTGATTAGAACTTTTGGTTGTGTTAAATAGCCATGAGCTCCAAGTTGACTCTTTTTTGTTAAGGACTAAAGAGAAAAGAGAGATTTCATAAGACTAAATTATGAAGATAATAGATGTAAACCAAAACAAAAGAGAGAATAACATGATTTGTATGATGATAAGATAGATAAAAGTGAAGGCATTTTGTTAACTTTCTCTTTAAAATTATTTTAATTTTCAACAAACATGGGAGTTTGAGTTCAGCAAACATTTGGAGACGTGCAAAATCATTTTCCTGTAGCTCTTGTCAAGAGCTAATTAATGCCATGTCAAGCTCCTCACTTAGACATGATTTGCCCCTCCCAATCAAGCTATGAGTGGGCATGACTTTTTGGCACCATGTGTCCTACCCTTCCAAACCCTAGCAAAAAACAACTTTATTTTTGGTATGAAAATGAACTTCAAATAAGTTTGGTAAAAATAAGGACAACATTAGGGGAATAAAGTTTCTCTGAAGTCATAATGTAAAAGAGAGCCTTAGATTTATCTTCTTTGTTATATTTGTTGATAAAAAAATTGTTTCTCATCAATTTGATGTAGTCAATTGGTATCCTGATGTGTATTTTGTCCACCCTTTTAAGATTAACTTCTACCTCTTCATATGAATTCAAGTTTTATTTATTTATCTATTTATATAATTAAAAAAAGGATGTATGTTTGTTTATTATCCTGTTCATACTTCGATTTTGAGCCTAATTAATTGCTACCTACCCATCAATATGGACATGAAAAGCATCATATGGCCTTTTCATGTACATGACATCTATATTATGAAGTCTTTGAATTGTGTTTGTGTTTTTCTTAATGTGAGAATTGAAATAATAGTTAAAAATAACAATCCAGTATGGTCACAAGGAATTGAAATGATAGTAATTCAACATGATAATGATAAATTGAAACAAGTCGACATGGCGATGAGAGAAAGTGAAATAACCAAAAAAATAAATTTGAGTATAAACTTGATTGAGCATACAAAATCATCATGCATACACATGATGGTGCTTTTCTCCCTTTCGTAATTGTAACATCTATAGGAATCACGGGCATCTCAACTACTGTTATTAATTTAATGGTTGTTTAGTTTTTCTTCCCTAAACTGTTCTTAGTAAAAAAGTTTGTCAACAATTAGCTAATCTTTTATAACTTGATTTCTTCTGACTTGATTATCTTGGAAAAGACTATAGTGCCATCGACATTGACCATAGATCATAATGTTAACCCAAAAGTGCTTCTAAAGGCCTATCTTCTCAACTTCTTTTGATTTAACCAATATTCATCAGGCTTAGACATTGAAGGTTTAATTGACATTTTGTTTACATTTATTTTCAGTGAATTTTCATCCCCTTAGATGAATATTCATTCATGAATGTGTTTTTCATTTGCAATCCATCAATATTACGTTGATCTTGTTTATCAAGCAATATTTGGCAACTATACACCTAATAAGCAAACAATAATATTGACTTGAACTAATCTTGTTTAGTGAATGAGATTCTGGGCAAAATGATACTTAATGATTGATTAAATGGAGTGATGACTGTTGAAACATTCACTAGAAAAATGTCTTGTGGTTATAATAAACAATTTTAACAATCTGAAATAGAACTAAAATAGAAATCTGGAATTGGCATATGGAAATTCATTGCAAACTCATAAAGGTTGGATTTTCATCCTGTTTCTGAGGTTAGATTCTTCATTAGGAGATGAATGTCAGCGTATGAAATTAAACTAATTTGGAAACAAACTTTTATGAAGGCTAGTTTGTTGATGCAAGGATGGTTAGAAGACGTCACATGCATGAAAGGTTGTCAGCATCTAATCTCTTGATTGGGTAAGCATCACAAGTTCAAACCAGTGTTGGGTGCATCTTTGATTTTGGTAATAACCACCAGTTCCAGTGTTTAAAATACTTCAGAATCAAGAACCACCAGTTCAAGTCACCACAAAAAACCTCAAAGAATCAACAGTTTTCATGAAAGAACCAATAAAGAACTGACAATTTTGTATGCAGCTACTTATTTTGTCATTGTTTTGAGAACCATGGTAATATATCAGAACAGGTAAAGAACCGACAATTGCAAGCAGTTAGTTAATGTTTCTAAATTTTTTGAGAACCATCCTAATATGTATGAACTGCTTCTTTGAATTTTGTCCCCGTTTATGAACCATAAGAACCACCATGATAACCGGCAGGGGTTTGGTGCAATTTCTATTACCCACCCAACACTGGTTTTAACTTTGAACCCAGTAGCTACTAAGATGGAAAGAGAAAACAATTCTCAAATATGTCAACACAAACATGTGTCCAATGATTTGCACCCATGTAAAGACTTGAGATGCTCATTCAAGTATACAGATGTGATGTGTTGAATGAGCAGAAAACAGTTGTCTGCATTGTTTGAAAAACACCTGAAAAATGTGCTGTCTTTCAAGACTGCAAGCTGAGTTAGGATTTACAGAGGAAGAACATCGAAGAGTGGTTTTCTCTTGGAGAACAGACTGGATTGTCAACTTTGTTTTGGTTGGGTGCCTGAGTAGAGATGGAGTGAAGAAACCTGTTGCTTGAAGCAATGTTGCAGAGAAGCATCTTGATGAAGCAGGCAACAATGTCAAAGTCAGTTGGGCAGACTGTCGAAGCTAAAAATCATTGACTGCCATACTTTTCTGTCTGCAACATCTTTTTGATCCATGAGTTTTCCTTCATTTTTGAATGTAAATTGGAGTTCTCTCTGATGGCACTGGAAGTGTTTTTATGGCCTGATCCAAGTAAGAGCTTTATCCACCACTGTTTCATCCACAAATGGTCGGAGTGTCCACATCATGCAGTAGTTTTGAAGAACTTCTGAGGACAAATCAAGCCCCAGGGCATCAACTATTTGCTCCTATTCAAACAGCCACAGAGATCACAATTTCAGCATAGAGAAACTGTCTGCAAAAAATACAGGGGAGAAGTTGAAGAGTCCAAAGCAATGGCAAATTACCTGCATACGCAAGTCTTGTTCAAGCATGCTGACTATGCCTGCCATCATTGTTACATAGTCAGACATGTGTAATCCCCTCGCTTTCATCCTTGGTGATGTCAGCTGTAAAGAATGTAATTCATCAATGGATTGCACACCAAAAACAATAAATCTCGTTGGCTCTTGGAACCATAAGCAACAATATAAGACTATTCAATGGACTTTCACCTTTCAATCCAATTCAAAACACTGCACTCATGCTGACATGTTGAACCCAAGGTTACAACTCAATCCATCAGGACAGTGATTAGTATTGTCCTGCATCTGAACCAAAGTCCTCCACACTTCACAACATGCGTAATCTTTTGAACAAGCACTACAACACCAATTCTAACCACAGGAACAAAATGACAGACTCAGACATGAATGCAGTTAACAAGTCAAAATATTTTACTGCTGCATAAGCATACATTAGATTCCCATTGAAGAAAAAACACAAAAGATAGGCATATCTCTATTCAGTGACCAGTCAATACACTGTGGATCTCATTGGAATCAACATTCCCTGAAGTTCAGTTTTCTGCAGCTTATCTCACATCAAAAATTCAAATGTTAACCTGCTGGTGAAATCCAGTATTGTGCACAACCTGCTGACTTGGACTTGCTGTAGGTTGAGAATCTTCAAATATGATGGCAGTTCCTGTCAAGGATACACTTTCCAGCTCCAAACTCAACTCTTCCTGCATGACTGCATTTGCTTGCTCCAATAGGCCTCGCATTTCTTCCATTATTCCTCCAGCTGAAATGAAAGCACACCATAATTGAGAGAGAGAGAGAGAGAGCTGTGCCTTTTGTAGCAGCCATGAAACAAAGAACCACTTCCCAGGAGGTCTGAAGAACTTCATAAATATTTGACAGATTCATCTTCACTGAAAGGGTGGATTCAACTTAAGCATTAAGAAGAACTGCTTTGTGCACTGCCCTTTTAATCCAGAACAAATAAACTGCTAATAGTGAGAAGGGCAGGGAAGGGTCAACAAGTAGCATTCCTGTCCGGGAGTCGAAATTACTACCATTGTTACATAAGGCCATTCAAATAGAACAATTATAGTCACAACTGCATTGAGACTGCCAGTGATTAGTCAACAAATAAGAGGAAGATTCAGCATTCTCAATCCAGAAAAAAGGAGTAAGATGTTGGGAATGTGTACCTTGCTCTATGTGGTTTTGAAGACCCTTCAGTGCACTGTCCACTGCCCATCCTTCACATGACGATAAAAAGGACCGTCCATTATTGATAACGATAGGTGAAAAAAACCATTCAAGGACTAGTATCTATCATTCTAATCTTCCAGATGTTTTGTCTTCCTGGAGAGCTTGCTCAAAGACAGCTGCCACTCAGGAATCCAGTGTGAAAACATACATGTATGAGATTGCAGAGAAAACTCCACAATAACAGTTTTGAGGTAAGTATTGAGTCAGTTCTGGAATAAACCAGATCGAACATGACACAAATGAGTCCAGTCATAACCTTATGAGTACACTCACAAAGTATTGGACCATCACCATCACCTTCACCATGAATAGTATTGACTAGCTGCTGTGACTTCTCCCCACTGAATTCAACAGCTCGTGATGGTGTGGGTGTAGATGAGTATATAACAATCTGCCCAAGATTTCAGCCAAGAATCATACAACAAATCTGCGTCCTGAGTTTTCTGTTGCATGTTTTGTAGCAAGGGCGAGAATCAGTGATATTGGGTAGTCACAGACATAGTCTAGAAAAGACAGCAGGAGCGAAAACTCTCACACTTGATGACAACAGAATGATCGGAGTGAACATGATGACAGCCCATATCTGTGTAAGTATCCAAGCGCTCACTGGGTGCACTTGCCATAACCTGTGCTAACACGGCTGATGCTTCATGGAGTGGTGGCCTCTGAAATGCCTCTGAACAACAACCACCAGACACAAAGAAGTGCATCAAGAAATTGCAAAATGAAAACCCATCAGCAAGTTACAGCTGCAATGCCTCTGAACTGCCACAAGCAGACAAGAAAGTGCATCAAGATTTAGCAGAATGGATGCGATCATCAATTCACCTCTGAAATGCCTCTGAAATGCCACAACCAGAAGACAGAAAAGTTGCACCAAGAATGTGAAAAATGAAATGCCATCATCAATTTCACCTCTCCCTCAAAGAGAGCTCAGAAATGTGAATCAAAATTCAAACCCTAAGAAGAGTGGAAGCCATGAATCAGCAATCTCTGAGAAGTTCTGTAGAGTAAAGCCTTACCAAGTGCTTGCTGGAATCCAACAAGCATTTGGCTGCTCAATTTCTGAAGATCCTCCAAAGTCACTGCCCTGCTATCATCAACAGACAAACAAGGCGAGTAGGAAAATGCCAATGTCAAGACCTGTAGGGAAATTCTATGGAAGGATTCATTCAGAAACAAGAAACACTCAACTACTCTCTGTAGAGCAGAAGAAGACGAAGAATACAAAGAAGAAGATGATGAAGAAGAAGAAAAAGACGACGAAGAAAAGAGTGGAATTCAAGGATGCGCATCATTCAATCTGTGAAACCGTTCTTCTTGCAGCACATTCAGTAGGAATCGATGTTCAAAGAATCGAACAACTCCAACAGAAGGAGACAGAAGACGAGCCTGCCGATGAAATGGTGGAAGATTTCTGAAACGGATTTGTCCATCACATCGTCCTCTTCACCCCGTTCTTGCCTGCTTTTTTCTAGCACATCAGGATTAGGCCCAACACCATGATCGATTGCTCATCAGTAAAGTTTCTTTGATAAAGCCTTGTCGGTGCCCGTGGCCGCCCTGATCACGGCCTCGCCTGCAATCGATTGCGGGCCTGAACCCCCCGCACTTCTGCAAGTCAGATGTTCCTCGTCGCACTCAATCCAGCTGGAATACAGGTCTTGTTAACAGGCTTGTGCAAGATGTGAGAGCCACCACACCTTCTTCTGGTCCCTCAAGAACGAAGTAATGCCCTCACGCCTCAATGGGGTGGAGAGAGAGAAACAGCCACGGACAGACGGACAGAGAGACAGACAGACAATGTGTAACTCCCGAGAAGGATGGCGACCCGCAACAACTTCTGGAAGATGAAGAAGCTCTATCGTCATTTGTTGAAGGTGGAGACTCGATCGACGCGATCAGGGGATAAGCTTTTTTTTTCAGCTGTGCGTTGCTGACGACAATCTTTCTTTTTTTGAGCGTAACAGTTTCCATCTCTTTCAGATCCAGCAAACTCAATCTGTTGTTTTGGTTTTAAGCATTCTTATGGAATCTTCTGCCTTCCACACACGGCAGACGACTCCTGTGCGGACGGACGGACTCCTGTGCAGACTTCCAACACAATCTCTAGGAGTGTTGTGTGTCCTGTTGGAAGCCTGTTGTTGCAAGCACACGAAGGACGGACGCCGAATATTCGCGCGATAAATTTTTATGCTCGGCTTTTGTTGTGCAGGACGTCCGGAAAACGCGAGTTCACATGTCCGAGCAGAACCAGACAAAACCGCAGGGCCCCGCCTCGCAGATCAGAGAGATGAGAGTACCTGATTTGAAGGAATAGATCGCAACTGCAACACGATCCTCATCATCACCATCTCCTGTCAAAACCGGCACCAAAATGTGACGTCGTTGCATTCTCTCTGTATGTTGACGACGGGATTTGTTCGAGATCCAGAAGAGACTCTTCAGATGGAGAGAGATGCGAAGTTCTTGGCAAGGAGGCAGGAGCTGATGCAGTCAGCTCTAATTCTTGGACGCACAAACTCGATCCCTATGCTGAATTTGAAGAGAGGGACAGCAGCACAGCAGCAGCAGGGCCTGCCGAAGCGTGGTCTACTCTTGGAGAGCCTGCTTTTCAACTCCAGGCTGCTGGTGGAACGAAGTCAAGGGGGTTACGTGGTGGAGAAGTCCGAGGCTGCTGTTGCTGTTGCTTCGGATGCTAATCATTTCTGCAAGCAGCAGCAGCAGCTGCAGATGGAACACATGGCTACAGACGATTCTGGAAAGATGAGAACCAACAGCGGTTTCTCTGTGAAACCAGGTATCTGCCTCATCCCGTTTTGTTTTCTCACAAAGAGACTGCTCATCTCCATCTCATTGGCATGGCCTCTGCTGCCATCTTTCTTCAGCCGTTGCACCTGAATTTGAACTAATCCTCAACACAGGGTGTGCATGGATTGCTCGCCATCTGATCATAGCAAACTTTATATGAGGATCTTTGAGATACTTAGTGATGGATATGTGGAAGCTTTTGGTATGAGGTTTCTAATGGAGTTTGGAAAGTGGAGTGTGGAAGTCATCACAATTAGCTCAAAGCACTGCATTGCAAGCGACAGATGAGCAATCTGCACACCAACAGGTTTCAGCTATTCTTTCTTAATTGCAGATTGTAGCAGCAGAAAAAGACTAGAAAGATGCAGAGAGAGAAGACACTGACAAATGCCATCAAGAACAGGGAAGTGAGCAGTTCAAGGATATAGCAATTGATTCTTTCTTCACACTTGTTGAAAACAGTAAAGAATGGTGTTTGGTGCTGGAAGGACAAAGAAATAGTATATGCTTATGTTCATGTGTGACTTGAAAAATTCTACTTCTTTTCTTTGCACTCTGTGAAGCTGAAATGCTGATAGTTGTCGTTGCACTCTCTGCAGCAGCAGTCTTGAAGCAAGAGTTCATCATCTCTCACCTGAACAGAAAGCTGCTTTAGGACCTGTGCAATCTAATGGGGCTCTCAAACAGGACAGCACCTTGAAATCTTATACCCAGCAGAAGTACCAAAGCTTGCTGATGTTGCTTTCCCTGCAAACAATGTGCAATTTGGGGATCAGATGAATGATCTCAGGTGTTCAAAGTACAGGTTGTTTGTTGGCACTCATGAGTATTAGTTTCATCATCACCTTTGCCTGCTCTGAAGGTTGCTGCAGACACAGTAATTTCCCAAGGATCACTGGCACAAGAACTAACAAAGAAGTATGGAACATTCCCCTGAGATCCATCCAAACACAACCTCGTCAATGGCAGCACCAGCAGAAAGGCGAAGTGCAACTGTCAACAAAGTAATATTTCTCACCTCCTATGGAAAGCAATGTATGTTTCTCGTACCTGCCTAGACTTTTTGTGCTATTTTTGAATTGATGGTTCATTAGGAAGTCACCTTACCTGTTCAGATCATGTGCTGGCACTAATATTTCTCACCTCTTATAGAAAGCAATGTATGTTTCTCTTACCTGCCTAGACTTTTCGTTCTATTTTTGAATTTATGGTTCATTAGGAAGTCACCTTACCTGGTTCAGATCATGTGCTGGCACTAGAAAAGCTTGTTGTCAAAAAAATGGTTCATGTGGTTGCTAGACAGGCACGCAGGAAGAGGGAATCAGGAGCCAACTGTCCAATTGTTGGCAGATTGTTACTCTTTTGCTGTGTCCTCAGTTGATTCAACTGAATCCAGTGGTGATTCCTGAATTGCAAGTGATCGAGGTGTTGATGCAGTGGTGAAATAAGGTGGACAAACAATTTCATCAATAAATCCCAGTACTGAAAGAAGAGTGCTGTAAAGATCAGCCTATGCATTGTCATGAACATATCCCAAGAAGCTCCACAATTAGGGGACCATGCAGAACAAAACCTGTACATGGATCATACCTGAAAACAAGGTCTGGCTTGCTGTCAACCTTAAATTTTACTCACTGGCGGTCATAAACATCAGTTTAAAAGGCAAGCATAGTGAGCCTAAGTCACTGGGGCAACAGAGTGCGAGGCACACTCACTCACGAACTCAGAACTCCAAAAGGCTTAAGCCCTTAACCCTAAACCTGGAAAACAGAAGAAAGAGAAATACTTGCTCTTCATGCAGTGCACATGTTGGACACTAAAAATATGTGCATGCAAGAAGAAAAAAGCTTGGAAATCTTGAGAAATGTGATGGCATCGTCGAGAGGGAGGAGATTGGAGGTCTGGAGAAAGGGAGTAGTGAAATACGCAGAAGCACTTGTGCTTCAGAATGAGCTAGTACAGAAGCAGTGAGTAGGCATGATTTGCGACACACTCTTGTGTTTGCAGCATCCTCCAACTTTCACAGTCGGCAAGCGTTGGACGTTACACAACCTTCTGTCGACGCCTGCCGTTGTGAGGAGCACGGGAGCCGAGATTTACCAGATTTCACTAAGACCAATGCAGGCCTTCTTGTCTTCCAGAGTCATAACTAAAAATGGGTCTATAAATGCTACAACAATCAGCACAGTGAAATGAACCATGGGTGTCATGATTGGATGGCTTTGATAATAAATGGGCCATTAGACAAAGAAAGCTGGGATCACCAATAATCACTCCAAGAACAAAGACCATCATGGAAGTGATGAAATCACTTCACATACCTTAACATGATTGCTCTTGCAGACAGCTTTGCAATGAACTTGGTGGCGGTATGGCAGCCAAAGGTTTCTGTAAATTTGGAGTGGAGTACAAGGAGGTGTTTTGATAAGCCCAATGCAATGGCCAGCTTTGCACTGTGTAGACACAAATGAAACGCCTTTTCTTCTTCCTCAACATCATGCAGAACAAATCTGGTCTCTGGCGCATACCCAAGTTCATTCATCAACACAGAAAATCTCTCCAGCTCTACACAAATTTCAACAATTTGAAGATGCACTTGGTCATCTACAATAAATGTATGCACCTTCCCATTTATCTCAATCCAGCTGTACCCTGGCTGTTTTCTCAAACCTTTTTCCAACCTCTGTTATTGAACATCTGTATCAGTGAGATCCCACTTGCCAGCAGCCACATAGATATTTGATAGGAGCACATAGCCTGCAGCACTCATTTAGCACTATATTCTCCCATCTCCACATTACCAATGATTCTGCATGCACCGAGCAAGGCCATCCATACAGTAGCATTTGGTTCACAAGCCATCATCTTAATTCAGACAGCCAGAACAGCCAAGAAGGGCAATGATGCAGGTATGGCGCTCCACAGCTGTGGCAAAGCTGTAAATTAAACCCATTTGATTCTAACTAATCACACCTGCCTTCTTCAAGGGTCTCAATACTTGCACATGCATTCAGTATCCCTACAAAGGTGGTGGCCACCAGCTGCACCCATCCACATTGTTGGAACAATCCTAATGCTTTCTGTGTTTGCCTACATTTCACAAATCCCAGAATCATCATGTTACAAAGGACCACATCACATGTGGGCATGCTGTTGAAAATTTTCTCTGCATCCTCTATGCTCCCACATTTGGCACACATGTCAAATGACCTGTTCATGAACACACTTACCTTCTTGGAGTCCAAACATGCTTGCACATGCATTTTGCACTCCCAAAAAGGTGACAGAGTCTGGCTGCACGCACACCTTTGCTTTGCATTTGTTGAAATAGATCCAATGCCTTCTGCCCTTCCCCACATTTCACATATCCCATAATCATGGAACTCCAAGAGACCACATCTTGCAATGACATCCCATTAAACACTCTCCTCGCATCCTCTATGCTCCCACATTTGGCATACATGTCAATCAGGCTGTTAAGATTTCACACTCACAACCCCTTTGAATATTCTTTGCATGGATGCATCTGCCCTCTTCAAGCACTTGTAAACTAGCACAAGCAGTCAGGACCAAAACAAAATTGAATCTGTTAGGAATCATGCCTACTCTTTGCATTTGTTCAAAAAGCTCCATTGTCTTCTTATTATTGCCTCATCCTTATGCACCTTGCAAGCTTCACATTCCATGAGCAAATGTCTGGTTGTGCAGTCTGTGATGCCATTGCAGCCAACTCTGCTTTCCACCCCATGGGGATTTCAAGTGGTTGAGCTAGAGTGCCTCATGTGTCTCCTTATAGCTTGAAATCTGGGAATCTTGCATTCACAAATCCAGCTGGTAATCAAGCTTCAGCTGTGGATTGATCACAACTCCAAGAATGGTTTTCTGACTTCCTGCATTAAAACAAGAGGATTGATTTCCAGCATCACAACTTGGTGAGGAGACAGACTGATCAAAAACTAGCAACCCAAGAGCGCCTATAGTCCTGTATCAACAAGATTATTTTGATTTTCTACTTTCTCCCATCTGTGATCCCACCACTGTGAAGGAGGCGAGGGAAAAAATCTTGCCAGAGTTTTCTCCACAGTCCTCTTCTGGCCTGCCACAAAAAAAGAAAAGAATTCATAGAAAAGTAACCAAATCAATCTTCTTTGTGCAATGTTGTTTTTAGAGTTTTCTAATTGGGTACTATGAGAACTTCTTACAGTCTCCTTGGCGCCTGTTTTTTGGAATAAGTTGTCAACCTTCATGTAACCTTCGACTACAAAGTGTTTTGGGCAATTTTAAGCTGGAGGGTTTTTGTAGTTTTGAATATGCTAGGTTTGGCCAACGAGGTATATCATCTAAAGCTTTTTTGTCAAGTAATAAAGTTGTCCACAAAGTTACCGTCTGTTTCACTCTCTTTCACCCCCTATCCCCCACTTTCAGCGGTATCCGCAAAGTAAGAAAATTTTATTAAATCTCAGTATGAAACTCAGCATTTAATGCACAAGGTTCGAGAGTAATTATAGTAGTTGTACAGGTAGGAGCAGTGAAAATACATGTAGCAGTAGTGGAAGCAGTCGGGAAAAAGGAAAGAGGGGATGAAACTCAGTTTACCACCAAAATTGGTGGAAAAACTAGTTTGGGTACCAGTTATTTCGTTCATTCCCAGTTACACATTTGATGCCCGCTTATGCTGAAACTGGTCATTCTCGCCCCCTAATCGCCCGACTTACGGATAACTTTAAAATGTTTGAGATTTCCAACATTTAGCATTTCAATTAAATTTAATAGTATTTGCCTTTTGGAATTACCCAATTAGCATGTCTTCTTTCTATGGCTATATTCATGACTTGAGGACCAAAACCGAATTCATTTGCATGAATATTGGGTCCTTTTTCCTTTTCCCCAATGCTCATGGACCCATGATTTTTTTTTGATACTACACCTGTCAAACTACTCATACAAAATATTCTCAATATCTTGAAATTAGAAAAACTAGGCTGATACCATCCTTTCATTCGGCAAAACCAGTGTTGGGCAGTTCTTATTTTTGTGAGAACCGTTGGTTCCAGTTCTTAAAATAAATTCTAAGAACTGATCTGGTTTTTTTTGTTTTTTTTCCTACCAAATCTGAAAGAATAGACCAAGGTATTAAGTTTTTGTTCTCAAAATGCTGGTTCTCATAAGTTGGATAACAGCTGGTTATCTAAGGCGGTTCTATCCAATGTTGGGATGTTATTGCTTTTTTAATAATTGGTGGGTAGGTTTTTTTATAATTTTTTGGGGATCACATAGGTTATCAATATCAATGTAAAAATTGAGCATCAGGTAGGTTATCAAATAATCAATTGAGAATCTCTAGTTAACTTACTGGTATACACTGGTTATAATATTTATAAAACTATTTTTAAAAAAAAATAAAACTGAATTTATTTTATTTTTTAATTTTGTATTAGTGTTTAAAGATTGATAACCTACCTGGATGATAATTGGGTCATCCATGTAGGTTATTAGATTTTGAGCCTTAATACCAAGAAATTATCAATTTAACCAATTAAAAAAATTGGCTTGATAACTGGGTCAAAACTCAACTGGCCAACACCGACTCTAAACTTCTTACAAGCAAACTGATATTATATTTTCCCATTTGAAATTCAAAGAAAATTAAATATATATTGAAAATAATCAATGATGAATGTCTACTTTGCTCAAAATGATAAAAATATATTTCCATCATATTTTTATAATAACTAGTAATTAATCTGTTTAAAACACCCAAAAAAAAACGTATTTCCATCATATACCCAAAACGTGTGGCCTATTGCCTTGTCCTAGGCCCTTTATTCCAGGAATTCCCCTATCCTGGGGCTTTACCTTACACAAAAAGGGTTAAAGTTTGTTTGTAGTTTGTACTTCATAAAATTGCTGAACCTTTTCACAAGGAAAGATCTTAAATCGAAACCAATGTCACCAAAGAGCCACTTTCAAGGTCCATTACAAGGTACAAAAAGGTTAACCCCCCTCCCCTTCCCAATGTATACCTTATTCTTGCCTCTTTGTTGACCTTTTCAACTTGTAGAACAGCCAATATTTATAATATTTTGCAAAATATTTTTTAAAAAGTAGATTACAATGGATGACCTTATATGGGAAAAAAAAATCCTCCTCAAAATAATCCATTAAGAAAGATTCCACATTATTTCATAATATTTTTAAAACAAAGGGCAATTTTTGTTGAACTTTTCTTAAGATTTCCAGGGGGATCTTGTAAGCAGCTTACTTGGAGCTATGGAAAGTACTGAGAGAAATTTCTAAGTATATTTGGAGGGCATCTTATATTCGTGAATATCCCTCTTTGGGGTAGGGGAGAGGGGGTGGGGGTTGAATTTTTTGGATTTTTGTTGTTTCCATCAAATTCCCAATGTATTCCCAATGTGTTCCTTAACATATTCTTAATACCACCTCACTTCATCCCATATCCTTTGCCCTAAGTTCCACGCTTATAACCTGTATAAGCAGCCCAAGAGGAGGGGACAACAATATACTTCTTGTAACCTAGGGTCAGTTTCCACATTGACTAAATGAATAAATATTTTCATTCGAAAAATCACTTCTTTTTTAAATTTGAAGTTCTTATTATTTCTATTATATACTGATATTGTCATATGGGTAGTGAAGTTATTCAAAGTGTAAGCTATGATAATCATGATGATTTTCAACATGTCAATTTCATAATTTTTCACAAAAATTCATTTCACTATTTTGAGGATTATTAAAAAAAGAATGTCCCATAAAGCTTTATTAAAAAACACATGGTAGATTAGGGAAATGTACAAATGAGTAAAATTAAGGAAAAGGGAAAAGTGATAGGACACGTTCAAAGTAGCTATGAAAATCTCTCCATCTCCATAATTGATTGTTGTGGTAGGTTGGCCATATTTATATGTCAAAAATTGATGCCTTGCAATAGATTGTTTATGGTGATGGGAGGTGTGTCTTGAAGGGGTGAAAGTTGGGAAGTAGGTCAAGCTACAGCTACCGTCCAACTTAAGATGAAAGATGTCTACATCCTTTGCAATGTGACCAAAACTTCTTTACAAAAAAAAGTGACGAAGGTAGAAAGATGAAGGCCTTCTGGCCATTTCAAGCTCCAAATGGCATTGACACAATCGTGTAAAAACACATTAACATGTTTATGTAAACAACCACATAATTCAATTGCTAAAGGGAGGAATTGATTGGTGGGGTATTGATTAAGATAAAAAAAAATTTGGTTTGAGTTTCATTGAAAGCAATTGTCGCAACCCCACTTTTGGAAAAGTGTGAAGATGACACTCACACTCCTGAAATGGGGACTTGAGAGTCCTTCGAGACTCTCGAAATTTTAGAGTTCGATTACAGGGGTCAAAACACCTCGCCTTGAAACGTTCTTCATGTCATTGGAAAGTTATTGAAGTGTAGATGTCGAAAATGGCCTTGCATGAGCCATTTGAACATTTGCAGCACAAGTTATGGCAAAAAGAAAGGCCGGGAGTTAAATTGGTAGTTTGACTCCCGACCACTAAAATTCGAGAATCGACCTGACCCCGGTGTGTGCAGATGGAGTGCGACACACCGTTGGAAAGCTCAAAGCGAGAACCACAAGTTTGCTTTAGATTTCATCCCAATCAGAGGTCTAAACAAAGAGTTATGAACTCATAAAATTTTGGGAGTCCAAACTAGGATAGTTTCGGGACTCCTCCTTAAGAGTCTCGAGACAAAAAGTCATTCGGATGTGGGTGCTACGGAGTAAAGCAGAGAATATTATATGGGGGAAGGTGGTGGCCTCCCCCTAGTCCGAAATTTTGTGAGTTTTATGAGTCTAGAGTTGCCCGTGGCTTGTCCTAGCACCAAGGGTGCTCCAAAATGCGAACTAACCAACTTGTTGGTTAGTTTGATGCATGTTCGAGTGAGTAACTAAAACTTGTCCTTCTTCCTAGTCCCATCCCGGAGCTTTAGCACACCCTTCTACCCCTTTTAGTGTTGAGAGCTGGGAGCGTGCCCTCAAGTCTCCATAATTCCGTTGTGTTAGAAACTAAGGCCCATCTTGGGCCTAACTTGGGACTTAGGAGCACGTTAACAATAAATTTTTGAATTGTGCAAAATCGAAGAAGTAAATATGCTTGCATTGGGTCAACAATGATAATGTCGATTAAAATGCAAATGTCATCTTTGGTAAACACAAGTTAATTCATTGACAAAAGGAATTGGATGTGGTTGAAGGAAGTGCATGTAATTGTTCTCATCCCACATGGAAACCAACATTTCACCTAATGGCGATGTAATATGTTTGCAATTGAAGGATGGGGTAATCTAAGTTGCATACAAAGTGTTGTGGAAAAAATTTAAAAAGATAATCAAAAGGTTAAAAATATTGGTTGAACTTTAAGCTAAACATGATAAAATTCAAGCATGATGAGCTTCAAATGTCTTGTCAGAGAGCATGTTAGAAAGGGTATGATGGTGTACACACTTTAAAATGGAATCTTGAAGTTGAACCATTGTATTGCCCATTGAATTGTTTAAATGGAGGAAGACATGCACAGGCTGGGGGTGGTAGAAAATCACATGTTGCCTTGAAATGTTGTTGGAAAGGAAACATGTTGTTGTTAACTTGTGCTAAGGCTTCAAGAAAAAAGGGACGTTGACCAACCATAAACCTAGTAACTATGACTAAACAACAAGGGCCCAATTCCGTAATGACGTGCTCCCAAGCTCCTTAATGGATTTAAATGTGAGTTTAAATTGAAAACAACGGAAGAGTAAGGAGTCGAAGCACATTCCCTAGCTTGCAACACTTTGGGGGTAAAGGGGTTTGATGGAGCTTCAAGATAAGATTAGGAAGAGTGACAAGCATCAACTACTCACACTGACCTACACAAAACCAAACACAAGGTGGTTAATGCATAGTTGGAACACTTTTGATGTTAGGACAAACCACGGGCAACTCGCACTCACAAAATTCACCACGGCCTAGACTTGGGGGAAGCCACCACCTTCCCCGTTATAATATACTCTGTATTTCTCCACGAGGCCCACATCTAAATGACATTTTGTCCTGGGATTCCCAAATGGGAGTCCCAAAATTCCCAAAGTCAGGAATATCGCGATTTTGGGGCTTCATAACTTTGCATGCAGACCTCTGATTGAAATGAGGTATGAAGTAAAGTTGTAGCCCTTGTCGGGAACTTTCCAACAGTGTGTCGCACACCACCTGCACGCAAGGAAATCGGGTCAGTTCCCGACTTTTAGTGCTCGGGAATTAAATTGTCAATTTGACTCTCGACCTTTCTTTTAGCCATAACTTGTGTTTTAGATGTCCAAATGGGTCATACGAGCCCATTTTGGACATCTACATTTCAATATCTTTCCAATGATATAAAAACCTCTTTAATCCATTGGGTTTTGACCCCTAAAATCACTTTCTGAACATTCAGGAGTCCACCGGGACTCTAACTCCCAAGGTGGAAGCTCCTTTGGGAGTGTGAGGGTTCATTCCTTCACACTTTCTTTCACTCTCGAGTTTCCTCTCTTAGCCTGCAACCTTGCAAGCCCTTGCCTTGGTTGCAAGCCCAAGGTTAAGGTTGTGACACCTAAATAGGTTGTTGGGGCAATGGTGGATGTCAATATGAGCCTGACGTCACCAAAAGTTATTGAAAAGAAAGCTTGTTTACGAGCTAAAGGTCTTCCTGGACTATCAAAAGATCTTGCACCCAAAATGCATCCAAACATTTGAAAGAATGAGGATTTAAAAAAAAAAAAAGGATTTTGTGAAAGTGAAAGATGAAGGTGTGCATTGTAAAAAACACGATGGGCGTTGCATGAAATAATAAATTAAAAAATCATTTGAACATCACCCATTTTTAAAAAAAGGTCCACATGTTGAGTATTTTATTGTAGGATATCATTGATGAAGGATGATGTTAAAGTTAAGGTGCATAATGGAACCTCCAAAACTCTAATTCTTTCATATGGGGTGTTGAAATCTAATGGTAGTCCAAAAGGTGACCATGTAATGCATTTTTGAGGTTGAATAAATATACCTATCACATGGAGTTTGGTTTGGAAATGTTCATAGGTAGATGATACGATTGAAAAAAGACTTATGATATGAATGTCATTTGCAATGGATGAAAATAAACAAAAGGAAAAATGACTAGCTGTAGAACATAAAACCTTAAAATGGGCTAAAACAAAGAGTGCCCTCCCCTAACAAAAATTAACCTTCTTTAAAGTAAAATACTTATTTTTGGTATAGTCCAAAACTTGATTAATTTCTTTTGGTGATGGGTCAATCAATAGTGCCTATCACAAAAGAAAAAAAATTGAACTTTGGGGGTCATTACAACTAATTAATATGAATTACCTTAATCATTCCATCATTGACCCCTTTTTCAATTATACTATTGTGACCTATGCCATTGGCTCAAGTGTGAACATGACCTTGACAATAAAGCTCAAATTCTCAAATGTGAAAAAAAAATTAAAAATTAAAAAATTGTAATTATTTTCAGAAATTACCCAAAATTCAATATCTCCTACACTTAATGTCTAAATGGTATGAAATAACCTCCAAGATATATCACTCATCAAGAGCTTTCCAACAGTAATTTGTGTCAATTTCAATAGATTTTTATTTTTTATTTTTTTTAATTTTAAAAATGAATTATTCAATATTCAATAACTCTTGCACCGAAGGTCTAAACACTACCAAACCCAATTGGAGAACCTCTACTCATTGAGGCATGCCAAGTTCCAACCGTAACAAGAGCATTGGGCGAGGGCACCCTGGTTTGGGAGATCTCAATTCTCAAGGTGACAAACAAACTACCTTCCCTAATACCTAAGGGCTACAAATGTTTCTTGGGCATCCGTTGAGATGTACTTCAATTGCAACTTTCTAGGAATATTTAGTGACCCAACCGGCTTGAGAATTGTTTTTGAAGCATCTTCAGGCACAAAGAAATAAACTCCCCAAATAGGGGCAGCTAATGAGGGGGATTGGATTTTGTGGGGTGGTGGGGTTCGATTTTGTGGTTAGTTGAAAAATGGGAATTAACATGATAATGGGCCTATGAAGAACAGCTTGTGTTCAAGCAATAAATAATTATCCACAGTTTATAAATGGGGTACTAGTACTAGGCCAGGTTGAAAATGGTGACGAACAGTTTTGAAAATAGAAATTTTACACAGCCAATGGGAAGGCTCAGCATGCACTCATGATGGGTCCTTTTTTTTTCTTTCAGAGGCAGAGGGGGTTCTTGAGGGAGTTTTTTTTGGGTGTTTTTCCCTTGTTCCCAATGTGTTCTCAACTTGTTCTCATCAAGTTCCCTTGAGGTTTCCCAAGTTGTTCCCTAAGGGTGTTCCCAATAGCACCTCAATTTTATCCCATGTGGTTTTGCCCAAAGTTCAACTGTCAATGTATATAAACTGAAAGATAGGCTGCTGGAGAATACAGATGTTTCTATTATGCAACTGGGGGTTCAAAGAGATGATTCCATTGGAGGAGTGCTCAGTGTTCCAAAAAAATTGCTGATGGGCCAATGAATATGGCTCTTTCAAAAAAACAAAACAAAGTTACAAGAGCACCCATGAACTAATTATACAAATCACAATTAAGTACCCACAGTCCTACATGTCCTTTTGAAGTGCTTTATTCCCAGGACCCATGAGATACCATACTTCTCACTGATAATTGGCAGTTCTTGTCAAAATAACTTTATTTATTTATCTTGAATTATTTCAACAAAGGGGTCAAACAGCCCCAATTTGGACAATTTGGATATTTCAAAAAATTGATAGTTGAAAGTTCAGACTAATTACCCTATTACCTTGGAAGCTTTGACTCTAATTATATTATTTTCAGAAACGTTAAATTTGAAAATAAAATAAAATAAAATGCATTGCAAAATAAAAAAGGTTGCATTGCATTCTACCAATTTTATCTGGTTAATAATATTCCTTCTGATTTTGTTTGCAAATCCAAGAGTAGTTGGATTCAATTTTCTTCTGATTTTGAGAATTTAATTGATGCCATTGTCACAAAATGTTTCTAGAATTTTAACAAAACAATCAAATTCCAAAGATTGAAAAATTGAAAAAACTGGCCTTTCACCCAATTGTGTGGTCTATAACCTACAAAAGATTAAAAATTCTTGAGTTTCATATTTTTAAGAATGAAAATTAACGCTTAAAACTGAAACCCTTTTTTGTTGTTATAATCCAATTGCTAAGATAGTCTTTCATTTCCTATCAATGAGCCAATCAGAGGTGCATTTTGACGGTTGCAAGTTGCAACACTCTTCACCTTGCACAATGTCCTTATAGGAAAGGAAAAAGATTACAACACTTCACATGAAAGGAAGAAAAATATTGAACTTTTCATAAGAAAGGGCCAAGTAAAAGTAAACTTTGCAAATGAAAGGCAACTTATTATTGGCAGGATCTAAGAGTTTAAGGCCATGTGAGGCATGAGCCCAGAACCACAATTAGATAAAAAGGTAGATTTGCTCGTTCCAACCTGGCCATGGTTGCTAAAATGGTTTTTCTCTTGTCATTGACACCCCCCAAAATACACTCACAATATTATAGCTCATTCATGAGCCATGAATTATATATATAGGGTCCATTCCAATCTAGCCTTATGATGCCTTTCTCTCTCTTGTCAATAGCCCTTATAGGTACATTTCACAACCCAATAATAAATAATAAAAGCTGTATTGCTCAATTTGGACTAGCAAGGTAAAAAGAAGGTTATATTGCTCATTTTGGCCTGACCATAGGTCACAGTGAATCAGCACCTACTAGGGCACCATCCACCATATGCCCATTATTACTCAGCTGTGGATGAACCTTAATGGAGTTAATATTTGGTTTCACCTTGGTAACCAATTCTGTATGGAAATAGGTCTCCTATATAGGTAGATAGGTTAGGAAAATAAATAACTACTAACTAAGTAGATGGTTTACACAGAGGTAAAGGCTGTTTTTACTACCTACCTACTAACAACCCAAAAGCTACAAATATTGTCATAGGTTTTTACTATTTTTGTGTCATCTTAATCTGACAAGAGAAGGGCCTATTCTTTTAACCTTGCAAATTTTCGATACTGGGCCTGTTGCAAGGACCTGAAATCCTGGGAAATTCTCAAAGAGGCCCTTCTCCTCCAAAAATGAAAGCCCCACTCACCTCGCCCCCAAAAAAACACAAAAGCCGCAACTCATGTAGTGACTCAGTATGTATTACAGGATGTATCTGGACTATGGACTTTCTGTTTAATTTTTTAGTACTTTTTAGTTTTACTGGGTCAGGTGAAAAATAAGCAGAACGAGGGCAACAAAACAATGAATGAACTAGAGGGTCATCCCAACAAACCAGATGGCTCCCTCCTCCCCCCCCCCCTAACAACAGGTAAAATAAGAAATGTTTCATGAAATTCCAAAAAATGAATTGGGGGGCCAAAAGAAAACTACATGGCTCTGCCTAATATAGGTATACTTGGCAAGTTCAAAACCTCAAGAGTTTCCATTTGTGCCAGAACAAAAAAAACAAAACTTGGAGAGTTAAAAATGGCCTGGTGAAGATTACTCAAAATGTGAGGCAAAATGGGAAATTAGACGTTTCTAGGTTATGACAATTTATTTATTTATTTATTTTGGGAACACAATAGCCTAGCACACCCAACTCACAAAGCTGTTCTTGTTAGTAAGTATGTCCAAAGAAGTTCTCAATTATGTCAAGGCTTTCGCCTGCTCACAAGTGAAATTGAACAGGGGACGTTTGAACAAAGAAATCTTGGACTGTACCATAGAGCCATCACCCATGAGAGAATTATGGCATGTTTGAAACCTGAATCAAAAGTACAATGCTCTACTCCTGTAAAAGTTCAAAACCTCATGAGTATAAAATAATAAAGGTTTTATAAACTTCTCCCAAAAAAATTATAAAAAAAGGACTGCAAATGTTTCACAAATTGTGGGACCAGATGAAAACGACATTGTTCCATAATCTTGCTCCCTTTACAGAGAGAGAGAGAGGCAGAGCCAGAGGGAGAAAGAAACAACCCAAAAACAGACAAACAGATCAGGAAAGAAAGGAAAGCAAAAAAGCAGCTCAAGAGTACCATAATAAGAGTAGGTAGTGTGGTTGCAGCATCAAAAGTTAAAAACGTTTTTAGTTAATTTCCGCCAAGCTCACCCAAAAAACCCACACTTTCAACGCAAAATAGCACCAATTATTGTATTCACGACTTCCCAGTCTCCTCCAGGCCCCTCCGCCATCGCCACCATCTCTAGCTCCTGCTCCCTTTCGTTCATTCTTCTTCCTGCAACAAAAGTTATCGACAGCAGCAGTATTATTGGTAATAGTAGTATTAGTAGTATTATTATGCTGATATCAGATCGGATCTGAGCTTTTAGTAGGATTTTATCACAAGTTTTGTGCCGATTTTTTTGTTGTTTGCAACTTCCTCTGTCTGGTTCCTGTTTTTTTTTTCAATTCTATTTTTCGAGACAGTCGTGGAAGAAGAGGAAGCATTTGCGGATTCAGGAGGGAGCTTCACAAGGATTTTCTTTTTTTTTGGAGGGGGGGGGGAGGAGGGGATTCGATCCTTTCGCAACTTCGACGGTATTTTGGAGTTTCTTTGCAATTTCAGCGACATTCATCTGTGACGAGAAAATCGTTCTGTGAGTTCGGTAGGTATTTTTTCTTTTTCCTCCTTTTTCTTCTCTCTTCTCGAGCTAAGCTTACAAGCTTCTTTGTGATAGTACATTTTGAAATTAATGAATCCTTCTTGTGCGCTCCCCTATTGTCTTGCTTTTTGAGGTTATTGAACTGCCTTATTTTCCCCTCCCCTTCTTGCAGTACTTGTCTTGTTTGCCTCGTGCGCATGCTTTTGCTGCTTCAATTGATACCTGTGTTGTTGTCGGTAGCAGGTTGAAAGAACCTCCTTTTGCTTGATAGATTTGAAACCCTAACTATTGGACAATGCGTTGGATCCAAATTGTTTGTGAAAAGTCCTGTCGCAAAACTGTCAAATAGGGAGTTTGTCATGTGGAGGAGGAGGAGCCTCAGAAGGAGTGATCTTGATCATCCTTCCTCTGTGGTAGTTGTCTCTGTGGAACCTCCTGCTGACAAGACTTTCTTCTAGGAGTGCAGAGCTCACTTTTTTATGTGTTATTGGATTTGGCAGATCCATATTGCACATTATCACTTTGTTCGAGACCAGAGTGGCACACTTGATTGAGCTGCCCTATCTTGGCAAAGTGATCCACATGCATGTTTTGAGCACTGCATGTTTTGAACAGAGTTTGATATGCTGTTGTTGTGACCAGCTAGCTATATACTCCAACCACAAACTTTCAATTAGCATTATTGAATAGTAATTTCTGTTCTGAAGTTTTGAGACTTTATTTGCACTCAAGCTCTGTGAGTTTAGTGGCAGCGAAGTTAAAGCCTGGGGTGCTTTGCAATCCTTGTCCTTTCCAGGTTTTCCCTTTGGGTTATGCCACTTGCTTGAAAGGGCTTGTGAGGTCCAGAGGCAGGTGTGATAAAATAAGCTTTGGTTTTATGTTTGTAATATTAAGGCAAAGCTTGTGCAGGGATGTGTGAGACAACAACCCTAGCAGGAGAACCAGTAATCTGTGACATGGAGGAACTGTCATCTGCATCAGATTTGGTGTAGGCTGAGAAAGTGATGTTCATCTCTGTTGAAGTGCAGGTCATACACAGCTCATTAGTTGCAGCAGGGGAAGGAGCATTGCATGGTTGATGTATCAGACGAAGTATCAAGGATAGTTTCTGGGTGTACTCGATTTTAAGGAACAAAACCTGCACGATTCTGCACAATGAGATTGAGAAAGCTGAAGAGAGCTCTGAAGCTCTTGGTCAATAAGTAGAGGGTTGAAGATACCTCTCCCTTCTGTCTCTACTAGAGCTGGGAGTTCCAGATTCTTACAGGCTGTATCTGTGGCGGTTTCTTCTCTCAAGGAGTGGAGAACTGAGCACAGGGTGAAGCAATGGATGGTGGGAGATTTAAACTTGGAAGGCTGTCATCGTTAGCACCTGAGGACAAGTTGGAGGATACCTTGTCTTCAGCAGAAGCTGACAAGCTGAAGACAGCCAAGGATCTGGAAAGTGTAGCCGAGTTGCTGTACTGTGCTTGCAAAGGTGATGTCCAAGGCATTGAAGGGTCACTGGCCAAGGGTGTGAATGTAGATGCAGCGGACTTTGATGGTCGCACAGCCTTGCATTTGGCTGCCTGTGAGGGCCAGCTGAAAGTGGTTGAGTTCCTGATCAGCAAAGGGGCAAATGTGAACCCTGCAGATCGTTGGGGCAGCACGGTATGTAGACGTACTTTGTGTCTGGAGTTCAGAGATTTCTTTCCATTTTTTAGATATCTGCTGACTGCTATCTGGTCCTTTGTACTAAAAATCCATCAGATAGCAGTTGTGAGCAAAATATTTTGGCCTTATATCCAACTCGTGCTACTGTTGTTGTGGTCACTTTGGACCACACAGCAGTCAACTGCACTAGGTTGTTGTACTTTATATGTATTGCTTGCTAAAACCCTGGTTTGGAAGTGCTTTCAATACTGTTTGTACCTGAACTGCATTATAGAGCATTGTAGACATGGGTAGCAATGAATGCTGGAGCATTTAAATGCTGATTGGTGCCCAGGTCCACTCTGCAGGGGTTAAAAAGAGAGCTAACTATGAGGTTTTTGCCCTGACTACTGTGTCTGGAATCTCATCTTTATTAGAGCACAGATCCAAGAAATTATATTTCTTGTTCTAGACTCTACAGAGATGTGTCTGTGTCATCACATGTTGGATGTGCTACTTGGCAGCCCTTGGCAGATGCACAACATTACAAGAATGCTGAAGTATGCAAGTTCCTGGAAGAGCATGGAGGCAGATCATCTGTATGAGATCTATTCTCTCAGTCAAGTTCATTGATTTTGGTATTAATTGAATGGTCAGAATTATGTGATTAGCCATTGTCTGCATATCTACACTGCTAGTGGAGGCCAAGAGGAAAACCAACAGAAAATCATTGGAAATCAGTGAAGGGTTGAGGTTTGAGGTAATGAACCATGCATCTGTAGAGACCTGCGGTAAGAGCATTGTGGTTTATTCAAAGCTCTGCAAAGACAGATTTTTTAGATGGGTACTTGTTGAGAGAGAATGAGGATGCTTCTGACATGGCACTTGTGGCACAACAGAAACAGTCATTGCAGGTGAGAAGTCGAAAAGAGGTTCCAGAGTATGAGATTGATCCTTCAAAGCTTATTTTTACTAAGACCAAGGTCCTAACTGTAAGTTCATTTCAACCCTCTACTGTAACTTTCTTTCTGCTAGTTTTTGAGTTAAGGGACCAGCTACTGCAATTTTGAAAGAAATTGATATGTGGTAGTTGATTTTGATCGGGATCTTGATGGCAGCTTTCATGGATTGCCACTTATATTCCTCAAGAGTCATATGTACGAAGACTGTCTATAATAATATACTTCATAAGAACAGCAGGCTATGAAATTGGAGAAGTAGTGGTCATGTCACTCATACAGCTTCAGTTGTAGTCACATGTTCCTTGTACATGTGCACAGGGAAAGTATCGAGTGGCAATTTGGCATGGGACCAAAGTAGCTGTGAAAGAGCTGTACACTGGAGATTTAGCAGATGAAGGATTGTAAGTCTTCTCCTAGTTGTTCTGCTATTTTTGAACCACCAGAGACAGGTGGAGCTAGAGTTGGCATTTGCCAATGAACTGTAGGTCATAGAGCTGTCCAAAGATCTGTAGATGGGGACAGAAAGAGCAGGTATACAATTTCAGGTGAACAGGGAGACCACAGATGCAATGAACTATGATACGCAGTAAAGAATTGAGAATGTTTTACCTCCATGAGGTTTCTTTTTGAACAGGTGTGAAGGTGCTATGTGAGTGCTGAAGACATACATTTCTTGTGGCCTGCAGGAGACAGTTTAGAAGTGAGTTGGACCTTCTGCAAAAACTGAGGCATCCCAATGTGGTCCAGTTTCTTGGAGCTGTGACACAGAGTGCCCCTCTGATGATCATCACTGAATTCTTACCTGGGGTATGTTGTACCCTTTGAAACCATTTCAAGCAGACTTGAGTGTAAACTCTAGTTCTTTCATGAGAGTTGAAATGTCACGAGGTACCTTATTTTTAGAAGGCAGGGGGAGGAGAGTGGTTTGCATTCATTGGAGGATAGTGTGACTGATGTTGGAAGAGTTGACAGTTGGATCTTGCAGAGCATTTAAAGAAGGGGCGGCTGGACCCAGAAAAAGCAGTAATCTATGCACTTGATATTGCCAGGTACTCCACTATCTTTCTCTCAAAGTTCTGGATAGCCAGTAGCTTGCTTCATTTGTGGACAATCATTTGTCCCCATGCCACTTCATGGCAGAATGTAGATGGTCTGTTGGCTGGAATTGGCTCCTCTGTGTTTTGTCCCTACCTCATGTTTTGATGTCGTATATTTTGGTATGCCTTCACTTTCAAATGTGAGGTACTACTAGTTATGCTAGGTACTACCAGTTATGCTAACAGCCAGCTTTTGGACACAGGGGAATGAATTATCTGCATGAGCACAAGCCAGAAGCCATTATTCACCGTGACCTCAAACCCAGGTGAGGGCTGATGTCAATTGCTAGTCAAT
>Ga0116228_10000115_pt1 | contig 51464 bp, 37 predicted proteins | sample S1TSphfallax_2_FD_89694 | JGI IMG/M metagenome (GOLD analysis project Ga0116228, IMG submission 89694) | Host-associated microbial communities from peat moss isolated from Minnesota, USA - S1T2_Fc - Sphagnum fallax MG | ecosystem: Host-associated > Plants > Peat moss > Unclassified | place...
CATGGATCTACAGGGTCAGCGACTGGCGGCTCGACATGAACGAGATTGAATGCCAGTATTTCTACGGCTTCCGCGCCCCCCACTAGTGCCGTACACCACGCCAGGCGCCGACAGCGCAAGATTAACAGTTTTTTGGTTCTTTTTTTCAAAACAAGAACAGGTCTTCCTGCGCGCCTTGCCGCGCACCGCGCCCGCGGATACGATCACGTTTTAGCGCGCGGACCCGCGGAGACGATTTGATGCCAGATGCCGGCGCGGCGCATATGCTGTCGCTCACCACCGTGCTTGGCGGCGACATATTGCAGGCGGTTTCGTTTCAGGCCGAGGAGACGCTCGGTGCGCCGTTCGCGGTCGACGTGGAAGCGTTGTCGGACCAAAGCGCGATCGATCCGACCACCATCATCTATACGGCAGCGTGCCTGACGGTGACGCGCGGCGGCGGCACGCGGCTGTTCAACGGCATGGTGCGGTCCATCCGTGCCGCCGGGGCGCCGCAGCGCGGCCAATACCGCTACCGGCTGAGCATTGTGCCGAAACTCTGGTTCCTGAGCCAGACCGGGGATTGCCGTATTTTTCAACAAAAGACCGTGCCCCAGATTATCGAAACGATCTGCGGCGAGGCCGGCCAGGCGATCAAGCTGAGCATCTATGGCAGCCCGGCGCCGCTGGAATACGTGACCCAATATAACGAAACCGATTCGCACTTCATTGGCCGCCTGATGGAACAGGCCGGCCTGTTCTATTACTTTATCCATACCGAGAACAGCCACACGATGGTGGTAACCGACCAGAACCAGGGTTTCCCGGCCGGCGCCAAGCCGGTGCTGGCGGTGATTACCGAGGGCGGCAATCTCGACACGTTGACGCGGTGGGAACCGCGGCCGGGCACCGAGGCGGCCGCCGCCAGTTTTTCCGACTACGACCCGACCAATCCGGACACGCTGGTCACCGGCAGCGCCAAGACCACCAACCCGTTCGGCGGCGGCAGCGCGCGCGACGTGACGCAATGGCCGGCGCTGTCATTCGACAGCGCGGTGGTGACCGCGCGTGCCACCCTGCTGATGCAGGCGGCGGAAGCCGCGACATCGCTGGTCGATGCGGTCGGCAGCAACCATCTGCTATCGGCGGGCGCCAGCTTTACCCTGATGCGCGACCCCTATACCGGGGCCGAGAATGTCGATTACGTCGTGCAGTCGATACGCCACAGCGGCCATGACGCAGCCGCCATGGCCGGGGCCGACGCCGGCGCGTATCAGAACAGTCTGACGGTGTTTCCGGTGACCACCGGCTACAAGCAGAAGCCGGTGCGCGCGCGGCCCGTGATGGCCGGCGTGTTCGCCGCCGTGGTGCTCGGCGATCCGAACGAGGAAATCCACGCCGACAATCTCGGCCGCATCAAGGTGCGGATGATGTGGGATCACCGCAAGGAAACCACGGCCGACCTCGGCGTCTGGGCGCGGGTGATCCAGCCCTGGGCCGGCAACAGCTGGGGCTGGCAACATTTGCCGCGCGTCGGCACCGAAGTGGCCGTGGCGTTCATGGATGGCGACGCCGACCGCCCGGTCGTGCTGGGCGGCATGTATAACGCGAACATGCAGCCGCCCTTCGCGGTGCCGGCCGAGCAGACCAAGAGCGGCTTTCGCAGCCGCTCCACCGCCAACGGCGGCGCCGGCAATTTTTCCGAGTTCTCGATCGACGACAAGAAGGGCTCCGAGCTGGTCTTTCTGCATGCGGAGAAGGATCTTTCCACCGAGGTGGAGAACGACCAGACGCTGGCGGTGACCGGCAACCGCAAGGTGACGGTGCAGAAGGACGAGACGGTGACGATCACCGGCAACCGCACCGAAACGGTGAACAAGCAGGAAAGCATTACGGTGGCGCAGGGCCGCAGCGTGACGATCCAGCAGGGTGGCGACAGCCTGACCGTGCAGGCCGGCGACCTGACCATTGCGGTCTCCAGCGGCGCGATATCGATGCAGGCGATGACCAAGATTTCGCTGACCGTCGGCAGCAACAGCGTGACGATCGATCAGTCCGGCATTACGCTGAACGGCATCATGATCAAGGCGCAGGGCCAGGCAATGGTGCAGGTCCAGGGCCCGATGGTGCAGGTGAGCGCGGACGCGATGCTGATGCTCAAGGGCGGCATCACGATGGTTAATTGAGAAAAGTGTTCTTTTTTGAAAAAAAGAATTTTCATCCGTTGCGGCCAGCATTGGGCTTCCTTGCAAGACCGGCTGCCAGCCGCAACTAGCAATAGTTTTTTGGCCCTTTTTTTCAAAAAAGAACATCTTCGTTGCTGGAGGGGCCAATGAGCGGACTAGTCAAGCTACGCGCCCTGCCGCTGCCCGACATCCTGGCGCGCGCCGCGCTGCCCACGGCCGCCGCGTCGCTGGTCGCCGGCGCCGCGGACGCGCCGTCCGCGATCGCGACGCTGCGCGCGAACGACATGCTCGCCGACGCGGCGCGCCTGACCGCGTTCGCGCTGCCGCGGCGCGAGGCGGTCTGGTGGGCCTGCATGTGCGCCCGCGCGGTGCCGCCGGCGCACAGCCCCGACGAGGACCGGCTTGCACTGGAAAGCGCGGAAGAATGGGTCCGCCGGCAAACCGATGAGACCCGCCGCGCTGCCTTCGCGCACGCCCAGGCCGCCGGGTTCGGCACGCCCGAGGCGTGGGCGGGGGTCGCCGCCTTCTGGAGCGGCGAGTCGATGTCGCCGCTCGGTCAGCCCGCGGTGCCGCCGGGACCGCAACTGCCGGGCACGGCCGTCGCCGGCGCGGTCACGCTGGCATCCGTCCGCACCCAGCCGGAACGCCGGGGCGCGCGGCTCGCGCGCTTCCTGGACAGCGCGGCCGATATCGCCAATGGCGGCGGCGGGCGTCTCGAACCGGAGGCCGCGTAATGGGCATGCCGGCCGCGCGCATCGGCGACATGCATGTCTGCCCGATGGTGACCGTGCTGGTGCCGCATGTCGGCGGCGCCATCGGCCTGGGCTGTTTCACCGTGCTGATCGGCGGCATGCCCGCCGCCCGCGCGACGGACCTGACGATTTGCGTCGGTCCCCCCGGCATCATCGCCATGGGCTCGACCACCGTGCTGATCAGCGGGCTGCCGGCCGCGCGCCTGGGGGATCCCACCGCGCATGGCGGAACGATCATCCTGGGCTGCTTCACTGTGCTAATCGGCTGACGCATGGGACTGATCCTGTCCGTGTTGCGTTGCCCCGACCATGCGGTGCCGGAAACCAAACGGCTGGCCGGCGGCGAACTCTGCATCGGCCGCGACGCGCTGCGCGCCAGCTGGGTGCTGCCGGACCCAACGCAGCAGATTTCGCGCCAGCATTGCGTGGTGCGCTTCGACAACGGTGCCTGGCAGGTGCAGGACCTGAGCAGCAACGGCACGTTCCTCAACCAGGAGCCGGCGCCGCTGGGCCAGGGCACCACGCGCGCGCTGAAGGACGGCGACCGTATCCGCGTCGGCCCGTACGAAATCGAAGCGCATGTCGAGGCGCCGGCCCACGCCAAGCCGCCGCCGCCGCCGCCCGAGCCCTACGAGATCAAGACGCCCGAGGTCGAACCTTTTGAACAGTGGGGAGGCTCCCTGTTCCCCGAACATCCCGCCGGCACGGAGGATCCGTTCGGCACGTCCGCGGGGGACGCCCCTTTGTTCGGCCAGGGCTCCAAAGCTGAGCCCGCAGATTTTCTCGATTCAGCACCGGACGTGCCGCCGCATGGGACCACGCCGGACCACACGCCGAGCTTCACCGACGCGTTCGCGCCGGCGCGCCCGCTGCTGGCCGACGACTGGGCCAAGGAGTTCGAATTTCAGGACCCGTTCGGCCAAAGCGCGCCGCCCGAGCCCCGCGTCGAAATCCCGCCGCCGGACCCGTTCGTGCGCGTCGCCTCGCTGGACCCGATCGTGCCGAGGCAGACCGAACCGCGCGCGCAATCGGCGCCGCCCGGCGACAGCGCGTTGCTGGCCGCCTTCATGGCAGGCGCCGGCCTGCCCGACCTCGCGCCGCAGGATCCGCTTGCCGCCATGCGCGAAGCGGGCGCGGCGTTCCGCGCCTTCGTCACCGGCCTGCGCGAAGTGCTGATCGTGCGCGCCGAGGTAAAGGATACGATGGGCATCGACAAAACCTACATCCGTGCCCGCGGCAACAACCCGCTGAAATTCGCCGCCGGCGACGATGACGCGCTGACCGCCCTGCTGGGCACCGGCCGGCGCACCGGCATGGCGCCCGCCGATGCGGTGCGCGAGGCACTGCGCGACATCCGCCGCCATGAACAGGCCAGCCTGCCCGCGATGCAGGCGGCCGTCCGCGCGCTGCTGGCCCAGCTCGACCCGGAAAAATTGCGCGCCGCCAGCGACGGCGGCGGCATCGCCCTGCCCGCCCAGCGCCGCGCCCGCGCCTGGGATAAGTTCGAGGTGGAATATGCCCGCCTGACGGCGGCGCTGGGCGATGATTTCGACGCCGTATTCGGCCGCCGCTTCGCCGAGGAGTATGAACGTATCGTGACTGAGCTGCGCGCCGGGGAAACGCCGCCATGAACCGCCGCCTGCTGCTCGCAGCATTGCCTGTGGCGCTGGCCGGCTGCCCCGCCGCGCCCAAACCGCCGCCGCCGCCCGTGCTGGAACTGACCATCGCCGCCGGCCCCGGCCAGAACCCGGAGGTGGACGGCCACCCCGCGCCGGTCGGTGTGCGGCTCTATCAGTTGGGCGCCACCGGCGCGTTCCAGCAGGCGGACATCCTCTCGCTGCTGCAACGCGAAAGCGCAACGCTCGGGCCGGATCTGCTGGCCGCCGAAACCATCCAGGTGACTCCGGGCCAGACGCTGAAGGTGGAACGTGCGCTCAAGGCCGGCGCGCAATTTCTCGGCGCCGTCGTGCTGTTCCGCGATATCGATCACGCGCAATGGCGCGGCACCGCGCCGCTGGCCGCGAACGGGCCGACCGCGCTGACGCTGAAAACGACCGCACTGGCAATGACGCTGGCGCCGTGAGACTGTGCGGCATGGTCAAGGACATAGGAAGGAAGGCCAGGGGGCTCTGCCCCCTGGACCCAGGCTGGGGCCTGAGGCCCCAGACCCCCGCTAGTTTGTTCGGGGACGAGGCGGGGGGCAGACATGCTCTCACCACGACGCGCTTGCCCCCCGCCTTATCCCCGAACCAGGTCATGCGGTCTGGGGACTTGTCTCCGGCGGGGTCCAGGGGCGTCACGCGAATGCGTGCTTCGCACGACGCCTCGCGAATGCGTGCTTCGCACGTCACGCGAATGCGTGCTTCGCACGACGCCTCTGGCCTTTTTTCCTTATGACCTGGACCAACCGCGTCCTCTGGCGCGAGGGCATGTTCCTCCGCGCCCAGCATTTCCAGCAGCAGGACCGCCACGCCGACGCCGCCGCACGCGCCCGCCACGCCGCTATCCGCCCGCATGGCTGGGGCATCACCGCCCTCAGCCTCGATCGCGATCTGCTCGCCACCGGCCGTTTCGCCCTGCTCTCTGCCGAAGGCCTGTTCGAAGACGGCACCCCCTTCACGATCCCGCGCGACGCCGACCACCCGCCGCCGCTCGAAGTGCCACCCAACACCCGCAACGCCATCGTCTATCTCGCGGTGCCGATCGGCCAGGCTGGCGCGCAGGAAGTCGCCGCGGAGGACACCAGCGAGGCGCGCTGGGGCCTTGCCGATTTCGAAGCCTACGACACCCACACCGGATCGCCGCAGCCGGCCGAATTGCAGGTCGGGCGCCTGCGCCTGCGCTATCTGCTGGAAACCGAAAACCGCGCCGGCTTCTACGGCATTGGCCTCGCCCGCATCACGGAAGTCGCGTCCGACCGCCGCATCACGCTCGATGACCGCTGGATACCGCCGGCACTGATCTGTTCGGCGACGCAACCGCTTGCCGGCCTGATCGCCGAATTCGCCGGCATGCTGAACCAGCGCGGCGAGGCGCTCGCGTCCCGCCTGTCTGCCCCCGGCCAGCACGGCGTGGCGGAAGTGCAGGATTTCCTGGCCCTACAGGCCATCAATCGCTGGCAGGGGCTGCTTGCCCACTGGGCCGACGCCGCGCGCATCCACCCCGAACAGCTCTACGAAACATTCGTGCAGATGGCTGGCGAATTCGCCACCTTTTACGGCGACAGCAAGCGCCCGCGCGCCTATCCGTCCTACCGCCAGGAGGATTTGCAGCGCAGTTTCACCCCGGTGGTCGCCGACCTGCGGCAATTGCTCGCGCGCCCGATCGATCCGAACGCGGTGCCGATCCCGCTGCGCCAGGCAGCGCGCTCGCCCGTCTGGGTCGGCCAGATCGTCGACCGCAGCATTCTGTCCGCGGCGCAATTCGTGCTGGTGGTGAACGCCGACATGCCGACCGACCAGGTGCAGCGCCGCCTGCCGGAAATGATCAAGATCGGCTCCAACACGACCATTACGCAACTCGTCAACGTGCAATTGCCGGGCATCCCGGTGCGGCCGCTGCCGGTGGCGCCGCGCGTGCTGCCGTTCTATGCCGGCGCGGTCTATTTCGAGCTCGAACGCAACGCGCCGCATTGGCAGCATATGCAACAGGCGGCGTCGTTCGCGATTCATATCTCCGGCGACGTGCCTGGCCTGCGCATGGAATTATGGGCAATTCGCGGCAATTGACGGGAGGGTTTTCAGCATGAGCGACAATCCGTTCGCCGAACCCGACGATTCCGACCGCACGGTGTTCGTTCCGACACCGGGCGGCCGCCGCACCGCAGCGCCCGTTCCAGCCACGGCCGCGCCACAGCCCGTGATCGCAGCGCGCGCCGACGGTCCGGCCGAAATCGCCGTCGGCGGCAACGCGCTGCTGAGTGCGGCAGCACCTTTGCTGCAATTGCTCAGCCGCATGCGCAACACCGTCAGCGTGCCGGACGCTGGTGAGTTGCGCGAACGCGCCGTGGCCGGCCTGCGGCGTTTCGAACAGCTCGCGCGCGGCGGCGGGGTGAGCGTGGAAGCGCTGCGCCCGGCGCATTACGCGCTCTGCGCCGCTTTGGATGACGTGGCGCTCGCCACACCCTGGGGTGCCGAGGGCGCCTGGGCCGCGCGATCGCTGGTTTCCACGTTTCATCAGCAGGTGCGCAGCGGCGTCGAGTTCTTTACGCTGCTCAAACGCCTGAGCCAGTCGCCCGGCACCATGCTGCCGGTGCTGGAACTGATGTATTTCTGCCTCTCGCTCGGTTTCATGGGCCAATATCGCCTATCACCGCGCGGTCCCGCCGAGCTCGATACGGTCCGCGAAGAACTCTACGCGATCATCATGCGGCACCGATCCGCGCCCGACCCGACCTTGTCGCCGCACCCGCGCGGGCTGGACGCGCCGTACCGCCCGCGCGGCGCGGAGGTGCCGATATGGGTCGGCGCGGTTGCCGGTCTCGCGCTGATCGGCGGGCTATATGGCTGGAGCGTGGTCGACCTCGGCGACCGGTCCGATGTTGTTTTGGAACACGCGCAGGCGGCCCCGCCGACGCGCATGCCGGACATAATGCGCGCCGCACCCGTGGCGGCACCCGCGCCACCGGCGGAGCCCGGCGCGCTGGACCGGCTGCGCGCGTTCCTGAAACCGGAAATCGATGCGCGGCTGGTGAGCGTCGTCGGCAGCGAATCGACCCCCGATATCCGCATCAATAATCGCGGCGTGTTCGCCAGCGGCAGCGCCGTGGTGCAACCCGGCGTGCACGCGCTGCTGGCACGCATTGGCGAAGCGCTGAAGACCGAGCCCGGCCCGGTGACGGTGGCCGGCTACACCGACAACCAGCCGATCCGCACGGTGAAATTCCCGTCCAATTTCCAATTATCGCAAGCCCGCGCGGACGCGGCTGCAGCGCTGATCGGCGCTAGCCTGGCGCAACCCGGCCGCATCACCACCGAAGGCCGCGCCGACGCCGACCCGATCGCCGACAACAAGACCTCCGCCGGCCGAGAAGCCAACCGCCGCATAGAAGTCATTTTGAGGCGGCGAAGCTGATGCAAAGCGTAACCAAAAGAGCAAAAGTTTTTTTGCTTCTTTTTTTTCAAAAAAAGAAGGCCTTCTTTTTTGAAAAAAAGAAGCAAAAAACTTTTGCCAGTTTGGATCTCGTATCGCCATGAAGCGGTTTTTTGGGTCGCGCTGGTTCTTGTCGTTTGTTGGCGTGTTGCTGCTGGCGCTGCTGGTTTGGTTTTTGGGGCCGCTGATCGATGCGTTGGATGAGTGGATTGTCCGCGCGGCGATCATCGGCGGGCTGGTGCTGGTTTGGGCGCTTACCAATTTTCTGCTCGATCGCCGCCGGCGCCGTGCCGATCGCGCACTCACCGACGGTGTCGCCGCCACGTCGCCCACGGAAGCGCAAAGCGCCGAAGAAGTCGCAGCCTTGCGCGACAAGCTTACGAAAGCGCTGGCGCTGCTGCGGCGCGCCAGCGGCTCGCGCGGCTATCTCTACGAACAACCCTGGTACGTCATTATCGGCCCGCCCGGTGCGGGCAAAACCACGGCGCTGCTGAATGCCGGCCTGAAATTTCCGCTCGCAGCCGAAATGGGCCAGGCGGCGGTGGCCGGTGTTGGCGGAACACGCATGTGCGACTGGTGGTTCACCGAGCAGGCGGTGATGATCGACACCGCCGGCCGATACACGACACAGGACAGCGACGCGACCGTGGACCGCGCCGGCTGGGAAGGCTTTCTCGACCTGCTGCGCCGCACCCGCCCACGCCAGCCGCTGAACGGCGTACTGATCGCCATTGCCGCCCCCGACCTAGCGCAAGCGACGCAAGCGGAACGACTCGATCATGCCCGCGCCATCCGGCGCCGCGTGAAGGAATTGAACGAACGGCTTTCGGTGCGCCTGCCGATCTATGTGCTGTTCACCAAGGCCGACCTGATGGCCGGCTTCACCGAATTTTTCGACGATCTGGACGCCGACCGCCGCGCGCAAATCTGGGGCGAGGTGTTCGCCGCCGGTGGCGATGCCGCCACCGGCCCGGTTGCCGGCTGGGGTGCGGCGATGCAGGGCCTGCTCGCGCGCCTGAACGATCGCGTGCTGCCGCGCCTCCAGGCCGAGCGCAGCCCGGACAAGCGGGCGCTGATCGCCGGCTTCCCGGCCCAGTTCGCAAGCCTTGAAGCGCCGCTTGGCGAATTTCTCACCGAAGCGTTCGGCGGCTCGCGCCTCGATCCCGCACCTTTGTTACGCGCGGTCGCGTTCACCAGCGGCACGCAGGAAGGCACGCCGATCGATCGCCTGACCGGCGTGCTCGCCCGCACCTTCGGACTCGACCAGCGGCGCACGCCCGCCCTGCGGCCGCAAAAAGGCCGCAGCTATTTTCTCGCCGGCGCGCTGTCGGTTGTATTTGGCGAGGCGATGCTGGCGAGTTCGGGCGTCGGCGCGCATCGCCGCCGAGCGCTGCAACGGGTGGGTATTTTCGCCGGCATATTGATCGCCACGCTCTTCGTCGGCGGCGCGATGGCGTTCGACACGTTGCAGCAACGCAGCGACATCGCACGCCTGGCAGCTTCCCTCGGCCCCTATGAACAAACCGCCGGCAGCGAAAAACTCGATCCGGTATCGGACGGCGACCTGGCCGCGGTCGCACCGTTGCTCGACCAGGCACGGCGGTTGCCCTACGGTTTCGCGGCGCCACCCCTCGGATGGCAATTGCCGTTCGGCCTGTCGCAGGAGAAAAAACTCAGCCAGGCCGCGCATATTTTGTATCGCCACGCGCTCGAGCGCGTGCTGCTGCCGCGCCTGATCCTGCGCCTGGAAGGCCAGATGCGCGACAATTTCAAGAACCCCGACTTCCTGTATCAGGCGACGCGCATCTATCTGATGCTCGGCGGCGCCGGCCCGCTGGACCCGAACCTGGTGCGCGCCTGGGAGCAACAGCTTGATTGGGACAGCGCCTACCCCGACCCAGCGCTACGCGCATCGTTGACGCAGCATCTCGATGCGTTGCTCGCGGCCGCACTGCCGCCGGTCGCACTGGATGGCGGCCTGATCAATGATGCGCGCAGCACGTTCTCGCGGGTGCCATTGGCCGGCCGGGTCTATTCGCGCATCAAACTATCCGCCGATGCACAGGCCGTCGCGGCTTGGACCCCTGCCGCCGCCATCGGCCCTTCCGGCGTCGCCGATTTCGTCCGCCTGTCCGGCAAACCGCTCACCGACGGTATTCCCGGCTTTTTCACGGTCGACGGCTTCCACCGTGTGCTGCTGCCGAACGTGCTGACCACCGCCCGCCAGGTTGCCGGTGAAAGCTGGGTGCTCGGCGAAAAATCCGAGCTCAATCCGAACAGCCCGGCGCTGCTGACGCTGCGCGATGACGTGATCAAACTCTACGAAGCCGACTACGAAAAACAATGGGACGCAATGATCGCGGACGTGACGGTGGCGCCATTGGGCGGCGCCGATCACGCGGCGCAGGCGCTCTATGTTCTGTCCTCGCCACAATCCCCGCTGCGCGATTTCCTCACTGGCCTCGCGCGCCAATTGACGCTGAGCAAACCGCCGGCCGACCTGGCGAGCGACGTCGCCGCCAAGGCAGCTTCGGCCGCTTCCGGTGCCGCGAGCTCGCTCTCCGCACTCGTTCCACATACCGCTGCGCGTCCGGCGGGCTACGAGGTCGACGAATATTACGCGCACATGCGCAATTTCGTCGGCACCGCCCCGGGCGCGCCGATCGATCTGTTGCTGTCCACGCTGGGGGACATGCAGAAACAGGTGGCCAGCCTGCCGCCGCCCGGCGGCGGTGCGGCGCCCCCCGCCGCCGGTGGCGGCAATCCGGCGCAAATGCTGAAGGCGCAGGCTGCGACCGCGCCGCCTCTGGTCGCCCGCATCGCCACCAGCCTGGCCGGCGGCACCACATCGTTGCGCGGCGGCACCGCGCACCAAACCCTCGTCGCCGCCTATAACGGGCCGGACGGGCCGGCCAGCCTGTGCGCCGCGGCGGTCACCGGCCGCTACCCATTTTCGCCCGGCGCCGGCGCCGAAATCCCGCTCGACGATTTTTCCCGCCTGTTCGCGCCGGGCGGCCAATTCGACAGTTTCTTCAAGGCGCAGTTGCAGCCTTTCGTCAATACCATTGGCAGCCATTGGACCGCGCAAGCGATCGACGGCGTGGCGCCCCCGATCGCGCAAGGTGATCTGGCGCAATTCCAGCGCGCCGCCAGCATACGCGGTCTGTTCTTCGCGCAAGGCAACACGCCCGCCGTACGGTTCTCGCTCAAGCCGCACGATCTGGACGACGGCGCCCGCCAGGCGCTGCTGACGCTCGGCACCACAACCGTGACAGCGAGCCACGATTACAGCGGCACGCTGTCCACCTCGATCAACTGGCCGGGCGCCACCGGCATGGAAACGGCGCGGCTGCAATTCACCCCGGCCGGTAACGGCACCGGTGTGCTACAGGCCGAGGGGCCCTGGGCATTGTTTCGCCTGATCGATCAAGGTATTTTGCGGCCCGGTGCGACATCAGACCTGTACGACGTTACGTTCAGCACCAGCGGCCACCATGTTAGTTTCACCATCCGTGCCGGCTCCGTACAGAATCCGTTCGCGCACTCACTGTTACAGAGTTTTTCGTGTCCACATATCCAGTAACCGGCTTTTGGGGCAAGCTGCCATCGCGCGGCGATTTCGTCCGCGCGGCATTGTCGCGCGACTTTATCGAGCCGTGGGATGCGTGGCTTTCCGCCGCCATGGCCGAAACGCGCGATCGCCTCGGCGAGGCCTGGCACGATGCGTGGATGATAGCGCCGGTCTGGCGCTTTGCCCTTTCCGCCGAATTATGCGGCCCACGTGCGGTGGTTGGACTTTGGATGCCGAGCGTCGACCGCGCCGGCCGGCATTTCCCGCTCACCATCGCCACCGAAATCATCGGGCCCACCGCATCCCATCTCGCCGCCGCCAGCACCGCGTGGCTGGACTCCGCCGAGATAGCCGGCCGCGCCGCGCTGCAATTTGCCCACGACCCGGACGAATTGGCGTCACACCTGCCGCCATACGCGCCGGGCGACGCCGACGAACCATTCGACGCGGAATCCCTCTGGTGGACCGACGGATCGCCGAACGTCGACGCGCAGCATTTTTCCCAGGCGATTTTGCCGGGGCCTGATCAATTCTTTCGGATGATTGCGGGTAGCGATCCATGAGCGGCACGAGCTTCACTTTCCGCAGCCATGCGGCAACCGACACCGGTACGGTACGTAAACATAACGAGGATGCGTTCGTCGACCGCCCCGATATCGCGCTCTGGGCGGTGGCGGACGGCGCTGGCGGCCACGCCGCGGGTGAGGTCGCATCCGGCATGCTGGTCGATACGATCGGCACCATACCGGCGGCGCTGGCGGCCGACGAAACACTCTCGCAATTGCGGCTGCGGGTGGCGGCGGTGAATATCGCGCTGCGTGGCGAGGCGGCGCAACGCGGCAGCCACGCCGTGGTCGCCTCCACCATCGTGGCGCTGCTGATCCGCGGCGGTCATTTCGTGTGCCTGTGGGTTGGCGATTCACGCGCCTATCTGCTCCGCGGCGGCACGTTGTTGCGTATCACCAAGGACCATTCGCTGGTGCAGGAACTGATCGAGGCCGGTGCGATCAGCGAAGCCGACGCCGAATCGCATCCGCAGGCCAACGTCATCACCCGCGCCATCGGCGCCCCGGAAGACAGCGGCGACATGGACAAGATCACCGGCGCGATCGCCGCCGGCGACCGGTTTCTGCTCTGCAGCGACGGCGTCACCAAATCGATCCCGGACGACGTGCTCGCCGGCATGCTGGGCGCCGAAGGTGATGCGCCGGCGCGCACGCTGATCGAACGCGCGATGCAGGCCGGGTCGCGCGACAATGTTACGGCTATCGTGGTTGATGTTCTGGGGTGAAGGAAGGAACGTCTTCTTTTTTGAAAAAAAGAAGCAAAAAACTTTTGCTCGTTCGCCGTCATCAAGTTGCGCGTAATGTGTTCATCCGGCGCGGAACCAAACAGATAAAAGTTTTTTGCTTCTTTTTCACGGCGCCGTCCGATCCTTCAACCATCCAGCCGGCATCGCGCCATAAAACCGCCGCCGCAAATCATCGGCCTCCACGTCGGTCAACCCGGCAAGCCCGGGCACGAAGAAATTCCGGTCACGCGTATTGATCAAATAGGCCTGCATCTCATTACGTATCAAATCCTCATTTTTATCGTCATACCCGCCGCTGGCGAGAAACCGGCGGAAGCCCTGCCGCTCCGCCGCAGTCATCGTGGTCTGCCAAAACTGCGTCACCATCGATGCATAGGCAGCATCGGTGAAATACAACCCGTGCGACAATTCATGCCGTAGAATAACCGCCCGCAACGCGCGTTCCAGGCCGCCGGTTGCGTTACACGGCAGGCTGATCAACGCGCCGAAACCGGCCTGCGTTGCGCGTAGTCCGGTCAGCGCCGCGCGCAATTGCCGCTCACCCGCATTGAGCGTAACCGCGTTTGAATCTGCCGTCGCGAAAAAACGCGCCAGGTCGCTGGCACGATAATCATGCCCTTCATAGAAATCGTCGAAATCATCGCGCCCCGCGGCAATCGTTGCGCGCAATTCCGTATCGTCCAGCACGCGCGTCCGCGGCGCGCCGCGATATTCCAGAAACACCGCCACCCGATTCAATGTCAGCGCCTGTTCATGCAGGCTCGGAAACAGCGCCACGACAATGGCAGGTGCCGGCGCAAAGCGGAATAATCTGGTCTGCGGCGCCGGCGCGGTCAGCAGCACTGCCTCATCCGCCAGAGACAATTCCGGCGCCGCCACCGCCATCGGCGCTGGCTGCAACAGCATGCACGCCACCGCGCCGCCGCATACGGACGCCAGGCACAACGCTGTGGCGAACACCCAACCAGGCGGCCCGCCGTGCCGTATCATGCCGCGCGCGCCACGTCCCGATGCGCCGTCTCAGCCTCCACGATATCTGCCTCGAACAATGGCTCCGCGGCGGCGCGCTTATGTGGGCCATCCAACCACGTGTTCCAACCGAGCCGCGGCGCGGGCGAACCACCCAGTTGCAACGGCGGCACCGCGTGCGGCGCCACCACCAAATTCACCGCGAACCCGGTCTCGAACCCGAGATATGCCCGCACCAATGCAACGAAGCGCCCGAGCAATTCGCCATCCGGCAGCAAACGCTCGAAGCCGGCGCGCTCCAGCGGGCCCACGCGCAACACCACGCGCGCATGCACATCCCACGCCCGCACACCAATCGCCGCATCTTCACCCAGCCGGCAAAATGCGCCGGCACCGAAACTTTGCGGCAAGCGCGTGCGCTGATCGGGCGGGATCGCCAGCCACGCCCCGGCGAATTGTTCCACCTCCACGCGCCGGCCCAACCAGTCCGATGCCATGGCCGCCAGCCGATCCGCCGATCGCGGCCGCGCCGCGAAAAATCCGGCATAATGCAACAACGGTGCGGTGCCGCACGCAAGCCGCCCAGCCAGCCCCGGCGTGCCATATCCGGTCAAGGCCAGCAGCACCGCGGCAATCTTGTCCGGCGTCGCATCCAGCAGCGCCGTCTCGGCGGCGCGGTGCGGCCGGTATTTCGCCCCCGCCGCGGCAAAATGGGCAACAAAACGATCCGCCGCCATGTCGATAAACCCATGCAGGCTAGGCGACCGCTCACGCGTCGCAGCCGTTACCTGCTCGGTATAGCCGCGCGGCAAAACACCGGTCGCACCGGTCAGCCCCATCACGCTGGTCACCACAACCGGCGGCGTGCCGTCCTGCACCGACAGAATGTCCGACCCTGGATAGGCCATGTGCGGGGCGGACCTGAACCGCGCGACCGCACCCGGTTCCGTGCCGCGCGCCACATGTTGCAATACGCGTACGGCGGCGTCGAACGTGAACCGCCGCGGGGCACGCAACAAAGCCACGAAAGCAGACAGTTCCGTTGCGGGCTTCACAATAATGTCCGATTGCCGGCGCGCGGCGGGAACGACGCTACCTTGTCCGTCCTACCCCGCAACGTACACGTCACCCGCACGAACGAATTCACCGTCGCATGCAGGGCCAAAAACCGTTCCAGCACCGATGCAAGCAGGAACAGCCCCGCCTGCGCCCACGGCACCGCATCCCATTCCAAGGTCAAATCGAGCCCGCGGCAAAATGCGCCGGACTGCGCCGGAGACATCTGACGACGCCCCGGTGGCAACGGCAGCCGTGCCGCACCTGCGCGCGCGGCCACCGACACCAGGCCGCCGATGGCCGCCCGCGTTTCCTCCGTATCGCGCAAATCATGCAGGCGCAGCACTTCCTGCAACGCGTGTGCGCCCGCTTCGCCGCCCACCACGGATAGGTGCCCGAGCGACAGCTGGCTCACCAGCGGCCAAAATCCGCGTGCCCGTAGCGGCGGCCGCAGCGTCGGTGTCGGCGCGGTCAGGCACGCCACACGCGCAATGCTCGCCATGCCCTCCTTCAAACTCATATGCGGATGCCCGCCACCAAACGGCAATTCCAGCGGCAGGTCCCGATTCAGACACAGGGCGGTCACCGACAGCACAGAATCGGCCGGAGCCGTTGCATCGAAGCCCGGATCGAACGGCGCCAGGAATATATCGGTGCCTGGTAAGGTGGGGCTCGCCCGCCGTAATATCTGATAAAACCCAGCCGGCGCATCCGCGCGGTCGGCACCCTCCGTCAAGCGATGAAAAGGGGCCCAGGCGCGGAAAGTGCCGTCACCGGTGGTTTCCCGCACCCGCTCCAGGCTCCATATTTCGAGCGCACCCGGCCGCCGTTCCGCCGGCTCCACGCGATACTCGGTCTGCATATGATCCAGCCGCACCGGGTCGCACTCATGCGCAAACAGATTGACCACCGGCACGCACCCCAGCGCCAGCGCGTCCGCCGAAATGGTCCTTTCCAGCTCAGGCAGGCTTCGATCCAGATAGAAGAACATCTCAAGCCGATTGCCGGCGCCGAGCATCGTTTTCGCCTCCAGCCCGGCGACATCGAGAAAACGGAACTTTTCCGGAAATGCGAAAAACTCCGTCAGCAGTCGAAACCCGGAAAAACTGCGCGCCGGCCAGGGCAGCAGCGCCTCATCGGGGCCAAAACCACCGGCCGACAGGCAGCTTGCATCGACAATCACCGGATGAGCGTCGCCGGGCCCATCCGCAAAGGCAATGGAAAGCGTATGCGCGCAGAGCAGCTCATAAAGCGGCAATGCCACGTTGGCCGCACCGCGCAGAAAGAAGCGCAATGTCGAAATACCGAGTTCGGCGAAAGAGCCCTCCGGCGACGCGCAGCGCAGTGCCACCCGCAGCACCGCGCGGGCGCGATCGGCGCGCGGATTGGCCGGTGCTGCCAGCGGCAGGCCGGACAGCCGGACGGCCTCGATCTCCACCGGCCAGATCTCGGCCGCGCACGCGGTGACATATTCGCATCGTTCGCCGCGAATTTCCTCGGTGCGCAGCGCCAGTCCCTTGCGAATGCGCGCCGGCACTTTCGCATCAGGCTTGGTGGCGAACTGCACGATCGCCGCCGACGGCACCGGCGCCAGATAATGCGGGTACAGCACGCCCAGCAGCGCATCGGTCAATTCCGGAAATTCGTCATCCAACCGGTGATGCACGCGCGCCGCCAGGAACGACACGCCCTCCAGCAACCGCGCAACATGCGGGTCATCCACCGCCTCCTCGGTCAGGCGCAGACGGCCGGCGATTTTCGGATAGGCGCGCGCGAACTCGGCCGCCAACTGACGCACCGCGTGCAGTTCGCGGTTGTAATAGGGCAGCAGCGAGTCAGACATCGATCGTGCGCACCGAAAGTCCGGCCTCGTGCTGCACCACCGTATCGAACGCCACCGGCTCCGGCGCCGGGTCGGCGTGCAGCAGCGCATCGATATGCAAATGCAGCGTTCCATCCAGCGTGTCGGCGGGATCGACCAGACTGACGCGCACCTGCGCGAAGCGCGGTTCGAAGCGGCGCAGGATTATTTCGATTTCCTGGCGCAACCGCTCCCGCTCCCGCTTGTCGGCATAGCGGGCCGCAGCACAATCCGGAATGCCGAAAGACAGCGGCGAACATGCAAGCTCGCGCAATGCAGCCGGCGGCGAACGCCAGCGGCGCCGCGCGTTCAGCAGCATTTCCAAATCGCGCCGCACCGCCTGGCGCAATTGCAGCATGGTGTCGGCGGCACCGCGCGGCGGGTCGTGCAAGCGTTCAGGCGCTTCGTCGAACAGCCGATCGAGCAGCGGCAATTGCACCGGCGGGCGCCGCGTTGCTTCGCCACGGAAGCGATTGCCGCTCATGAGGAAGAAGATATGTTATTTTTTGAAAAAAAGAACCAAAAAACTTTTGCTCCCTGGGCGCCGCGCCGGCCGAACCAGGCGCGCGTATGGTGATGCGAGCGCAACAGCAAAAGTTTTTTGCTTCTTTTTTGCAAAAAAGAAGGCCTTCCTTTTTTCATGTTTCAAACTCCAGCGTTCCGATCTCCATGATCGTCCTGGCGTCTTCGCCTACCAGAAAAACCCGCTGCCCCACCCCGCGCACCAGCCCATCCTGCTCCTGCCAATCCGTCTCGCGTCCAAGCCGCAACGGTTCAGCCATATCCGGCGCCTCGTTGCCATAAATGGTCGGCACATACACCACGCCATCGGGCCCCTCGCTGACCGACATGGTCACGCGGCGCCATGCCAGGTCGCGCGGCCGCGCGGGCGGGTGAAATTCGGCGCTCAGCACGCGCTCGGTCGGGATCCAGAAATACTTGCCGGTCGTCGTCAACACTTCGAAGAAGCCGGCATGCAGGTCGCACGCGTCACGAAAATCCTCGAACGCCACACCGTCATGCCGCCCGGCCGCGCGCGGGCGCGCCGCTTCCTGTGCGGCGGTTTGCGCGGCAGCGGCGGCCGCATCCCCCGCGCGCAGCGCCACCTGGGCCGCGAGCGCCGCCTGCAGACACGGCGTCGGTTCGCCCAAAAATTCCGGCAGCCGGCCATCCCGCCGCAATTGCCGCCGTGCCGTCTCCGCACGCAATAATTGCCGAAACTCCGCAACCACCACAGCCGCCTGCGGATCGATATCCGCCGCCGCATCCAGAATAACGTCGGCCCGCTCCAGATTGCCGGCAAACAGCAGCAACTCGGCCAGCAGCACACGCGCCGCGAGGTCCGCCGGCGCCGCCTTTACCGCACCGTTGGCGGCAGCCACCGCATCTGCCAGGCGGCCGGCGCGGAAAAGACTGCCGGCTGATTCGGCCATGTCAAACCCCACATGAAAAAAGAAGGAAGTATGTTCTTTTTTGAAAAAAAGAACCAAAAAACTTTTTCTCGTTGGCTTCCGCGCCAGGTTAACCGAATTCACGTCAGGTGATGAGGGCGCAAGAGCAAAAGTTTTTTGCTTCTTTTTTCAAAAAAGAAGGCCTTCCTGCTTTCCTAAGCCGCTCGCCCGATCGGCGCCAGATCGGTGGTAAGCCGGAACGTAGCCGCCACATCCTCCAATTGATAATGCGGTTGCAAATGCACGATACAGCCGAAAACGCCAGGCCGCCCCGGTTGCTCCCGCACGCTCACGCGGCCCGCCAGCAGCGGCGCCTTCGCCCGCGCCTCGCTGCCCGCCGCCGTGCTCGCGTTCACGTAACGGTTCAGCCAGCTTTGCAGCCGGCGTTCGATCTCATCATGCGTATAGAACGATCCCGTCATGTCGCGCCCCAGCAATTTTATGATGTGTGCGAAACGGCTGACGCACAGCATGGCGTGGAACTGTGCCGAAATCCGGGCGTTCGCGTTTGCCGCGTCCGCGGTCTGTCCTGCGAAGCGCTGCGGCGCCTGCAAGGTGCGCATGCCCACGAAAGCCGCATCGCCGGTGAAGGGAATGGCCGACAGCGGCAACAAACCCGCCTCCACCAGCGCGCGCTCCTGCCGGTCGTTGAACACCAGCTCCAGCGGCGGCCGCACCCATGTCCCCGGCGGGTCGGTGGTAAAATCCTCAACCGGCAACTCGGTAACCAACCCGCCACCCTCGCGATCCTGATCCACGCCGCGAATATCGGCGGGCCAGCCGTGGGCGGCAAAAGCCCGCGCCGCGGCCGCTGCCACCGCATATCCCGGATGCATCCACACGCGGGTCTGCGCATCCGGCGCGAATTCACGGTAACGAAAACCATCGCGCCGCGCCGGATCATCGCGCCACGGTATGCGCGCCAGCACGCGCGGCAACGCCACAGCGACAAAACGAATATCCTCGCGCGCCGCCAATCCGCGCCACGCCGCATGCGCCACGTCGCGCAGGCACGACGCGGGCTCGGCGGCCAGCGCGATGTCGCCCCAATGATCCGCATCCAGCAACGCGGGCGACGCCGCCACCACCGTCGGCGCAAATGCGGCCGCGGCCACAGACGCCAACCCGGCCAGCGCCTCCACATCATCGGTCGGTGCCTCCCGCACCGGCCGATGCCGCACTTCGTGATCCACCACCAGCAACCCGAACGGTTCGCCGCCGGCAATGCCGAATTCATCTTCATAAACCCGGCGAAACAACTGGCTCTGGTCGAATTCCGGCGCCCGCTGCAGATCGCGCGCCAGGTCGGCCCAGGACAAATTCAAAATCTTGACCCTGATGCGGGACGCGGCATCCACGCCGCCCACCAGCCAGGCCAGGCCGCGCCATGTCCCTTCCAGCTTGCGCAACCGTGCCGCGTGCAGAATGGCGTCCACCTGTGCCGACAACAACGCATCGATCGCCGCGATATCACGATCGATCAGGCCGCGTCGGGCGCGTTCGTCGCCGGCGATGCGGGCGGCCGTCGCCGGCCCGAACCACGCGCTCAACGCGTCGCCGTCGCTGGCGACAAATGCGGCCAGGGCGGCGGCGGTGCCGGCATTTTCACCGCCAAAAAACCGCCCCAGCAGCACGCGGTCGCGCAGCGGCCGCGCGACGACCGTGTCCGGCGCGGCCTCGCCCATGTCAGGCCTTTTCGGGAATACGCGCCACCATGCGCATGCTGGTGGTCAGTTCTTCCAGTTGCAGCCATGGCCGCAGATACGCCACCGCGTTGTATGACCCCGGCTTGCCGGGAATTTCCTTCACCTCGACCTTCGCCTCACGCAACGGCTTGGCCGCCTTCGATTCCGCACCGGCCTTTTCGTTGGTGTTGACGTAGTTGTTGATCCAGCGGTTCAGCCACCGCTCGCAATCTTCCGGCTCCATGAAGCTGCCGATCTTGTCGCGCGCAATCACTTTCAGGAAATGCGCAAACCGGCCGGTCGCCATGATATAGGGCAGCCGCGCCGAGATGGCGGCATTCGCGGTCGCCTCCGGCCGATCGTATTTCTTCGGCTTCTGCACTGTCTGGCCGCCGAAGAACACCGCGTAATTCTCGTTCTTGTAGTGGCACAACGGCAGGAAGCCGAGATTGGAAAGCTCGAATTCGCGCCGGTCGGTAATGCCGATTTCGGTCGGGCATTTCGCGTCGGTGTCGCCGTCATCGGACTTGAAAACATGGGTGGGCAAATTCTCCACCTTGCCGCCGCCTTCGGTGCCGCGGATGGCGACGCAAAACCCGTATTTGGCAAACGCGTCGGTCAGCCGCGCGCCCATCACGTAGGCCGCGTTCATCCAGCAATATTCCTGGTGCGCCATCGGCTTGGCCGCACCCTTGTCGTCGAACGGCGCCTCCTCGTAATCAAATTCGTCGATCGCCTTGGTGGCGCTGCCGTATGGCAGACGGGACAGCACGCGCGGCAGCACCAGGGACACGAACCGTGCATCCTCGGTGGCGCGGAAATTACGCCAGTCGATATATTCGGCGGTATCGAAAATTTTTGCCAGATCGCGCGGCTTCGCCAGATCCGTCCAGTCCGGCAGGCCGAACATGCCGGCCGCAGTGCCCGAAACGAACGGGCAGAACCCGGCCGCCGCCACGTTGGAAATCAGGCGCAGGGATTCCACGTCCTCCGGCGACCGGTCCCACTCGTAATCGCCGATCAGCGCGCCATAAGGCTCGCCGCCCGGCGTGCCGAATTCGCTCTCATAGACTTTCTTGAACAACTGGCTCTGATCGAATTCCACCGCCTTGGTCAGATCCTTGTTCAGCTCCTTCTTGCTGACATTCATCATGCGGATCTTCAGGCCGGTGCCGGTCTCGCTGTTCATCACCAGATAATTCAGGCCGCGCCAGGTGCCCTCCAGCTTGACGAATTTCGGGTCGTGCATGATGGCGTTCAACTGCGCCGACAATTTCGCATCGATCGCCTTGATGGCGCTATCGAATGTGCGCGTCAGGTTGCGATCGAACGTCACGGTGCCGGTCAGCGCCTGCTCGACCAGCGTTTTCACCAGATCCTTGGCCTGATCCGGCTCGGTCTGCTTGGTGGCGGCGACCACCTGGTCGAGCAAGCCAGGCCCCTCCAGCGTAGTGGTTTCGGCTTGAGGTGCTGCGGCGGTTCCGGACATGGTCACTTCCCTCCCTTGCCGACGCCAAGCTCGGACGACAGCGTATCAAGTTCCTTCTGGTTCTGCAGCACCTGCTCCAGCAGTCCTTCCAGTTCCTGCGAGCGGTCGGCCTTGCTCATCAGGTCGCGCAATTTGTTGCGCGTATCGAGCAGCGCCTTCAGCGCCGGCACCTGGTTGACGATCGCGCCGGGATCGAAATCCTCCAGCGCATTGAACTTCAATTGAACGCCCATCTGGCTGCCGTCATCGGCCAGCTTGTTGTCCACTTTCAGGTTCAGGCCGGGGGCGACGCGCGCCATCACGTCGTTGAAATTGTCGCGGTCGATCTGAATGAACTTGCGGTCGGACAGCGGGCGCAGCGGCTGCGTCGGGTCGCCGGAGAAGTCGCCGAGCACGCCGACCACGAACGGCAGTTCGCGCTGGATTTGCGCGCCTTCGGTCTCCACCTCGTAGGTGATATGCACGCGGGGCTTGCGCACGTTCTTCAGCTTGTCGTGGATGCTGGCACTCATTGTGTCCCTCGCTTGAATGTGCGGCGTGCGGGCCTGCGGCCTGGCGTTTCGGTCGCCAAATGTCTGGGCGGAACGTAACCTTTGCCGGCGCGCTGGGTCAAGGAAGGCGGGGGGGAGGGGGGGGGGCAGTGCCGCCCGCCTTCCTTCCTGCCTACGGCTTGCTCATCTTGATCCCCAACTGCGTCAATATATTCCCCCGCGCCCCCGCATCCGGCACCAGTTCCTCCAGCAACGCCGGCAACGTCATCCGCCCGCGCCGCACCGCCTCATCCAGCGTATAAGCCAACGGCGAGTGGGGCTCGGTCCGCCGGAAAAAATCGGCGATGCGGGACAGGTCGCGCAGCATGTCCTCCCGCGTCTCCCGCGCCGGTGGCGGTGCGCCGCCACCAGGCCCTGACGCCGCCTCGCCTGTCGCCTCCATCGGCACCTCCTGCATTGCCTCCGGGGCCGCCTCGGGCGGCGCATACCGGCCGGCAACCTCCAATATGTCCTCCAGCAGCCCGCGGACGCGGCTGGTGGACGGAGAATCGCTGCCGGCAACCTCGTCCAGCGCCGCCGACATGTCGTTCCAGCACTGCAAGGCCGCCCGCGCCGAGGCACGCAGCGCCGCGAAGCGCGCCCCACCGGCGGCGCGCGCGTCGCGCTCCATGTCATCGAACGGCACCACCCCCGCCGCGATGCGCTGCTTCACCCGCGCCTGGTCCGCCTCGCCCTTCAGCTTCATGGACGCATCGAACGCCCAGAACGGCACCGCCGCGCCATCCGGCCGCAGGAACAAGACGGTCTTGCGCAACGGCTGCATCAGCGTGCCGTCACCGCCGGTGCCCGACAGGCCTTCCACCGGCGACACCAGACCGGCCACCCCATCCTGATCGAGCGGCGGCAACAGCCCCTGCCCCCAGAATCCGCGCACCAGGCCGGCAATGAGCGTCGCACCAGCGGCCACCCCGGCCAGCCCGTCGGTGCGCACCAGCGCCTCGGCTAGCCACGCCGCCACCTCGAGATCCTTGCAGGTCTCGCCAAGCAACTTCGTTGCCACCTGGCGCACCGTGCGCCATTCGGCCGGCGGCGTCTGTTCGGCATTCGGGTCGGCATCCGCGGCGCGCTCGGCGGTGCGTGCCGCACCGCGCGCGGAACGCAAGGCGCGATACGGCGCCTGCGGCGAAAAATCCTCGCGCGGATCGGCGCCGGCCGGGGCGTCTCCCGCGAACGGAATCAGGAGTGCGGCGATATCAATGTCGGTCAAAGCGCATCCGGCAACCTGAGAAAAAGGAAGAAATGTTCTTTTTTGAAATAAAGCACCAAAAAACTTTTACCCGCTACGTCGGGCAGCCGGGCTCCAAGGGTGACTCCATGCTGACCGCGCCGGGCAAAAGTTTTTTGGTTCTTTTTTGCAAAAAATAACACTTCCTTTCCTTCACCCGGCTGGACAATGCTGGGGCAGAACAATATAACCGCCCCCGCACGCGACCCGCAAGTACAACAGCATTCTGCCGCGATGCAGCAATTTTATGGTGCAAGCCGCCGCAGGGGGATTATTTGGTATCGGTCGCGTTGAAACCGCTGGTCGAACGACTGGACGACCACGCACGCCGCGCCCTCGAAGCGGCCGCGGGGCTCACATTGTCGCGCACCCATTACAATGTGGAAATCGAGCATTGGCTGGTGAAGCTGGCCGACGGCTCGGGGCACGATGTGGCACTGATACTCCGGCAATATGATATCGACGAAGGTCGACTTGCCGCCGATATAAACCGTGCGCTCGACCGTCTGAAGACCGGCAATTCCCGGCCGCCCGCGCTGAGCCCGGACATTGTCGAGTGGATGAAGCAGGCGTGGCTGCTCGGCTCGGTGGAGCATGCCGCGCCGCGCATCCGCTCCGGCCATCTGCTGCTGGCGCTGCTGTCCGACGACGCGCTGGCGCGCCAGGCGCGCGACATCTCCGGCCAGTTCGCCCGGATTGCGGCCGATGTGCTGGCGCGCGACCTTAGCACCATCGTCGCCACCAGCACCGAGGCGCCTGCCACGGCCGACGCCACGCCAGCCGACGGCGCCGCCGCCCCCCCGCGCACCGGCGGCGGCGCGGCGCTCGACCAATACACAGTCGATCTGACCGCCCAGGCCAAGGCCGGCAAGATCGATCCGATCCTCGGCCGCGACAGCGAAATCCGCCAGGTGATCGATATCCTGACGCGGCGCCGGCAAAATAACCCGATCCTGACCGGCGAGGCCGGGGTCGGCAAAACCGCCGTGGTGGAAGGGTTCGCGCAGCGCGTCGCGGCGGGTGACGTGCCGCCCGCGCTGCGCGACGTTATTGTACGTACGTTAGATCTGGGTCTGCTGCAAGCCGGCGCCGGGGTCAAAGGCGAGTTCGAGAACCGGCTGAAATCGGTCATCGACGGCGTGAAGGCGAGCCCCCGCCCGGTCATCCTGTTCATCGACGAGGCGCATACGCTGATCGGCGCCGGCGGCGGCGCCGGCCAGAACGACGCGGCGAATTTGCTGAAACCGGCGCTGGCGCGCGGCGAATTGCGCAGCATCGCGGCCACCACCTGGGCGGAATACAAGAAGTATTTCGAAAAGGATGCCGCGCTGACCAGGCGCTTCCAGGTCGTGAAAGTGGAGGAACCGGCCGAGCCGATCGCCATCGCCATGGTGCGCGGCCTGGTGCCGACGCTGGAAAAGCACCACAAGGTGCGTATCCTGGACGAAGCGGTGGCCGCCGCGGTGAAGCTGTCGGCCCGCTACATCCCCAGCCGCCAATTGCCGGACAAGGCGGTGAGCCTGATCGACACCGCGTGCGCGCGCGTCGGCATGAGCCAGGCGGCCGAGCCGGCGCCGATGGAAGATCGCCGCCGGCGCATCCAGCTCGCCGAAACCGAGCTCGCCATCCTGGCGCGGGAAACCGCCGCCGGCGCCGATCACGCCAGCCGCACGGCCGCACTCGAGGCCGAAAAAGCAGCCGCCGAAACGGAATTGGCGGACCTCGCCACCCGCTACGCGGCGGAGAAAAAACTCACCACCGACATCGGCGCCGCCTTGCTGGAAACCGACAAAGGCGGCGCGGAAGCCGCCGCCGCGCGCGACAGGCTGGTGGGTCTGCGTGCGGAGCTTGCGGCGCTGCAGGGCGATGCGCCGCTGATTTTCCCCACCGTCGATGCGCAGGCGGTGGCCGAAATCGTCGAAAGCTGGACCGGCATTCCCGCCCGACGCATGCGTGCCGATGAAATCCGCGGCGTGCTGAACCTGCAGACCGCGTTGCAGGCACGGGTCATCGGCCAAGACCACGCGCTGGAAGCCGTCGCGCAATCGATCCGCGTGTCCCGCGCCGGCTTGACCGACCCGCGCAAGCCGATCGGCGTGTTCCTGATGGTCGGCACCTCCGGCGTCGGCAAGACCGAAACGGCGCTGGCCGTCGCCGAGCTGCTCTATGGCGGCGAACAGAACGTGACGGTCATCAACATGACCGAGTTCAAGGAGGAGCATAAGGTCAGCCTGCTGATGGGCTCGCCGCCCGGCTATGTCGGCTACGGCGAGGGCGGCGTGCTGACGGAGGCGGTGCGCCGCCGCCCCTATTCGGTCATATTGCTGGACGAAATGGAAAAAGCCCATCCGGGCGTGCAGGATGTGTTTTTTCAGGTGTTCGACAAGGGCAACATGAAGGACGGCGAAGGCCGCGACATCGATTTCCGCAACACCGTCATCATCATGACATCGAATGCCGGCACCGACCTGATCGCCAAATTATTCGCCGACCCCGAAACCGCGCCGGACCCGGCCGCCCTCGGCGACGCGCTGCGCCCCGAATTGCTGAAATCCTTCAAGCCGGCCTTTCTCGGCCGCGTGCAGGTGGTGCCGTATCTGCCGCTGTCGGACGACATCATCCGCCGCATCACCGCGCTGCAATTGAAGCGCGTCGGCAAGCGCGTATGGGAGACCTACCACGCCGCGTTCAGCTACGACGACGCGCTGGTCGAGATGATCGCGGCGCGCTGCACCGAAAGTGCGTCCGGCGCGCGCAACATCGAATCGATCCTGTCGCGCACGCTGCTGCCGGAACTGTCCGCCGAATTGCTGGCGCGCATGGCTGAGGGCAACGCGGTGACCAGCGTCACCGTCGGGGTCACGCCGGCGCTGGGGTTTTCTTACGCGATCGAGTGAGATATCCTGACAAAAGAAAGGAAGAACTTCTTTTTTGAAAAAAAGAAGCAAAAAACTTTTGCTGCTTCGCCTTCATCGACTGACGTGTATTTTTTCGGCTTGCGCGGAACGAAACGAGCAAACGTTTTTTGGTTCTTTTTTTCAAAAAAGAACACTTTGCTTTCCTCTTACTTCAAAGGAATGAACCATGGCCATTTACCTCAAATACGGCTCCATCCAGGGCAATGTCACCGCCGCCGGCCACACCGGCTGGATCGAACTGAACTCCTTGCAATTCGGCGTCGGCCGTGCAGTGGCCGCGCCGACCGGATCGAGCGCGGACCGCGAAGCAAGCGCACCGAGCGTCAGTGAGGTCGCGGTCACCAAAGATCAGGACAGCGCCAGCGACGGTATCCTGAGCGAAGTGTTCAACGGCGACGGCGGCGGCAACGGCGCCACCGTCCAGATCGACATGTGCCGCACGCAGGCTGGCCAATTGGTGGTGTTCCAAAGCTACGTGCTGAGCAACGTGATCATCAGCGGCTACTCCACCAGCAGCGGCGGCGACCGGCCATCCGAAAGCCTGTCGCTGAACTTCACCAAAATCGCCATCACCAACACCGCGATGAACCCGGACGGCAGCACCGGCTCGCCGGCGACCACCACCTACGACCTGGCGCAGGCGAAGACCGTCTGATCGATCGTCTCGACAGTCACCTTTGGGGCGCCGTGCCAGCACATGCTGCCACGGCGCTCCTGGGGGACCATGTGGTCTTGCCTTCCCATGCGGGGTCCAAAAATGTCCGATATCGACGCCGCCCACCGCAGCATCCTCACCGATTTCGCCACCCAGCAGATGAACCTCAATCCGGCAGGCATCGGCAACGAATGCACGCACTGGATCTACGCCGCTTTGTTCGAGGCGGGGGCGCTCGACACCGATGCAACGCTCAAGATTGCGCAGACTTTGCCGCATTTTACATGGGGCACCGTCGTCAGCAGCAACGACCATGTCCAGGTCGGCGACATTGCGCAGTTCCACGGATTTCAAAATAATTTCTTCATCTACCTGGCCGATACGGCCGGAAACTCCAATTGGCTGGAACACACCTATATCCGCGGCCCGAACCATACCGGCATGGTTTCCGTTACACCAAAGAACGGCGCTTATTGGCAGTTCGAATCGCATATCACCGACCCGCCGGAAACGCACATGCATGTCCGGCGCAATATCATCTATTACGATAATTTCGCCATCGCTCTATCGCCGGACGACCTGAAGAAACAGCGTGGCACATCGGCGTGGCCGGCCGACGTCAATACCGCCGACATCAAGGATATGCGCGAGCGCGTCGACTGGACCGGCATGCGCCAGAAATTCTCGCTCGACCTGCTGACCGCCACGACTCTGCAAGCCCAAGTCAAGCGCAGTTCGTCATCGACGCCGACCGTAAAGGGGCAGGAAATCGCCTGTCTCTTCATCGTCCGCTCCACCGGCTATTTGCGATTTTCCTGCCCGCAGGCGAGCACCGCCCGCCTGAACATGAATGCGACCCAACTGGCCGATGAAAAAGCCAAGCTGATCCATATGATGATCACCAGCGGCCGCACCGGCGGCTCCCCCACCGAAGACCAGTATGGCGGCGACAACAAAGCGCAACGCCTGCACGATAATCGTTTCGACTGGTCCTACCGGCCCAGCCCGTGATGCGAAACGCCGTAGGCTGGGCTTCAGCCCACCGGATGCGCGCCGCGCGAAAAGCTGCCGGATAACCCCACCTACACCGCAACCATCATGCCGTCGAACCCCACCTCGAACCCCGCATCCGTCACCACCGCACGCGCCGCCGAATCATCCAGCAGCATCGGATTGCTGTTATTGATGTGAAAAAACACCTTGCGCGCCTTCAACCCCGCCAACCGCGCCAGCGCGCCGTCCGGCCCCGATACCGAAACATGTCCCATCCGCCGGCCGGTCTTCCAGCCCAGCCCGGCGACGATCATTTCATCATCGGAAAACAGCGTGCCGTCGAAAAACAGCACATCCGCATCGGCCAATTTGTCCAGCACGGAATCGTCGATCCGCGCGCAGCCAGGCGCCACCACGCACACGCGCCCACCGGCGCGCACCCGCGCCGCATAGGTCGCCGCCGGCGCCACATCTTCCGCCGCCCGTGCGGTCTCCTGATACAGCGGCACCTTGCCCGGCATCGCCAGCAACGTCAGCGCCACGCCAAGGCCCGTATCGATCTCCACGCCCGGCACGATCTCCACCCGCTCCACCACCGCGTTGTCCAGGCTCGCGAACACGGCATTCTCCGTCAGCACACGCAGAATCGCGGCCGGCGCGAACAGCCGGAACCGGTGCTGTTCCCGCAACACCAGCAGCCCGGCAATCCCGTCCACGTCCGCACTCACCAGCACCACGCCGGCAATCGGCGAGTCCCGCGTCCCCGGCGGCGGCGCCAGCACATCATTGGCCAGAATCTGCTGCCGCAAATCCGGACTCGCGCCGATGATCAGCCAGCGCGCGCCGTCTGGCGAGACAGCCACGCTGGCCTGCGTCCGCGGCCGCGCCGCCGGGTCGCCCGCCCGCGCCCGCACGCACTGCGCGCAGCCGCAGTTCCATTGCGGAAACCCACCACCGGCGGCAGCACCCAGCACCAACGACTGCATCAAAATCTCCAACAGAAGAAAGGTCTTCTTTCTTCAAAAAAGAACATACTTCCTTTTCCTTGTGCCACCCCAGCGGCGCGCCCTAGAAGCCTCCCCATGCCCCAGCTCCCCACCCTGATCGCCCCCAGCCTGCTCGCCGCCGACTTCGCCCGCCTCGCCGACGAGGTCGCCGCCATCGAAGCCGCCGGCGCCGACTGGCTCCATCTCGACATCATGGACGGCCATTTCGTCCCCAACATCAGCTTCGGCCCCGCACTCATCAAGGCGCTCCGCAAACACACCAAAATGCCGTTCGATACCCACCTGATGATCGCGCCGGTGGACTATCTGCTCAGCGCCTTCGCCGACGCCGGCGCCAACCACATCATGTTCCACCCCGAAGCCGGCCCACACCCGCACCGCACGCTGCAAACCATCGCCAGCCTCGGCTGCAAACCCGGCCTGGTCCTGAACCCCGGCACCCCCATCACCCTCGTCGAACCACTGCTCGACATGGTCGACATCATCCTGGTCATGAGCGTGAACCCCGGCTTCGGCGGGCAGAAATTCATCACCAGCCAACTCGCCAAAATCGCCGCCCTGCGCGCCCTGATCGACGCCAGCGGCCGCGAAATCCGCCTCGAAGTCGATGGCGGCGTCGACGCCAAAACCGCGCCCCTCTGCATCGAAGCGGGCGCCGACACCCTCGTCGCCGGCACCGCCGTCTTCGGCGCCCCCGACTACAAAGCCGCCATCGCAGCCATCCGGCGCGGCGCCGCGTGATCGCGATCCGCGTTGAGGTCGACTCGTTGAAGAAGCCCAGGGGGCTTTGCCCTCTGGACCCCCCCTGGGGCCTGAGGCGCCAAATCCCCGCACCTTGGTCGGGGACGAGGAGGCGGGCATACGTACCGCCATCACGCAACGTGTGCCCCCCTCCTTGTCCCCGACTAAACAGACGGGGGTCTGGGGCCTCAGGCCCCGTCACGCGCATGCGTGCTTTGCACGACGCGGTCCAGGGGCAGAGCCCCTGGCCTTCCTTAGTGTGCCAACCTCAAAGCGGCTCGCCATGACGAGGCGCCTCGTCCGGGACCTGCGGTTGCGCCTGGCGCGGTTGCCGAGCTTGCGCATGGCGGTGCCGGATGCGCCGGCCGTCTCGGTGCGCGATCCGTGGCCGGGCGATGCGACGCGCGGCGCGCGGCTGCTCAAAGGCGAGTTGTTCCTCCACGGCACGGTCCGCCCGTTCAAACCCGGCGCGTGGGGCGAGAGCGCCACCGGCCCACTCATGGCCGCCCATGCGCACGGCTTCAGTTGGCTGCGCGACCTGCGCGAAATCGGCACCGACGCTGCCCGCATGCGCGCCCGCGCGCTGGTGGCCGACTGGATCGACACCGCGCACCCGCCGATCGCCCAGCGCCCGGACGTCACCGGCGCGCGGCTGACCGCCTGGCTCGCCCATTTCGACTTCTTTGCCGCCTCGGCGGACGACGCCTTTCGCGGCCGCATGCTGCGCTGGCTGGTCGCCGACGCACGCCAGCTTGCCGCGGCGCTACCGGCGGAGGAAATGGACGGCCGCGCCTTGACCGCGCTGAAGGGTCTGATCGCCGCCTCGATCAGTTTTCCGGAGCAATGCGGCTATCTGACCCGCGCGCTGCGTTTCCTGCCGGCCGAACTCGGCCGCCAGGTGCTGCCGGACGGCGGGCATGTCGAGCGCAGTCCCGGCGCCCAGTTGGAGGCACTGCGCAATCTGATCGAAATCCGCGCCATGCTGCACCTGGCCGGCACCCCGCTGCCGCCAGCGCTCGGCGGCGCGATCGAGGGATTATCCACCTCGTTGCGCCTGCTGCGCCACGGCGACGGCGGCCTGGCGCTGTTCAACGGCACGCGCGACGAAGCGCCGGCCGTGCTGGACCTGGTGCTGGCGCAAACCAACCGCTTCACCCGCGGCGGCACCGCATCGCTGCCGGACATGGGATTCTTCCGTCTGCAAGCCGGCGCCACCGTGCTGATCGTCGATGGCGGCGCGCCGGCGGCACCAGGCCTGGACCGCCTCGCCCATGCCGGCACGCTGAGCCTGGAGCTCTCGGTCAACCGCACCCGCATGATCGTCAATTGCGGCCCGGCGCCGATCGGCGCCAGCGCGTGGGAGGATGCCGCCCGCGCCACCGCCGCACATTCCACGCTGGTCATTGCCGACACCAGTTCGTCCGAAGTGCGTCCGGCCGGCCTCGGCCGCCGGCCGGAGCATGTCACCGCCGAACGTCAGGAGGCGAACGGCGCGCACTGGCTGGAAGCCAGCCACGACGGCTGGATGAAGCCGTTCGCCGCCATCCACCGCCGTCGGCTCTATCTTGCAGAAAGCGGCGAGGACATCCGCGGGGAGGACGCGGTCGAATCCCCCACTGGCCAGCCCTTCGCGGTGCGTTTCCACCTGCACCCGGCGGTATCGGCCAATTTGCAGCAGGACGGCGAAGCTGTGCTGCTGCGCCTGCCGGCCAACGGCGGCGGCTGGCGCCTCCGCGCCGAGGGCGCCAAGCTGACGCTGGAGGAGAGCATCTACCTCGGCGGCCCCGAACCGCGTCGCAGCGAGCAGATCGTGCTCACCGGCTTCCCCGACGGGCCCCAGCAGGTTAAATGGGCCATCACCAAAGTTGGCTGACGGCGCGCACTCTATCGCCTTCCTGCTTATGTGATCGCTCATAAAGCGAATTTCGTCTGGCTTTTTGTTCTGAACGCGCTAACCGTTACTTTCGGATGAAAATCGGCGTCAGCGACCACCTGCCGCCGGCGGAACGCGGGGGCGCGGATGAAGTCATTTTTCGCATTGCTGCTGCAGCGGCTCGGCTACACCGGGGACCCGAGCGGGCTTTGCATCTCCGCTTTGCCCAATTGGCCGCTCCTGTTTCTCACCGGCGCGTTCAGCATCCTGGCGGTCAGCCTGTTGCTGCGGTCGCTTTACGACACCGTCGTGCCGGTCGGCGTCACCCAGCGCATCGTCGGCAGCCGCGCCATGGTGCAATGGAGCCTGACCGCGACATTCGTCGCCCTGCTCGCCGCCGGGATCGAGGCGGTGGGCGCGCAACAGCGTGCCGAGACGGCGGAGTGGTTGCAGGCGCTGGGATCGACCGGCCACCCGATGGCGGTGACCGGCCTTGCCGCCATGGCGTCCGGCCTGCTGATGGCGCTGCGCGCCATGGCGCTGTTGCAGGTCCAGATGTTCAACCGCGCCGCCACATCCGGCGGGCCGCGCGGCATCCCCGGCGACGGTGCGTTCGTGCAGGCCAGCGGCTTCGCGCTGCGCGGCTTCACCAGCGGCGACGGCTTCCTGCGCAAGCCCGGCGGCGGCATGCCGGCGGCTATCTTGGGCGTGATCCTCGCCGCTTATGGGGCCGAATTGTTGCGCCAGGTGGATCTTTGCCTTTAGAAAGAAAGGCCTTCTTTTTTGGAAAAAAGAAGCAAAAAACTTTTTCTCATTGGCGTACGCGGCCAAAACTGACTTGGACCGCGCAAGCCAGGTAGCAAAAGTTTTTTGGTTCTTTTTTTCAAAAAAGAACATCCTTCCTGCTTGAAAATCATCGAAGTCACCAACGTCGATTTCTCGCTGCGCCATTTCCTGCTGCCGCTGATGCGCGGCGCGCGCGCGCGCGGCCATGAGGTCATCGGCGTCTGCGCCGACGGTCCGCTGCTGGACGCCGTGCGCGCCGAGGGTTTCCGCATCGAAACGCCACCGCTGGCGCGCCGCCTGTCGCCCGCGTCGCTCTGGCGCGGCTATCGCGGCCTGGTGGCGCTGTTCCGGCGCGAAAAGCCGGACCTGGTGCACGCGCACATGCCAATCAGCGGCTTCCTGGCGCGCCTGGCGGCGTGGCGCACGCGCGTGCCCTGCGTCGCCTATACGTGCCACGGCTTCCTGTTCAACCAGCCGGCCCCCTGGCCGCGTCGCGCCGCCAGCCTGGCCATGGAATGGCTCGCCGGCCGCGTCACCGACATCTTCACCACCGTCTCCACCGAGGAGGCCGCCGACGCGCGGCGCCTGCATATCGCGCGCCACCCCGTCGCCGTCGGCAATGGCCGCGACCCGGCGATATTCCGCCCCGATCCCGCCGCCCGCGCCGCCATCCGTGCCACCCTCGGCGTGCCCGACGACGCGGTGGTGGTCGTCGCCGTCTCCCGCCTGGTGCGCCACAAAGGCTACCCCGAATTGCTCGCCGCCATGCGCGACGTACCGGCCGAACTCTGGGTCGTCGGCGAGCGCCTCGCATCCGACCACGGCGAGGACCTCGAACCCTATTTCACCGCCGCCGGCCTCGGCGCCCGCCTGCGCCGCCTCGGCTACCGCGCCGACGTGCCCGCCATCCTCGCCGCCGCCGACATCTTCGTCCTGCCCAGCCATTTCGAAGGCCTGCCAATGAGCGTCATCGAGGCCATGCTGACCGGCCTGCCGGTCATCGCCACCGACATACGCGGCCCGCGCGAGCAGGTCGTTCCCGGCGAAACCGGCCTGCTGGTGCCGCCCGCCAGCGTGCCGCCGCTCGCCGCCGCGCTGCACCGCCTCACCAACGAGCCCGACCTGCGCGCCCGCATGGGGCAAGCCGGCCGCGCGCGTGCCGTTACGCTGTACGACGAAGCCGCCATCGTGGCGCACAGCCTGGATATATTGCGGTTGTAAGGCAGGTTTTTCTGAAAAAAAGAAACGAAAGACTTTTGTCCGTTGGCATAAGCGGCCCACGTCGAAATGCACCGCGTACGCCAATGAGCAAAAGTTTTTTGGTTCTTTTTTTCAAAAAAGAACATCCTTTCTTTTCTGCCGTGGGCGCCGTAATCGCCACCGCATGTCGATCATCCCCGTCCGCCGCGCGCTCATCTCCGTCTCCGACAAAACCGGCCTGGTGCCGTTCGCGCAGGCCCTCGCCGCGCACGGCGTGGAGATCCTCTCCACCGGCGGCTCCGCCCGCACGCTGCGCGACGCCGGCATCGAAGTCCGCGACGTCTCCGAGCACACCGGCTTTCCCGAAATCCTCGACGGAAGGGTCAAAACGCTGGTGCCGCAAATCCATGGCGGCATCCTCGGCCGCCGCGACCTGCCCGAACATGTCGCGCAAATGGCCGCCCACGCCATTGCCCCGATCGACCTCGTGGCGGTCAATCTCTACCCGTTCGAAGCCACCGTCGCCGCCGGTGCCGGCGCCGACGACTGCATCGAGAATATCGATATCGGCGGCCCTGCCCTGATCCGCGCCGCGGCGAAAAACCACGATTTCGTTGCCGTGTTGACCGAACCAGGCCATTACGATGCCGTGCTGGCGGAATTGGCCGAAGCCGGCGGCACCACCCATGCGCTGCGCCGCCGCCTCGCCGGCGCCGCCTACGCCCGCACCGCCGCCTACGACGCCGCCATCGCCGCCTGGTTCGCCACCCAGGCCGGCCAGAACTTCCCCGACCGGCTCACGCTCTCCGGCGACCTGCGCCAAACTCTGCGCTACGGCGAAAACCCCCACCAGCAGGCCGCGTTCTATGTCACCGGCAACCGCCCCGGCGTCGCCACCGCGCGCCAGGCGCAAGGCAAGGAACTCTCCTACAACAACCTGAACGACACCGACGCCGCATACGAATGCGTCGCCGAATTCGATGCCCCCGCCATCGTCATCGTCAAACACGCCAACCCCTGCGGCGTGGCCGTCGCACCCGACCTGGCCACCGCCTGGGACCTGGCGCTCCGATGCGATCCCGTATCAGCCTTCGGCGGCATCGTCGCCCTCAACCGCACGCTGGACGCACCAGCCGCCGAAAAAATCGCCGCCATCTTCACCGAAGTGATCGTCGCACCCGACGCCACCGACGACGCCCGCCACATCCTCGCCCGCCGCAAGAACGTCCGGCTGCTGCTCACCGGCGGCCTGCCCGACCCCGCCGCCCCCGGCCTCACCTTCCGCAGCCTGTCCGGCGGCTTCCTAGCCCAAAGCCGCGATGCCGGCCGCATCCGGCACGCCGACCTCAAAATCGTCACCGAACGGCCCCCCACCGACGCCGAACGCGCCGACCTGCTGTTCGCGTTCCGCGTCTGCAAACACGTCAAAAGCAACGCCATCGTCTATGCCCGTAACGGGGCCACCGTCGGCATCGGCGCCGGCCAAATGAGCCGCGTCGACTCCGCCCGTATCGCCGCCTGGAAATCCGCCGAAGCGGCCCGCGAAGCAAACCTGCCCGAACCCCTCACCCGCGGCAGCGTCGTCGCCAGCGACGCGTTCTTCCCGTTTGCAGACGGTCTGGAAGCCGCCATCGCCGCCGGCGCCACCGCGGTCATCCAACCAGGCGGCTCCATGCGCGACAACGAAGTCATCGAAGCCGCCAACCGCGCCGGCGTGGCGATGGTGCTGACCGGAATGCGGCATTTTCGGCATTGATCGGGCGGAGAGAAAGGCGGGGGGCTCTGCCCCCTCGACCCCCGTCGTGCGAAGGCACGCTACGCGTGACGGTGCGCAGCACGCATTCGCGTGACGGTGCAAAGGCACGCTACGCGTGACGGGGTCGAGAGGCGGAGCCCCCGCCTTCCTTCCTAGCTCAAAGCCCCAAAAATCCCACAATCCGCTCAGCCTCGCGCACGATCGGCTCCGCCACCGCGCGGGCGCGGGCGGCGCCTTGGGTGAGCATGCGGTCCAGGTCTGCTTCGTCTTGCAGCAAGCGCGTGGTTTCCTGGGCGATGGGGGCGAGTGTTGCGATCGTCAGGTCGGCAAGTCTGGTTTTGAACGTGCCGAATCCGGCGCCGTTCATTTCCGTGAGCACGTGTGCGGGTTCGAGGTTTGCCAGGGCGGCGTAGATGCCGACCAGGTTGCGCGCTTCCGGCCGGTCGGCGAGGCCGCCTGGGTCGAGCGGGAGCGGGAGCGGGTCGGTTTTCGCGCGTTTGATTTTCTGCGCGATCTCGTCGGCGGTGTCGGTCAGATTGATGCGGCTTTGATCGGAAGGGTCGGATTTCGACATTTTTTTCGATCCGTCGCGCAGGCTCATCACGCGCGCGGCCGGCCCCATGATCAGCGGTTCTATGCGTGGAAAGAACGTCACGCCATAATCATGATTAAATTTCTCGCCGATATCGTTGGCGAGTTCGAGATGCTGGCGCTGATCGTCGCCCACCGGCACGCGCGTGGCGTGGTAGGTGTGGATGTCCGCCGCCATCAGGTTCGGATAGACGTACAACCCGGCGGACGCCGCCTCGCGGTCTTTGCCGGCCTTGTCCTTGAACTGCGTCATCCGGTTCAGCCAGCCGAGCCGCGCCACGCAATTGAATATCCACGCCAGGCGCGCGTGCGCCGAGACGGCGGACTGTGCGAACAGCGCGGACCTTGTCGGGTCGATCCCGCAGGCGAGCAATGTTGCCGCCATTTCCCGCGTATTGCGGCGCAGCGTCGCGGGCTCCTGCCACACCGTGATGGCATGCAGGTCGACGACGCAGAACAGACACTCATGGTCGTCTTGCAGTGCCACCCAGTTGCGGATGGCGCCTAGGTAATTACCGAGGGTTGGCACGCCGGAGGGCTGGATGCCGGAGAGAACGCGATGCATGGCCGCAGCCCATGCGTGGCCATCGGCACGCGGTCAAGTCCCGCCGCTTGCCCTGGCCACCTGCATCATTCCGGCGGTCACAGGGTGGGCTTCCGCCCATCTTTTTTCGCGACGCGCAAACCCCGCAACCCACGAGGATAAAAGAACAACACGCCACCGCAATATCGCCGAACCCTCGGAAAATACTCATATTGACGCAGTGCAATGGCGCACCGCATATCATTGCACAGGTTCCGATTTGGCAGAGTCGACGCACACGCGCAGTGTCTGCGCCAACCGGGCCCGCCGGTATGAGCCAGAACCAAGAGAACAAATAGCGAATGTCGATCCGCCCCGTCAACACGGCCAGGGTGCCATCCGGCGCACCCGCAGAGCAGGCGCCCACGCCAACGGTCGAATCGCCGTCCGACGTCGCCGACTTTCCGGTCGTCGGCATCGGCGCTTCGGCCGGCGGGCTGGATGCGTGCCGGTCGTTGCTGGACGCGCTGCCCCCGCATCCCGGCATGGCATTCATTCTGGTGCAACACCTGGACCCGACGCACGAAAGCATGATGGCCGCGCTGCTGGCCACCCATACCGCCATGACCGTGTGCCAGGCGGTGGATGGCGCGCTCATCCAGCCGGACCATTTCTATGTCATTCCGCCCGGCACCTATCTCGGCGTCCGCCACGGCAGGTTGCATCTGTCGCCGCCGCAGGCGCGGCACGGCGCGCGGCTGCCGTTCGATTTTCTGTTGCGGTCGCTGGCGGACGCCTACGGACCGCGCGCGCTCTGCGTCGTGCTGTCCGGCACCGGGTCGGACGGCAGCCTTGGCGTGCTGGCGATCAAGGCCAAAGGCGGCCTGGTGATTGCGCAGAACCCCGACCAGGCCGGCTATGGCGGCATGCCGCGCAGCGCCATCACCACCGGCGCCGTCAACCACATCCTGGACGCCGCCCGCATTCCGGACGCGCTGCGCGCCCACGCGGATGGCGCCGCGGCGGCCGCGCCCGCGCCGCCGGCGGACATGCCGGAGGCAGCCGACGGCACCTACCTGCCTGCCATTATCGACATCGTCCGCACCAAGACCGCCCATAATTTCACGTTGTACAAACCCGGCACGCTGCAACGCCGGATCGAGCGGCGCATGTCGATGGCCGGGATGGAGGCGGGTCAGTTCCAGCGCTACATCGATCTGCTCCGCCACGACCAGTCGGAACTCGATGCGCTGGCGAAGGACCTGCTGATCAACGTCACCGGCTTCTTCCGCGACCCGAAGGTCTTTTCGATACTGGAAGAAACGATCATCCCTGCCATCGTGCGCGATCACAGCGCCGACCGCCCGATCCGCGTCTGGATCGTCGGCTGCAGCACCGGCGAGGAAGCCTATTCGCTGGCCATGCTGTTTCGCGAGGCGCTGACGGCCGCCGGCGCGACCGTCAAGCTGCAGGTTTTCGCCTCCGACGTCGATGCCGATGCGGTCGCGGTTGCCCGCGAGGGCCTGTATCCGGAAAGCATCGCGGCCGACATGTCGCCCGCCAGGCTGGCGCAATTCTTCAACAAGGAGGAGCGCCAATATCGCGTGTCGCCCGAACTGCGCGGCGCCGTCGTGTTCACCGAACAGGATGTGCTGGCGGACGCGCCATTCTCGCGCCTGGATTTCATTGCGTGCCGCAACCTGTTGATCTATCTGCAGCCCGAAGCGCAAGCGAAGGTCATATCGCTCTTTCATTTCGCCTTGCGCGAAGGCGGCATTTTGCTGCTGGGCAACGCCGAAAGCATCGGCACCCCGGATGAGCGTTTCGAGGTTATTGCTAAATCCGAGCGTATCTACCGCCATATCGGGCGGGCCCGTCCCGGCGAACTGGCCTTCCTGATCAACAACGGCGACGGGCTGCGCCTGGCGGGGGCCGCCGGCCCGCAGGCGGCAACGTCGCGTCAGGCGGCGCTCGCGGAATGCTGCCGCCGCGTGCTGGCGCAACATTTCACCCCGGCTGCCGTCTTGATCAACCGTCGCAATGAAGTTCTCTATGCGGCAGGCGCCACGGAACGTTATTTGCGGGTGCCATCCGGGCCGCCGACGCAGGACCTGCTCGCACTCGTGCGCCCCGAATTGCGCGCCAAGCTGCGGTCCGCCATCCACCGCGCGGTGCGCGACCGCGCGCGCACCACGGCGCCCGGCGGCCGTATCCAGGCGGGCCCGGAGGAGCGGCCATTTACGATCGACGTCGTGCCGGCCACGAGCCAGAACGAAGATTTGCTGCTGGTGTGCTTCGTCGACGCGCCGGCGCGGGACCGGCCGGAGGCAGCGCCGGTGGCGGCCGGCGACGAAAGCCGTGTCGCACAGCTCGAGCGCGAGCTGGACGCGATCAGGGCCGAATTGCAAGGCGCCATCGATCATCTGGAGGTGGCCAACGACGAGCAGAAAGCGCTGAACGAGGAGGCGCTGTCCCGCCAGGAGGAATATCAATCCACCAACGAGGAATTGCTCACCTCGAAGGAGGAACTGCAATCTCTCAACGAAGAACTGACGGCGCTGAATGGCCAGTTGCAGGAAACGCTGGATCGCGAGCGCACCACGTCGAACGATTTGCAGAACGTGCTCTACAGCACCGATGTCGCCACCGTATTCCTCGACCGCGACCTCAATATCCGCTTCTTCACCCCGGCCACCAAATCGCTGTTCAACATCATCCCCGGCGATATCGGCCGCCCGCTGGCGGATCTCAGTTTCCTTGCCACCGACCACGCGCTGCTGGCGGACGCGCGCACCGTGCTGCGCACCCTGACCCCGCTGGACCGCGAAACCGATACCGGCCGCGGCACCTGGTATATGCGGCGCATCCTGCCATACCGCACCCAGGGCAGCGGCGTTGAAGGCGTGGTCATCACCTTTACGGACATCACGGCGCGGCGCACCGACGCCGAGGCGCTGCGCAGTGCCATGCGGCAGGCGGAAATGGCCAATATCGCAAAATCGCGCTTCCTCGCCGCCGCCAGCCACGATTTGCGGCAGCCGTTGCAAACCTTGTCGTTGCTCCAGGGATTGCTGGCATCCACCGTGGAGGGCAAACCGGCGCAGGAACTGGTCGGGCGTCTCGATGAAACGCTCGATGCGATGTCAACCATGCTCAACACGCTGCTCGACATAAATCAGATCGAGGCCGGCACGATACGTCCGGTCATGTCCGATTTCCCGATCCACGACCTGCTCGCCAACATGCGTGACCAGTTTGCCTACCACGCGCAGGCCCAGGGGCTCGCCCTGCGCGTGGTGCCATGTTCGCTTGCCATTCGCACCGATCCGCGTCTGCTCGAACAGATGGTCCGCAACCTGATTTCGAATGCGCTGAAATATACCCAGCACGGCAAGGTGCTGCTCGGCTGCCGCAGGCACGGCGAGCATGTCCGCATCGAGGTGTGGGACACCGGCGTCGGCATTCCGCCCGGTGAATTGCAGGCGATTTTCGAGGAATATCATCAGGTGGATAATCCGGCACGCGAACGTGGCCACGGCCTCGGCTTGGGCCTTTCGATCGTCCAGCGCCTCGGCAACCTGCTGGGCCATCGCGTGCTCGTCGAATCCAACCCAGGGCGCGGCTCGGTCTTTGGCATCGAGGTGCCATTGTCGCCGCAATCATTCACCCAGCCGCCGGCCACCATGGAAGCGGTAAAGCCGCTCGAACCATTGATCGCATCAGAGGCGCGGCCGATCGTGCTGGCGGTGGAGGACGACCAGGAAGTCCGCGAATTGCTGGCGCTGGTCCTGCGCCAGGCTGGTTACGAGGTGACAACGGCGGCGGACGGGCTGGCGGCGCTGGATCTGATCGCGCATCAAAACCTGCGGCCGCGCATCATTCTTGCCGACTATAATCTGCCCGGCGAAATGGACGGGCTGCATCTGACCGCGCGCATCCGCGACCGGCTTGGGCACGAGATTCCGGCGATCATTCTCACCGGCGATATTTCCGCTGGAACCTTGCGTGACGTCGAGCTGCAAAATTGCGCGCGCCTGAACAAGCCGGTGCGCATCGCCGAGCTGACCGGTCTGATCGACCGTCTTTTGGCGCGCGCGGACAGCATCGTGCGGACACGCCCGCATGCCGGCGCCGCTTCGCCGCGCGAGGCCACGACACCGACCATTTATGTCGTCGACGATGACCGGCAGTTGCGCATCACCATGCGCGATGTGCTGGCCGCGAATGGCTGGCGGGTGGAGGAATTCGCCACCTGCGAGGCGTTTCTGGCCGCCGACCGGTCCGCATCGCCCGCCTGCCTGCTGATCGATGCGTACCTGCCGGGCATGAGCGGCATGGCATTATTGCGGCACCTGAACACCACCGGCGACCACGTGCCCGCGATCATGATCACCGGCAACAGCGATGTTGCGGTTGCGGTTCAAGCAATGAAATCGGGCGCGTCCGACTTTATTGAAAAACCGATCGGCCGCGGCGACCTGATCGCCAGCATCGAGCGCGCGCTGGAACATGCCAAGGATAACGGCCGCTTGTTCGCCGAGCGCAAATCCGCCGCCACCCGTATCGCCGGGCTCAGCGCGCGCCAGCGGGAGGTGATGCACCTGGTGCTCGCCGGCTATCCGAGCAAGAATATCGCCGCCGACCTCGGCATCAGCCAGCGCACGGTCGAGAACCACCGCGCCTCCATCATGCGCCGCACCGGCGCCAAATCCTTGCCCGCACTCGCGCGCCTGGCGCTGGCCGCCGCCTCCGCCGACGGCGACCAAACTCCGTGACAGTAGGGCGGAAGAGCGAAGCGAGATCCGCCTCTTCGAACCCACCGCGCAACCATCACATCCCCACCACCGGCACGCCAATCAGCACCGGATGCAGAATAATCATCGCCACATAAGCCATCGTGCCGCCACCCACCGCAATCGCATCGGCGCGCGTAAAACGCGCCACCCGCGCACCGCCGAGATCACCGCGCCGCTTGACGGCAATCCGGTCATACACGGCCCACGCCAGGAACGATCCGAACAGCAGCACACCACCCGCGTCACCATTGGCAAGCAGATGCGCCAGCGCCCAGATTTTCACCCCGACCAGCATCGGGTGGCGCAACCAGCCTTTGATCCGGCTGGGCTTGGGGTTGCTACACGCCAGTGCCACGAACGCGAACCACATCAGCACGATAGTCAGATGGCGCGTCCAGACCGGCGGCACCCAAAGCTGCATCCAGCCTTCCGCGCGATAGCGATGAAAACCCCAGATGATCAGAACGAAACCGACCAGCGCCACCAGCGAATACAGACCTTTGAACGGCCCAGGCCCAAGTTTTTCGATCAAACCGGCGCGGGTTTCGCGCAGCGTGGTGAGCGTGTGGGTGCCGAGAAATATCACTATCCCGGCGATGAGGATGAGCATGGTTTTTCCCCCGTAGAATAACTAAGGCCAGGGGCTCTGCCCCTGGACCAAGCTGGGGCCGTCACGCGAACGCGTGCCACGCACGACGGCCCCAGACCGCCATCTGTTTGGTTACGCTTTAGGCAATCAGCTATTGGAACTTTCCCAACCTGGACCAAAGGCAAAGCCCCGGCCTCCCTCAGTTGACCCCCGCCGCCTCCCCAACCCCGCCCCTCACATCATGCGCCCCAAACATCAGCCCCACAGGCGCAATTCCGCCCAACGGCAAGGAATTCGCATCCCCGCCCTGCCGCGCCACGCCCAAACGCGGCGCCCCCATCAAAATCCCCTCCGCAATGCCCCATTGCCGCCCTTCAACAAACCGATACCCCCAGCCTTCCAAAATCCGCCTTGTATCCGGTGACAGCGCCGGCGGTTCCAAAAACACCACATCCGGCTCGAACTGCATATGAACCCGCGGCGCATCGATCGCCTCCTGCACGTTCATGCCATGATCGATCATGTTAATGATCGCCTCCAGCGTAATCGTAATGATCCGCGAGCCGCCGGGGCTGCCCACCACCATCACCAGCTTGCCGTCCTTCGTCACAATCGTCGGCGTCATCGAACTCAGCGGCGTCTTGCCCGGCGCCACCGCGTCGTTCACCCCCTGCACCAGCCCGAACATGTTCGGCACGCCCGGCTTGGCACTGAAATCATCCATCTCGTCATTCATCACAATGCCGGTGCCCGCGGCCACATGCCCTGAACCGAACCATTCATTCAACGTATACGTCACCGAAACCGCATTCCCCGCCTGGTCGACAATGCTGAACTGCGTCGTATTCGATCCCTCATGCCCCAACACCGTCGCATGCAATGATGCCGAAGCTGTGGCATGCTCCGGCTCAATGCTTTTTCGTAAGGATGCCGTATAGGCCGGGTCGATCAGCGCCGCCACCGGATTATTGACGAAATCCGGATCGCCGAGGCGGTTGTTGCGGTCCATATAGGCGCGGCGCATCGCCTCCACCAGCACATGCACCTCCGCCGCGGAATGAAACCCCATCGCCGCCAGATCATACCCTTGCAGAATACCCAATATTTCGCACAACGTCACCCCGCCCGAGCTGGGTGGCGGTGCCGAAATGACATTGTAGCCGCGATACGCGCATTCCACCGGCCGCAGCTCGCGCACCTTGTAATGATCAAAATCCCGCATGGTCAAAATGCCGCCGCCCGCGTGGCTCGCCGCCACAATCGCCGCACCAATCGGCCCACGATACATCGCGTCCGGCCCCGCCTCGCTCAGCCGCTTCAGGCTGGCGGCCAACTCCGGCTGGCGCAACCGGTCGCCGGCCTTCAGCGGCACGCCACCCGGCACGAAAATCGCCGCGGTCGCCGCATCACGCTTCAAAGCGCCGGCCATGATCGAGAATATCTGCATATCACCTTGCGTCAGCGTAAACCCGTCCGCCGCCAGCCGGATCGCCGGCGCCATCAGCGCCGCGCGCGTCATCGTACCGTATTTCGCCCGCGCCGCCTCCAGCCCCGCCGCCGACCCCGGCACGCCCACCGACAACCACGACTCTGTGGACAACCCCTGCACCACATTACCCTGCGCGTCCTGGAACATGGTGGCTGTGGCCGCCAAAGGCGCCTTCTCGCGGAAATCAAAAAAACTCGTCCGTCCATCCGCCAGCCGCAACGTCATGAACCCGCCGCCGCCGATATTGCCCGCCGCCGGATATACCACCGCGAGCGCATACCCCACCGCCACGGCCGCATCCACCGCATTGCCGCCCTGCCGCAATATGTCCGCGCCCACGTCGGACGCCAGATGCTGCGCGCTGACCACCATGCCGCGCGTGGCGCCCACCGGCGCCGGGTCCGCCGCGCGCGCCGCGGCGGGCAGGATGACGATGAGGGCGAGCAGCAGGCGCATGGGCAGACATCCAAAAGAAAGAATGTTCTTTTTTGAAAAAAAGAACCAAAAAACGTTTGCTCGTTTGGGTGTGCGCAAGGTGACGCAGTGTAGGTCAGGTGGCAACAGCGCAGGAGCAAAAGTTTTTTGCTTCTTTTTTTCAAAAAAGAAGTCCTTACCTTTGTTCCGTCTCCCAATCCGCCGCCACATGAAACGGTGCGTTAGACGGCGCCAGCGCCGGCCGGCCGCGAATCATATCCGCCGCCTTCTCCGCCAGCATAATGGTCGGCGCATTGAGGTTTCCATTGGTGATGCTGGGCAGGATCGACGCATCCACCACGCGCAACCCCTCCACACCCACCACCCGCGTATCCGGCGTCACCACCGTCGCCGCGTCATCAGCCGCACCCATCCGGCACGTCCCGCACGGATGATACGCACTCTCCACTTTTTCTCGAATGAACTGATCGATCGCGTCGTCGCTCGTCACATCAGCGCCCGGCTGAATTTCCCGGCCGCGGAACGCATCGAACGCCGGTTGCGCGAAAATCTCCCGCGTCAGCCGCACGCACGCGCGCATATCCCGCCAATCATCCGGATGCGACATATAATTGAACAATATTTTCGGCGCCGCCATCGGGTCGGAAGACGCCAATGTCACCCGCCCGCGGCTTTTCGACCGCATCGGCCCCACATGCGCCTGCATGCCGTGCTCGGTCGCCAGCGAATGACCGTCATACGACACCGCCAGCGGCAGAAAATGATATTGAATATCTGGATATTGCTCGCCGGCGCGGCTGCGTATAAATCCGCAACTCTCGAAATGATTGGTTGCCCCCGGCCCGTCATGCCGCAGCAGCCAGCGCGCACCGATCAGCGCCTTGGCAATCAATCCCGTCGCCGCATACAGTGTAATCGGCTGCCTGCACGCCACCTGGAAATAGAACTCCAGGTGATCCTGCAAATTCTCGCCGACGCCGGGCAGATCATGCACGACATCGATGTCATGCGCGCGCAATTCCGCCGCCGGCCCCACGCCCGACAATTTCAGCAATTGCGGCGAATTGATAGCACCGCCGGCCATAATGATCTCGCGCCGCGCCCGCACCTGTTGCAACCGGCCGCCGCGCCGATATTCCACCGAAATCGCCCGTTTGCGTTCGAACACAATGCGCGTCACCGCAACATGCGTCGCCACTGAAAGATTTTTCCGCCGCATCGCCGGCCGCAAATAGGCGCGCGCAGCGCTGCACCGCCGGCCGCGATGAACCGTCATGTCCATGCGGCCAAAACCCTCCTGCCGATAGCCGTTCACGTCATCGGTTTGCGGATAGCCTGCCTGCACCGCCGCATCGACAAACGCGTTATACAGCGGATTCCGCAACGGCCCGTATTGCGTATGCAACGGACCGTCACCGCCGCGATATTCGTCGGCACCGGCGGCCCGCGTCTCCGCGCGCCGGAAATATGGCAGCACGTGGCGGAAACCCCACCCGGTAGCGCCCGCCGCCTCCCACGCCTCGAAATCCAGCGCGTTGCCGCGGATATAAACCAGGCCATTGATGGATGACGACCCGCCCAGCACCTTCCCGCGCGGGCAGTTGATCCGGCGCCCGCCCAGATGCGGCTCCGGCTCGCTTTCATAACCCCAATTATAGCGCTTCATGTTCAGCGGCATGGACAAAGCGCTTGGCATCTGGATCAGCACGGACCGGTCCGATCCGCCGCGTTCCAGCAGCAGCACCGTCACATCGCCATCCTCGGTCAACCGATGGGCCAGCACGCACCCCGCCGACCCGGCGCCGACAATGACGTAATCATATTCTTCGGCCGCCGGCGTCATGCGGGTGATCTGCCCGATGCAGCCGCACCTGTCAAAAACCGCGTGACATCCTGGGTGTTGGCGCTATTCATGCAAGATCACGGGCGCCACGGGGTAGGTAAGCGGGTGGAAAAGAGGACGTGTTCTTTTTTGAAAAAAAGAACCAAAAAACTTTTGCCCGAACGCGCGGGCAACACCCCGCGTCATCAGCATCACCTTGCGCGGCACCAAACAGACAAAAGTTTTTCGGTTCTTTTTTTCAAAAAAGGACATTCTTTCTTCCTTCTGTTTGCGCTGCTGCTGTGCCTCCGAACGGCCCAGGCCGCCGAGCCGCCCGCCTGCCGCGTCGTCAAATTCGCCGATATCGGCTGGACCGACATTTCCGCCACAACCGCGGTCGCATCACGCATCCTGCAAGGTCTCGGCTACACACCGACCACGCAGATCCTCTCCGTGCCGGTCACTTACATTTCGCTGAAGAACAAGAACATTGACGTTTTTCTCGGCAACTGGATGCCGAGCATGCAGGCAGATCGCGCGCCCTATATCGCCGACGGCTCCGTGCAAGTCGTGCGCACCAACCTCGAAGGCGCCAAATACACGCTGGCGGTGCCGCAAGCCACCTACGATGCCGGCCTGCACGCCTTCGCTGACATCGCCCGCTTTCGCACTCAGCTCGGCGGTAAAATTTATGGCATCGAGCCGGGCAATGACGGCAATCGCGTCGTGCACGGCCTGATCAGCAACAACAAATTCGCCCTTGGTGATTTCGACCTCGTGGAATCCAGCGAACAGGGCATGCTGGCGCAACTGGACCGGTCGATCCGCCAACATCAGATGATCGTGTTTCTCGGGTGGGAACCGCACCCGATGAACCTCAATTATCAGATCAAATATCTAGAAGATCCCAGCAACAGCTTTGGCCTGGCTAACGGTGCTGCAACGGTCGCCACCAACGTCCGCGCGGGCTATCTCGAGCAATGCCCGAATGTCGGTGCGTTCCTCAAGCGCCTGCAATTCAGCCTGAAAATCGAAGACAGCGTCATGAACAACATCCTGGCGCACGGCATGGAAGCACCCCGCGCGGCGGAGACCTGGTTGAAGGCCAACCAACCCGCATGGACGCCGTGGCTGGATGGCGTAACCGACATCGCCGGCGCGCCGGCAGCACCGGTGCTGGCCGCCAGCCTCGGCCTGTCCGGCGCCACCGCACAGCCTGCATCCTCGATCCTCGGCGGCCTCGACAATTGGATTACCGGCCACAAACTGCCGGTCGGGCCAGTGCTGAGCCGCGGCGTCAGTTTCGCCACGTCGCACGGACAAGGTTTTTTCGATCTCGTGTCGGTCACGCTCAGCGCGGTAATCTCCGGCATCACCATCGCCCTACTGTTCTTGCCCGCACCGGTCATGATCGTAATCTTCGCCGCCGCCGCCTATTGGCTGCATCGCTCGATCGGCCTGACCATTTTCATCGTCGGCGGCCTGCTGCTCGTGGTCAATCTGGGTTACTGGCAGGCCGCCATCGAAACCTTGTCGCTGGTATTCTCCGCCACCTTGTTTTGCGTGCTGATCGGCGTACCGCTCGGCATCGCCGCAGCACACCGCCCCTGGCTCTATCAAGTGCTCCGGCCGATCCTGGACCTGATGCAAACCATTCCCACCTTCGTCTATCTCATCCCCACGCTCGTGCTGTTCGGCCTCGGCGCGGTGCCGGGCCTGATCTCGACAGTGATCTTTTCCATTCCGGCGCCAATCCGGCTCACCCATCTCGGCATCACCTCGGTGCCGCCGCAATTGCGCGAAGCCGGCGAAGCCTTCGGCGCCACCCGCACGCAATTACTCTTCAAGGTGGAACTGCCCTACGCACTGCCCACCATCATGGCCGGCGTCACGCAATGCATCATGCTCAGCCTGTCCATGGTCGTCATCGCCGCCCTCGTCGGCGCCGACGGGCTCGGCAAACCCGTCGTGCGCGCGCTGAATTCGGTGAACGTGTCCATGGGGTTCGAAGCCGGCATCGCCATTGTCGTGCTCGCCATCATCCTCGACCGGGTCTGCAAACGGCCGGAGCGGGCGTAAATGCCGGCCGTCGAGTTCCAGCATGTCGACATCGTCTTCGGCCGCAAAACCGACGCCGCAATCGCCATGATCGACGCCGGCGCCACGCGCGACGAAATCCTGGCGCAAACCGGCTGCGTGCTCGGCGCCGCCGGCATCAACCTGTCCGTCGAGCGCGGCGAAATCTGCGTGCTGATGGGTTTATCCGGCTCCGGCAAATCCACCGTGCTGCGCGCCATCAACCGGCTGAACAAAGTGGCGCGCGGCGCCGTGCTCGTGGAACATGCCGGCGCGCGCATCGACGTCACACGCTGCGATGCCACCGTGCTGCGCGAATTACGCATGCGCACCGTCGCCACCGTATTCCAGCAATTCGCCCTGTTGCCATGGCGTACCGTCCGGCAAAATGTCGAATTCGGCCTCGAACTGCGCGGCATGGCCAAGCGCGAACGCACGCGCGTCGTGGACGAAAAACTCGCCATGGTCGGCCTGTCGAAATGGGCCGATAAATACGCCAACGAACTCTCCGGCGGCATGCAGCAACGCGTCGGCCTCGCCCGCGCCTTCGCAACCGACGCCGACATCCTGCTCATGGACGAACCCTTCTCCGCGCTGGACCCGCTCATCCGCGACAAATTGCAGGACGAATTGCTCGACCTGCAGGCCCGCCTCAAGAAAACCATCGTCTTCGTCAGCCATGATCTCGACGAAGCAATGAAACTCGGCAGCCGTATCGCCATCCTGGAAGGCGGCCGCGTCGTCCAGTTCGGCACCGCGGAGGATATCCTGCTCCGCCCCGCCGACGCCTACGTCGCCGAATTCGTCAAGCACATGAATCCGCTCAACGTGCTGCGCGGCACCGCCGTCATGCGCCCCGCCGCAACCCTGAAACGTGACGGCAGCGCAATCCTGCTCGACGGCACCGGCCGCGTCCGGCTCGAACTCGACCCCGACGGCCGCCCCATCAGCGCCATGTTCGACGGCGGCACCTGCCATCTCGCCAACTGCACCGGCGACAACCAAACCGTCGAACGCGCCGACCTCGTCATGGCGTCGGTCGACCTGAAACTCCGCGCCGCCATCGCCCTCAAACAACAAACCACCCACCCAATCGTCCTGGTCGACCAGCTCGGCCGCCTGGCGGGCCTATGCGGCGACGAGGAGATCTATCTGGGTTTGTTGCGGCGTGGGCGCGGGTGAGAGTTGGGAAAGAAGGCGGGGGGCTCTGCCCCCTCGACCCCCGCGTCACGCGCAGCGTGCATTCGCGCGTCACGCGCAGCGTGCCTTCGCACGACGGGGTCGAGGGGCGGAGCCCCCGCCTTCCTTTCCCAACCCTCCCCCCCACCCAAGCAGCATCAAAACCGATATGTCGCCTGGGCGCCGAATGTGCGCGGGAGGCCGCGTTGGGCGTAGCTGAAATTCAGGCTTGAGTCGGTATTGAAGATTGATGTGAAGTAGTGCCGGTCGAACAGGTTTTGCACCCAGAGCGAGAGTGATTCCTTGCCTGACGGCGTTTCGCCGGTCAGGCGCAGGTTCCACAGCGTGTAGCCATTTTGCTCGGCCGGCGTACTGTTCAGTGCGTCGTAAAATTGCTTGGTGACGATGTTACCGTCGCCGTGCAGCGTCAGCCGGCCTTGGTCGGTTTCGGCGACTTTCCAGTCCACTGCGGTGATGAACGACCATTTCGGCGTTTCTTCCACCGTGTTGCCGGCGATATTGACGCCGGCATTTTCGCCGGCGCGATACACGGCGTAGGTGTAGCCGCCGCCGACATGCAGCGTCACATCCGGAACAGGTCGTGCCTGCAAGTCGAATTCCAGACCTTCGGAATTGATTTTAGGCAGATTATATTCTTCGGAGAGGCCTGTCAGCGCATTCAATGTCGCGAATTGCTGATTACGATAGATATAATAGAACGCCCCAAGATCGAGTGATACGCGATTATCCAGGAACTGGTTTTTCGAGCCGATTTCGTAGTCATAGAGCGTTTCCGGCTGCACGGCATTGATCGTGTTGGTGCCGAACGTGGCCGCACCGTTATAGGCGCTGCCGCGGAAGCCCAGGCTCCAGCTGGCGTAAACCATGTTGTTCGGCGTGATCCTATAGGTCAGCCCGGCCTTGCCGCTCCATTTATGATCGGTCTGGGTTTCGTCCGGCGCGCCTTGGCCTGGGTTCAGTGTGCCGCCGCCCAGCGGCAGCGCTGCGTTCGGCGCATCGAGCGGACCTGGCACGAAATAGATTTCCGGCACCAGCTTGCCAGTGGCCGGATCGATATAGGACAAGCCGCCTTCGTAATGCTGCACACTGACCAGATCGTCGGTATAGCGGGCGCCGAGCTCCAGCGTCAGCGCATCGGTAATTTTGAACGTATTATGTATATAGGCCGCGCGGTCGCCTCGCGTCTGGTTGAACTGGGTGCGTAGATCGCAGGCCCAGAACGCGCCAAGCAGGCATATATTATATGACGTATCGGTCGTCTTGTCGAACACGATGGCTGGCTGATAGCCGGCCCACAGCGTATCCACTTTCTGGAACAGCGATTCCGCGTCATACAGAATGCCGGCGACAAAATTGTCCGGCCCGTCGAATGACGACGTCAGCCGCACCTCCTGTTGGAACGCATGGACGGTGGACAGATATTGCGCCTCGTCATTACTCACCAGCGTGCCGTCATCGTCTTCCGGCGTGTCCCACTTGCCCTGATCATAGCCGGTGATCGAGGTGAGCTTCAGCGTATCGGTGATATTATAATTCAGCTCGAAATTGATGCTGTGGTTGGTCATCAGCCGGCGATGCACGTCTTCCGAGCTACTATCGAAAAATCCCTGCCCCTGCCGCGTATAACCGCTCGGCCCATACAGGTTGGACGGAATGCCGAGATAGGACAATTCACCATACGGTATGCCGATCCCCTGTCCCGCCGGGATGTCCTTCGCATAGACGCCATAATTCACCGGGTCGGAATAAAAATAATTGACCCTGAGAATGGCGCTGATCTCGTCGGTCGGCTTGAAATACACGCTCACCCGGCCGCCGAAATCATCGATGCCAGCCAGGTTGCCGCCGAACGGCGCATTCGGCGCCACGTTGTGAATATACCCGTCCACCGACGTGTAAGTCCACGCCGCGCGCACCGCCAGCTTGTCGTTGACGATCGGCACGTTCAGCGCACCCTGCGTCTCGTAACGCCCATAATTGCCGACGCCTGCCGTAACATAGCCGCCGAAACTATCCAGGTCGGGCTTCACCGAACTGATATTCACCGCACCGCCGGTCGCATTCCGGCCCTGCAACGTCCCCTGGGGGCCGCGCAGCACGGTCACCTGGTCGATATCGAACAACGCCATGGCAGTCAGCGCACCGACGCTCTTGTAGGTGCCATCGACATAAAGTGCCACGGGGCTCGACTGGCTAGGCTGGAAATCAGTTTCCGTCACGCCGCGGATCGAAAATTGCGGCTCCTCGGGCCCGAATGGCAGCACCATTTCCACGTTGGGGATTTTCACGCCCAGATCGTCGATATTCGAAATATTCTGCTTGGCCAGGTCCTTGCCGCTCAATACCGAGAGCGAAATCGGCACGTTATGCTGGCGTTCGCTGCGCTTCTGCGCGGTCACCACCACCTCTTCCAACTTGCCGCTATTTTGCGCCGGTCCCGGCGCCGGCGGCGCCGCGGCAGCCTGGGCCGCCGCCCCCTGCGGCAGCAGCGTTACGGCGCACAGCGCCCCGATTGTCGCATACAGCACTCGCCGGCCGCGCGGCGCCCGCCCCGCCACATGCTGAAACTTCGCCACCGCGAACAGAGTGCCCATCATATACCCCCCCCAGGGTCGACAGGGCCGCGTATTGCCGCGTATTCCCATCCAAGCCGATGCTGCCTAATATTCGGTCGCAAGGGAAGCCTCCCACGTGATCAATCTTACGTGGCGTTGCGCTGATGCCGCGGAATGTGCGATGCTGGCCGCAGCCCAAGGAAAGCAAGGCCATCTTTTTTGAAAAAAAGAAGCAAAAAACTTTTGCTCCTGCCAAACGCGACCCAATTCGAAGTGGGCTA
>Ga0116228_10000116_pt1 | contig 50994 bp, 40 predicted proteins | sample S1TSphfallax_2_FD_89694 | JGI IMG/M metagenome (GOLD analysis project Ga0116228, IMG submission 89694) | Host-associated microbial communities from peat moss isolated from Minnesota, USA - S1T2_Fc - Sphagnum fallax MG | ecosystem: Host-associated > Plants > Peat moss > Unclassified | place...
CGAGCGTATCTTGCCGCGCACGTAGATAACAGCCTCATAAAGAGAGTCCCCGAGTGCATCGCCGGCATCGCCGCAGACGACGATGCGCCCCGCCTGGGCCATGAAGGCGGAGAAACTGCCGACACTGCCGCCGACCACGATGTCGCCGCCTTTGAGCGAGATCCCGCAACGCAGGGAGGCATCGCCGTCGATGATCAAGAGGCCGCCGTGCGCGGAGGCGCCGGCCGCGGTCGAGGCGAATCCGTGGATGTGCACCCGCCCGGACATCATGTTTTCGGCCGCACCGGGTCCGGCATTGCCGTGCACGGTCACGTGGGCGGTCTTGTTCATGCCGGCCACGTAATAGCCGACGTGACCCTGGATGTCGACTTCGAGCGGCGCATCGAGGCCACAGGCAATCGAGTGGGCACCGTCGGGATGCGCGACGCTGACCCGCGTCACGCCCTCCGCTTGGGCGCGTCGGTGCAGGAACTGGTTCAACTCCCGCAAGCTCGTCGTGGCGAGATCGAAGCTGCGCTCGGTACCGCCCGGCTCGACGTCGCTCGGCGCGCCGGCTCCGCTCGCGGGGCCGCTCGCGCGCACCGGGCTGGCCACTCCGGCCGGCGCCGGGTTCAGATGTGCCATGCGTAGATCTCCTCGGGCTTGGGCTCGAACAGGCTCGCATGGGCGATGCCCGGCAGATGCGCGAGCGAGCGGAACTCCGAGGCGATCGCGACATAGTCGTCGCTCTCGGCGACGACCGCAGGTTTGCACGCGAACGCATCGCGCACGATCAGCAGCTCGACGTCCGTGCCCATCAAGAATGTGAAAAATCCGTCCAGTTCGCTGAAGCCGCGCTGCACCGCCGTGCGCAGGTCGTCGCCTTCGCGCAATCGCCACTCGAAGAATCGGCAGGCCGCCTCCGTGTCGTTGTCGGTCTCGAACTCGATGCCCAGCGGTTCGAGTTTCTTGCGCACCAAATGCGGATTGGACAACGAGCCGTTGTGCACGAGGCAAAAGTCGCGGCCCGCGGTGAACGGGTGCGCATGCGCGGGCGTCACGGCCGACTCCGTCGCCATGCGCGTGTGACCGACCAGGTGCGAGCCGCGCAAGCTCGCGAAATCATAGCGATCGGCGATCTCGGCCGGTGCGCCGACGTCCTTGTACAAATCGATCGACCGGCCGATCGAGAGCACCGCGACTTGCGGCGCCTGCGCGAGCAGCCAGGCCGCGACATCGTCCGGCTCGGCGTCGGTCGTGACGACGGCATGATTGCCGATCGTCCGAGCGCGATGACTGCCGCTGACGCCTGCACTCAAGCGGGCGAGCAGTGCCGTCCAGTCGACGGCATGGGTGCCGCGATAAAGGCTCAGCTTGTGTTGCTGCTCGGTCACCGGCTCCGTATAGACCGCGAGACCGGCGGAGTCGGGTCCGCGCTCCGTCATGCCCTTCAACATCGGCACCATGAGCGCGCCGAGTTGCGCCCGCAACTGCGGCTTCTTGACCAACAGACCCACAATGCCACACATCGGCGCTGCTCCTAGAAAAATCGCCGGCGAGACGGCTCGCCGCTCAAAAGAACTCCAGATACCGCTGCGATTCCCAATCGGAGACGTGCCGCGCGTATTCGGTCCATTCCATGCGCTTGAGGCGGATGAACTCGCGTGCGAGGTCGCTGCCGAGTCCGGCCTGGATCACCGGATCCGCCTCGAGTGCGGTGACCGCCTCGAGCAGATTCTGCGGCAACAAACCGATGCCCTGTGCTTCGAGTTCGGCGGCGGAGAGTTCGTACAAGTTGACGTTGCGAGCAGGCCCCGGATCGAGGTTCCGATCGATCCCGTCGAGACCGGCGGCAATCAGCGCCGCGGTCGTCAGGTACGGATTACAGCCCGAGTCGGGCAAGCGGACTTCCAAGCGCCCGTAGGGCACGCGCACACAGGCGGTGCGATTGTTGTCGCCGTAGGCGATGTAGGCGGGCGCCCAAGTTGCTCCCGAGAGCGAGCGGCCGACCACGAGTCGCTTGTAGGAATTCACGGTGGGCGCCGCGATCGCGCTGAAGGCGCGTGCATGGGCGAGCACACCGGCGAGGAACTGATACGCGAGTCGCGACAGACCCATGCCGCTCGGATCCGTGGCGTCGTGAAACGCATTCTTTTGCGTGGCCGACCCCACTGACACGTGAAAATGCGCGCCGCTGCCCGTGCGATTCGAGAACGGTTTCGGCATGAAGGTCGCGATCAAGCCATGCTGATGCGCGATCTCGCTGGCCGCCATCTTCACGAACGTGAAGCTGTCGGCAGACTTCAGCGCCTCCGCGTACGTGAAATTGATCTCGAACTGACCGTTACCGTCTTCATGATCGATCTGATAGACATCGATGCCGACGGCACGCAAAGCATCGACCATCGTATCGAGCACGACCCGTGTCCGGGAGAGACCCTTGTAGTCGTAACAGGGCTTGTCGAGGGTGTCGGTCGGGTCTGCAGGACCGAGACTGCCGTCCTCGCGCCGTACGAGCAGCATGAACTCGGGCTCGATGCCGGTATAGAGCGTCAATCCGCGCGCGGCGAGGCGCGCGAGTTGCGCCTGCAGGGCGACGCGCGAACAGTACGGGTAGGGTTTGCCCTTGACGGTGCCGTTACAGATGATCCGGGCGTAGCCGGGCATCCAGGGGATCGCTTGCAGCGTGTCCAGATCGCCTACTGCCATATAGTCGGGGCCTTCCGGCCCCATGCCGAAACCCCAGAGCGCGAACCCGGCGAAGCCCGCGCCGTCGGTCAGCACCATGTCCAGATGCTCGATGGGCACGGCCTTCGCCTTCGCAGCACCATGCAGATCGACGAATTGCGCCAAGAGATAGCGAATCTTATGCTCGCGAAAGAACTGCCGTGCTTCGTCCCGATTCATCAACTCTCTCCGATCAACGGCCCCCCGCTCTCGCAGCGGCGACTTGCATATGCGAATATAAGCATAAATGTTAACTGTGGAGCAACTTGAATTGCGTAAGATGCAAGTCAACGGCTTAAGGTTAGACGTGCGCGCCCGCGGCGGCCGGCTGCGATGAACCGCAAGTCCGTCCCGCCGACGGCACGCCGCGGGGAGAAGCGCGACGCGGCCGGTGAACTCGCAACGGACCGCTCCGAGAACCCGGCGGTCGACCTCGGCAGAACGGCGCGTCATCTGCGCGAAACTCAGAATCTAACGCTCGCCGACGTGGCCAGACGCGCGAACATCAGCAGCGCAATGCTCAGCCGTCTCGAGACGGGCCGGGTGAGTCCCAGTCTCGAAACCATCGTCGCGCTGTCCGAGGCACTCGGCGTCACCCCGTCGATGCTGATGCAACGAGTCGGCGCCGATGACGGGGGCGCACAACTGATCCGCTCGGGGGAGGGCCTGGAAACAGTGCGTAGCGGCACACGCCGCGGACATACCTATCATCTGCTCGCCGCGCAGCGCGGACCGCGCAAGATCTTCGAGCCTTTTCTCGTCACGTTCACCGACAAGAGTGAAATTTTCCCGGGCTTCCAGCACCCCGGCATCGAGTTCATCCACATGCTCTCCGGGATCATCCACTACCGGCATGGACGCCAAACCTACGTGCTGCGACCCGGCGATACACTGACCTTTCGCGGCGACGTGCCGCACGGTCCCGAACGCCTCGAAAAGGTGCCGATCCGCATGCTCTCCCTGATCATCTATGGCAGCGAGGAGGATTGAGTCAAGCGGGCGTATCGCGCGTCGCGGTTCGGCCCATCGCCGCGTTGCCACGAACGAAAAAATCCAGGGTGACGGCGCCGGGATTGCCGCCGAGGCGGTAGTTGACCGAGTACTCGCCGCTGCAAGCGTATTTCGGGTAGTGGCTGTCCAGTGCCTTGTAGAAAACACGGTCCTGGCCCCAGCCACCGTGCCACGCGCTCGCCACACAGACGGCGACCTCACGGCGCAGGCAATAGGTGTTCGTGTCGACGTGATGCACGCCGGTCCAGGCCGCCCGCCTGCCGAGACTCTCGCACTCGTCGTTGAGCAGAAACTCGCCGTCCTTGCCGCAGATCCTGCGCAGGCTATGCGCCCACTGCAGGCCCCGGCTTTCGATGACCTCGATCATCGCGGCCACGTGGCCGCGCTCGAACCAGTTGTCCTGGTCGAGGTACAGGACGTAATCCTCGCCCACCAGATGAGTCGCTGCCGCATAGATCCGGTGGCCGTAGAAACCCTTGGCGCCGACGTTCTCGGGCAGGACCAGCAGACGGATGCGCGCGGCATCGAACCGGCCGAGGATGCCCGCAACCGACGGCAGGAACTCGGGTCCGTCACAGACTACGAACACGCCGGTGGCCGCATAGGTCTGCGTGAGTACGCTCTCGATGCAGACGGCGAGATCGGCTGCACCAGTCGTCGGGACGATAACGACGGCGGATTTTTCCATGACGCTCGAATCCCTTGATTCTGAACAGACTTCGAACACGTGCTGTCTGAATACGCATGGTCCGCTTGTTGACCGAAAAAATCGAGCAGCGCGGCATTCTTTGTCCATGGCAGCACGCGACGGACTGGCGCGGCGGCCGCTTAATCGACAAACTCAGGGGCCTTGGAGGCCGCCAGAGGCCTCGCCCGGAGGATTCGATCATGGATAAGCTGGAGGCGGCCAAGCACCGCGCGCTGATCGACAATGTCACCCTGCGCTCGCTGTGCGTGGCATCGAATCGCGCGGGCGCCTTGCAGGCGGGTTCGCACGTCGGCGCGGTCCTTGCCTCGGGCAGCCTGTTGTGGATCGTCTGGGGAAGCTGGTGGGCGCTGCCGGTGTTCTGCCTGCACGGCGTGCTGCTGAACTTTCTCTACGCCGGTCAACACGAGCTGAGCCATGGGACAGTGTTCCGCGCGCGCCTGCCGAACGAATGGGTCGGCCGGCTGTTCGGCTTCCTTCTGTGCTACCCGCGCACCTTCGACCAGGTGCAGCACATGGCGCATCACCGGTATACGCAGGACTGGTCGCGTGACGGCGAACTCGCGCGCGAACCCTATACGCTGCGTTCCTACCTGCTCTGGATGTCGGGCATCAGCTATTGGTACACCCGCTGGCGGCGCATCCTGCGCTTCTCCGCCGGCATCGTCACCGAGCCCTATCTGCCGGCGTATCGCCATGCAGAACTGATCTTGGAGGCACGCCTGCACCTCGCGGGGTATGCGCTCATTGCCGCAGCATCGATACTCTGGCAGAGCTGGGCCGCGGTGCTGCTCTGGCTCGCGCCGATGTGTGCGCTGAAATTCACGCACCAACTGCAGAATACGATCGAGCATCTCGGCCTGCCGCACGCCGATGACATACTCGGCAACACCCGCAGCACCCGGACGAACTTCGCCGTGCGCTGGCTCGCCTGGCAGATGCAATACCATACCGCCCACCATGCCTTCCCCGGCGTGCCCTTTCATCGCTTGAGCGAACTGCACGCACTGCTGTTCACGCGTCGCGGCACCACCCCGCCGACGATGACCTACTGGGGCTTTCAGATCGCGGCTTTGCGGGCATTCGCGCACGGCAAGACCGAGGCCGATTATCCTCCGGATCGCATCTGGATCGGCGCAGCACCGCAGGAGTGACGCCGCGTGGCCCATGAGTTGCTCGTCCACCAGGCGCTCTGGGCCATGGACCGTCTCGATGCTCCGGAGCGCGCCACCGCAGAGAAATTCGATCGCGTGCGCGCGGCCGGTTTCGACGGCATGGCGATCGACCTGGGCGCCCTCAGTCTTGCCGAGGCCGAAGCGACCGTGCCGCATTTCGCCCGCACCGGCTTGAGGGGCGGTCTGACCGCCTTCCCCGACTCGATCGACGCCCTGCAACCGGCGCTCGAGCTGGCGCAGCGCATCGGCGCGCCGTACGTGGTCGTGATCGGACAGCAAATGCCGATCCGGCTCACCGAGATGATTCCCGTGATCGAGGGCTGGCTGCGGCTCGCGGAACGGGAAGCGATGCCGATCCAGTTCGAGACGCATCGCAATTGCATCACCAACGACCTGTTCACGACGGTCCAACTGCTCGAAGCGATCCCCGAGATGCGTCTTGCGGCGGATCTCTCGCATTATGTGGTGGACCGGGAAATGCCCTGTCCACCGCCGCCTGAACTGCAGGCCCTGATCACCCGGATCCTCGCGCGCTCGGATTCGTTTCAAGGGCGGGTGGCGGCGCGCGGTCAGATCCAAATTCCACTGGATTTTCCACAAAATGCCAAATGGGTGGCCTTGTTTCGCGGCTGGTGGCGCGAGGGCTTCGCCGCCTGGCGCGCGCGGCATGCCGATGCGACGGGCTCGCTCGTGTTTCTGTGCGAGCTCGGACCGCCCGACTATGCACTCACGGATGCGGGCGGGCGCGAGCTGTCCGACCGCTGGCGCGAAGCGCTGATGCTCGCGCGCTGGGCGCGGGAACTGTGGACCGAGGTCGGCGGCGCCTGAGGCGCGCACCGGGTCCCTCAGCGGTACCAGGGGCCTGAGGTGATCGCGCGCCCCGCCGGCACCGCCGCCGCCTCGAAGCTTGCCAGCACGCGTTTGACGCGCGCGCAGGACAGCATGCCGCGCAAACGCTGCCGACCGACCGCGTCCGTTTCCACGACGGCCACATGCTGGCGGCCGCAGATGGCGAACATGTAGTCGACGTCGGCGACGCGTGCGCGCTCGAGATCATCGATTTCCACGACGCGGCAGTGCTGAATGGGTTCCATGACGTCGCGCACCAGCACCTGGTGACGGCGCAAGCCGGTCAGCCGCATCGTCTCCGCCAACTTGACGCCGCAAAGATCGTTCAGGGTCACGAGCCCCACGATCACGTAGCATTTCGCTCCTGCCACGAACGCGGCTCGGACGCCGCTGAGCTTCAGTTGTTTGAGCGCATGATCGACCTTGGCATCTTCGGCGACACTGACGGACGGATGCGTGCGAAAGTCCGTCATCACCGACAGCGCCGCATCCTCCGGGTCGGCGAGCCAGGGTTCGAGTTCCGGCACGACGGCGGTCGCCGTCCGCAAAAACCTGAGCGGCAGGACTCGCGTGCGCACGCTCTTCAGCCGGTGCTCGAGAGCAAGTGCGCGGCCTCGACCCGAGCGACTTCGGCCGCCCGCTTCCAGGGCAGTATGCCGTTATGGCGGCGCAACATTTCGGCATTTCCACGGGCGAAGAACTCGGGCTGCACCGACAGTCGGTTGCTGCCGACCGTGTAGACGACCGTGTACCGGTAAGTGCATTCGAAGCTCGGGAACAGCCGCTCGCCGAGCACTTTGCGCAACACGCGATCGACCTCCATCTGGCCCGGTTCACGCGCTTTGCGAAACCAGATCGGCGAAGCGGCGATCGCAACGGCGCGTTTGAGGAAGTAGCAATTGACGTCGATGAAATAGTCCTCAGGGTGCAGGATGCTGGGCCACTTACCGAGGCTCTCGCAATCGTCGAATCCGAGATCTTGGCCGTCCGCGTTGACCAGACGGCGCAGGGAATAGGCCCAGTCATGGCCGGTGTCGATTACCGCCATGCAGTCGCTCACGTGCGTCGGCTCGAGTTGATTGTCGTCGTCGAGAAACATCGCGTACTCGCCGTCGGCGAGGTAGGTTCCGGCTCCGTAGATGCGATGCCCATTCCAGCGATCCCGACCCACCGGGAACGGCAGGTCGACTCTGGCCAACTCGTAGCCGTCGGCCGGCGCGGACGGCCCGCGCCGCGCGAATGCCGCCAAGGTCACATCGGCTTCGGTCTTGTAGGAAGGCCCATCGACGAAGATCAAATGCTGGATCGGCCGGTAAGTCTGGTGCAGCACCGACGCAAGGCACTTCTCCAGTGCCGGCTTGCCGGTGGTCGCGGTGATGATGCTGACTAAAGGTCTCGGCACGTGCTGTTCCTCGGTGGCTTGTTTCGCGTGGGCTCGCCACCGGAGCGCGATTTTAAAATTATCGGCAACGGCCGGTGATCCTGAAGTTGCCGGACGCGCGCCCAGGACGGCCCGCTCTTCCCCCGGACGGCCCGCTCTTCCCCCGGACGGCCCGCGCTCCCCCGGGACAGCCCGCGCCTGCCCCGGACGGCGGCCGGCCGGGCCCTCGGGCCGAAGCTTGTTAGTATCGGGATTGATCCCGGCCTCATAGTCGCGAGGGAGTCTTCCCATGATCTGCCGTCGAAGATTCGTACAGCTTGCCGGAGGCGGCATCGCCGCGTTCGCCGCAGGAAGCTCACCGGCCGCAACGCCCGATGGCCTGCGGCGGGTGCCGGCCGCCGACGTGGATGTCGATGCCGCAACCGTATTGGCCTTCCTCGAGGCGGTCGCGGCTGCCGGCATGGAAATGCACAGCTTCATGCTCTATCGACACGGCGCGGTCGCCGCGGAGGGGTGGTGGTGGCCCTATGGTGCCGATCGGCCCCACATGATGCACTCCCTGACGAAAAGCGTGACCGCCTGCGCAGTGGGGCGCGCCATGGCGGAGGGCCGGTTCGGGCTCGATGACGCGGTCGTCTCGTTCTTCCCGGAGCAGCTGCCGGCCAGGGTCGACGTCAATCTGGCCGCGATGCGGGTCCGCGACCTGCTCAGCATGCAGACGGGCCAGGCGACAGCCGTCTCAGGTTCCGTCTGGCGCCCGTTGCGCAGCAGCTGGATCGCCGAGTTCTTCAAGATTCCGGTCCCTGATCGACCCGGAACGACCTTCGTCTACACGAGCGCTGCGAGTTATATGCTGTCGGCGATCGTCAGCAAGACGACCGGGCAGCGATTGCGCGACTATCTCGAGCCCCGCCTGTTCGCGCCGCTCGGCATTCGCAACTTGAGCTGGGACGTCGGGCCGGACGGCATCAATCCCGGCGGCAACGGCCTCAGCTGGACCACGGCGGACGCCTTGAAGCTCGGCATCTTGCATGCCCAACGTGGCCGCTGGCGGGGCAACGAGGTCCTGCCGGCCTCATGGGTGGAGTCGGTCGGCACGCCGCACACGGCCGACGGTGAATACGGGTATCAGTGGTGGATCGGGCCCCAAGGCGCCTACTTCGCCGACGGCCTGTTCACGCAATTGTCGGTGGTATTCCCCGCGCATGAGGCTGCTCTCGCGGTGACCGCCGCGATCACCGACGACGAAGCGCTGCTCAAGCTTCTCTGGGCGCATTTTCCGGCGGCCTTCGGGGCGCCGCGTGCTGCAGCGACCGCAGCTCAGCGCGAATTGCAGCGGCGGTGCTCGGCGCTGCGCGTGCTGGCGCCTCTGTCCGCGACCCATTCGCCGCTCTGCGCGCGACTCACCGGCCGGGAGTACCGTGTCGCTGCGAACGAAGACGGGGTTCTTGCCCTGGGTTTTGATTTCGCCCGGAGCCGCTGCCGGTTCTGGCTGTCGGACGCGCGCGGACGCCACACGGTCGCCGTCGGCATCCGATCATGGCTGGAAGGCGACACCACGATGACCGGAAGCAAACTACACCACGAGTATGAGCCGGAGCGCATGCGGGTCGTCGCAGGGGGCGAGTGGCACGACGCGCAGACCTTCGTGATGACCTGGCAATTCGTCGAAAGCGCGTTCTGCGACCATGTCGTGTGCCGCTTCGACGGCGACACCATGACGCTCGATCGGCGGGTCAACGTCAATTCCGAGGCGACGAGCAGACCGACTCTGTATGGCCGCCTGGTTTAGGCGCGCGGCATCGGCACCTCGCGGCGGTTGTCCGTGCGGTCGCCGCCGCGCACGCGGCGCGCTCGCCGCGACACTCGCCCCGACACTCGTCCTGGCACTCGTCCTGGCACTCGTCCTGGCACTGGTCGCAGCCTGCGCGGGCCCGCGCATCGACACGCGTTTCCACGCGGTGAGCCAGGACAGTCGTGTGCAGTTCATCATCTTGCATTACACCGAGATCGACTTTGAACACTCGCTGCGACGGCTCACGCGCGAGGAGGTCAGCAGCCATTACCTCGTCAACGAGCGCCCACCCACGATCTACCGCTTGGTCGACGAGAGCCGGCGCGCCTGGCATGCAGGCCCGAGCTACTGGCAGGGCTTTACCCACTTGAACGCCAATTCCATCGGCATCGAGATCGTCAACCGCGGCAACGGCGGCGATCCGAGCGCCGCCTACGCAGAGTATCCCGAGGCGCAGATCGCGGCAGTCATCGCGCTCGTGCGCGACGTGCAGCGGCGCCACGCGGTGCGGCCCGATCGTGTGCTCGGTCACAGTGACGTGCAACCCATGACCAAACAGGATCCGGGACCGCGCTTTCCGTGGGAACGGCTCGCACTGGCCGGGCTGATCGTGTGGCCCGACCCGGACGCGGTCGCAGTCGCGCGGCACCGCTACGAGCAAGAGTTGCCGCCGCCAATTTGGTTCCAACAACGGCTCGCCACGCATGGCTTCGATGTGGCCCCGACTGGAGTGCCCGACGCGGCGACGCTCGCCGCGATGCGCGCGTTCCAGATGAAATACCGGCCGGCGCGCTATGACGGGATCGCGGATGCCGAGACTGCCGCCTTGCTCGACGTCTGCACGCGCGAGAATGGCTGGCTGCTGCGCGCGGCAGATGGCCGCTGGCATCCCTATCACGCACCTTGATGAGCTTGTTGACCGACCAGCTCGCATGGCACAGTGCGCGCGTGACTTCGATCTTGAAATTCCGGCCGCGTGGCGCGCCGCTCGCGATGGCCCTGATGCTGGTCTGTGGGGCGGCGAGCCGGGCGGCCACGGCTTACACCCCGATCACTGCGACCATGACCGGCGAGACCGTCACGCTCACGGGCGCCGCGTTGACGATCGAGCAAATCGTCGCGGTGGCACGCCATGGTGCGAAAGTCGCCTTGAGTCCCGAAGCGCGGCAGCATGAAATCGACAACTACGGGCTGCTGCTCGAGGCGGCGGCCGAAGGGATCCCCGTCTATTGGTTCAACCGCGGAGCCGGCCAACAGCGCGAGACCGTGATCTTCAGCGGCGATCCGCTCGAGCCCGCGAATCGCACCCAGTTGGAGCAGTCCCAGCTCGCCCGATTTCGCGCCGGCGCCGGCGCCGGCACCGGTCCTGAGGTGACCGACGAGGAAATCGTCCGCGCCATGATGGTCGTTCGTGCCAACGGCATGATCTACAACGCGCCCAGTCCGCAACTCGCGCAAATGCTGCTCGACCTGCTCAACGAGCGCATCACACCGGTCGTGCAATCCCGCGGCACGCTCGGCGAAGGCGATCTTGCCCAACTGAGTAATGTTGGCGCGACGATGGTCGGGGCCGGCGAGGCCTACGCGCAAGGTCGGCGCGTGCCGGCGCTCGAGGCGCTGCGGCTCGCGCGCTTGCGGCCGCTGCAGCCGTTTGCCGCCGATGACAATGCCTTGACCAGCAGCAACGCCTTTGCGACCGGTCAGGCGGCGCTGCTCGTCCATGATGCCGAGCATGCGCTCAACTGGGCCGACTTGGCCTACGCGATCGATCTCGACGGGATGAACAGCAGCATCACGCCGCTGACCGCGGCCGTGCAACGCGACCGCCCCGAGCCCTGGCTCAATTGGCACGCGCGACATATTCTCGATCTCCTGAAAGGCGCCTATCTCTTCGGCGCGGACGAGCAGCGGATCATTCAGGACCCGGAAAGCCTGCGCGCCTCCTCGATTCGTCAAGCATCGGCCTGGGAAGCCTGGGCGCGATTGCGCGACGCCGTCGAGCTGCAGGCGAATTCTTCCGATCATAATCCCGCGGTCAGCGTCGGCTTGGGGCCCGCGGACTCCTGGGAACTCGCGACACCGCAACTGATGCGCTATTACGTCAAGGGCGGCGCGCATAGTCACGGTCAGCACGGTTACATCGTCTCGAATGCGAACTGGGATCCCTATCCACTGGCGAACGAGATCGAAGCGTTCGACATCGCGATAGCGAATATGGATATTGCCGTGATGCTGCGCATTGAACGCTTTCGCAACCCCTTCTTCACGGGCGTGTCGGCCCGCGCGATCCTGCCGGGAGCCGCGATCCGCGACTGGGGTTATTCCCCGGTCGATCTACAGCAAGAGGTACAGAGCCTCATGGAGCCGATCGCACCCTTCGGCAGCGCGATCATCGCCGATGTCGAAGACTTGCAGGCACAGACCCGCATCAAGGTGCAAAAGGCGCGGCAGATCGTCGCGACGACGTTGGACCTCCTCGGGTTCGACCTCATCGAGGGCAGCCTGTGGCTCGATGTGCGCAAGGCCCAGGACCCGGCGCGCGAATTCGGCTTGGCGCCCACCGCGGCGTGGCGGGCGTTTCGCGCGCAGGTACCGCTGAGCCAGGACACAGGCAGCAACGACCTGCGCTCTGCGAGCGCGCTCGCTGCGGAATTCCTGCGGAAGACGCCGGCCACCGGTTTCCTGCCGGCAGATGCCACGGCGCAACCCCAGAGTGCGGCCCGACCGGCGGCTGGGGCACCATGAGGCGAGTGCCCGTGGGACGGCGCCACCTGGGACGTCGGCAGCTGCTCGCTGCGGCCGGCGCCCGGGCTTGCGCGCAGATCGCCTGGCCTGCTCCCCTGCTGATCCTCGCGATCCTCGGCTTGTACTTCGGCGCGGCCGGCCCGCTTGCCGCCGCGAACACCGGCGTGCGTGCACGCGATCTCGGCGTGCCGTTCGACGGCATACCGGGGCGCTGGAACGCCATCACCGATGTCCAAGGTCTCGAGGTCGGCAGCACCACCCTGATCGCCGGCAACGGTCCCCTGGTCATCGGCCAGGGACCGGTGCGCACGGGCGTCACCGTAATCCTGCCGCGCGGCAGGGACAATGGCGATCCGGTCTATGCCGGCTGGTTCTCGCTCAACGGCAACGGCGAGATGACCGGCACGACCTGGATCGAGGAAGGCGGCTTTCTCGAAGGCCCCGTCGCGATCACCAACACCCACAGTGTCGGTACCGTGCGCGATGCCCTGATCGCCTGGGGTCTGCGCCACGGCGCACGCGGCGAGCAAGCGTGGTCGCTGCCGGTCGTTGCCGAGACCTACGATGGCTTCTTGAACGATGTCGATGGCTTCCATGTCCGGCCGGAGCACGTGTTTTCCGCCTTGGACGGCGCACACACGGGCGCGGTTGCCGAGGGCAACACGGGCGGCGGCACGGGCATGGTCTGTTATGGATTCAAAGGCGGCACCGGCACCGCCTCGCGCGTGCTTGGCCAGGAATTGGGCGGCTACACGGTCGGCGTGCTCGCGCAGTGTAACTGCGGCCGCCGCCCGCAACTGACCATCGCCGGTGTCCCGGTCGGCAAAGAGCTACCGGATACCGTACCCTATGCTCGGCGCGATGCGCCGCCCGGCTCCGAAGCCACCGGTGATGTGGGTTCGATCATCATCGTGATCGCCACGGATGCGCCCTTACTGCCGCATCAGTTGAAGCGCCTGGCGCGGCGCGCTTCCTTAGGGTTAGCGCGCACCGGGTCGACCTCGGGCAATGGTTCCGGCGATATTTTTCTCGCGTTCTCGACGGCCAATCCGGGCGCCGATCGCGACCCCAAATCGGCCGCCGGCACGGTGTCCGTGCAGACCGTTGCGAGCGAGCACATCAGTCCCTTGTTCACCGCTACGGTCGAGGCGACCGAGGAAGCGATCGTCAATGCGATGGTGGGTGCCGAGACCATGGTCGGCCGCGACGGCCATACCGTGATCGCCCTGCCGCATGACGGGCTGCAGGAGGCGCTGCGCAAATACGCGCGTTGATCAAAACCGCCCGCCCGTCAAAATCTGTACAGCGCCGCGGCGTTACCGCGCAGTACCAACGTTGCGATCTCCTCGGCGCGCGCGCGGCTGATTTCACCGTCGTCGAGCATGCCCGTGAGCGCCAACCCTAACGCGTTGCGGGCATCGTGACTCGCGATCCAGGCGGCCTCGGGCCAGTTCATCTGCGCCGAGAAGTCGTAGGCGTCGGTACCGAACAGCACTTTGTCGGGGACGAACTCCAGCCACTCACGCAACCATCCCGCCTGGGTGTGGGGCGTGAACAAGATGTCCTGGCAGGAAATGTCCGCGTACACGTTCGGCTTCTGCAACAGCGCCGCGGTCTCCCGCAGGTATGGCCAGCCGCCGTGCAAGAGCACGAAATTCGTCTTGCGCAAGCGGTGATCGTTGAACAAGGGCTCGAGCAGCAAGGGATTCACGCCCGCCACCGAAAAGTAACTGCCGATGCCGCCCAGCGTATGCAGGTGCACGGCCAGTCCCAGGCGACCGCATTCCATCGCGATGTAGCGAAACAAGAAATCCTGCAGTTGTTTGTAGTCGGCCGCATCGGGTACGCCGCCGGCGATCCAGCGCGCGTAGACCTTCTCGGCCGTCGCGCGCGGCGGATCGGCGAAGTCGAAGGAGCGTAGATAGGCGACTTCGAACTTCTCGGCGACCGCGCCACCGGCCTTCTGTCGCTCCAGCGTCGCGCTGACGACTTTCGCCAAATAGTCGGCCAGCGTCGCCGGCGCGGCGCTGAGCCCAGACTCCTCGAGGTAGCGGCTGCGCACGATCGCCTCGAGCCGGAAGAATTCTTTGCGGTCGGGCGTCTCGCCCGCGAGCCCGGTAGTATCCAAGGGGAACAATAAGGCATCGGCAAACGGCACCCAGCGAAAGCGCGGCGGTTGGACGCCGAAACCCATGTGCACGCGATTCGCCAGCATCGTGCCGATACCGGCCTGGTCGAGCACCCAGGCGGGAAAGTGCTCGCCCTGCTGCGCCTGGACCTTGAGCCGCCGCTCGTCGAGGCGCGCCTGATCTTCGGGCGTCAAGGGTGGCGGGGTCGTGAAGCCGTAGAGCGCAGTCCATGCTGCGCCGAGCAGCGGGAAATCCGGACGCAGGGCAACCGGATCCGTCTGCGCTTCCAAGGTCTCGACCGGCAGCGCGTCGAACTCCCGGTCGGTCGCCATGGCCGGCGGCGCGAGCACGGGATGCGCGTGGTTGTCGATCGCCTGCACCGAGGCGATCACCGCGGCGAGCGCGGGATCGACACGTTGCGCAACTGCCGTACCGGCGCCGGCAACGCCGATCAGCGCCAAACTCAGTGAAATTCTCGCAAAGACCGTCTGCATATTCATCGCACCTATGAGCCGCACGAGCCCTTAGATTATGCCATCGCGCTCAAGGCTCATTGGCGACGATGGCCTGCAAGGCGTCGGGATCCAGGATCGTGATGTTGCTGCGGCCGAGTCCCACCCAGTGCTGCGATTTCCAGTTCTGCAGATATTGGTTCACGACCTGGCGGGAGAGCCCGACGAAACGCGCCATCTCCTCCTGCGAGATCGACAGGCGGACACCTTTGGCGGTGTTCTGGCCGTGCATTTGACCGAGCGTCAAGAGCCGCTTTGCCAAACGCGCGGGTACCGGCAGCAAGGCCGATTCTTCCGTGAGCCCGCTCAACCAGCGCAACCGTTGGCACAGCAATTCGAGCACGTGGCTGACGAGTTCGGGTTCCCGCTGCAGCAGCCCCATGAATTGATCGCGCGGAATCACGACGATATCCGCGGCCGCTGTGGCGCTCGCGCTGGCGGTGCGCGGCCGGCCATCGAGCAGCGCGATTTCGCCGAAGGTGTCTCCGGGTTCCATGATGTTCAGGAACAGTTCCTTGCCGTCGGCCGAACTCGCGCTGATCCGCACTCGGCCGGTCACGACGCCGTAGAGCCCATCCGCGGGATCGGACTGCGCAAAGATCGTCTCGCCCTTCGCATACTGGCGGCGCACGCCCAAACCCGCGATCCGCGTCAGCGTCGCCGACGGCAGTCCGCGGAACAGTCGATTACGCTCGATTACCGTATATGCGCTCAAGGCCATTGCGATATCTTATCAGGCTGTTGAAGAAGGTTTTCGCGAGCCACGAGTCTCAACGCGAGCAACATGAGAAAGTTGCGGGTGGCCCAACGGGCCAACCGAGTCGCGACTCCGCCTCCGATCCAGTCTCCGGCTGCTAACACCGTTTCCGGCGAAGCCAGCGCCCGCTGGCGTCGGAGCCTCAACCTAGTGCAGGATCCGTTTGTGTCCATCGAACTGCTCGCCAACGAAGAGGACGCGCTCGCGACCGCCTGGAAGCTGCAGCGCAGCGGCAATTTCGTCGCAGCGTTCGACATTGCGCAGGAAGGCTTGAACTTCTGGCCGAAGTCGCTGGCCCTGCAACACGTGTCGATCCTCGCCCTCGCGTCCTGCGGTTCGACGAGTGCCGCGCTGGCCGCCTATCGCGCGAGCGGCTTGGGGCGTTCGGCGAGCGAGGACTTTCTCGCGCTCGAAGCACGCTTGCTCAAGGACCTCGCCTTCCTCGCGAGCGGCGCCGACGCGCCCCCGCTACTCGTGCAAGCGGCGGAGGCCTACGAACGCATCGCCGAGCGCACCGGGGGATCCTACCCGGCGCAGAACGCTGCTTTGTTGTGGGCGCTGGCCGGGCACGAATCGCAGGCGATGCGCCTTGCCGCCTCGGTGCTCGAAGCGCTCGCGCAACTGCCCGTGCCCGCCGATGAGGAGGCGTCTTATTATCATTGGGCCATGCTGGCCGAGGCCGCGCTCATCGTGCACGACAAGCCTGTCTTGGGCGACGCGGTGACTGCCGCGAATGCCTATTGCCGGCGCAATCTGTGGGCGCGCACGCGCACGTTCGCGCAGATGCGGCGGCTGCTGTATTTGCGCAGCGACTGCAGTGAAATCCTCGCCCGCTGGCACCTGCCGGCGGTCGGCTTCGTGCTCCCGGCGGACGAACCCTTTCCGTCCGATCAATTCGAGGCGCTCGAGGAATCAACCGATGCGCCCGTGCTCGTTTACGATGCGGGCGCGGGACACGCCGAGCTGCGGCAGCTGCTGATCGGTCTCGGCAGCGATTTGCACGTGATCATGCCGAACGCGCCCATGGACAGCGCCTCCCCGCGACCGGCTCAGCTCGTCTTGAATCGACAGGCTTCCGGGCAGCGCGCCGGCTACACCTGGTCGAGTTTGCTGCTGGACGACGGCATCGACAATGCGCACTGCTGCTCCGAGGTCGCGCTCGGCCTCTCCCAGGGCTTCGCGGAAGCCCTGCACGCGCCGTGGGTGCTGTTGCGCTACGCGTCCGGACGATGGCGGCAATACACGCCGCGGAACCGGATGCAATTTTGCGGTGAGTTCGCCGGCCGTGAGCGTGCCGAGCAGGTTGTGCCCCGCTATGCACTGTTCTTCGCCGACGCGGTGGGCTACTCCTCGCTGAGTGCGCCGGAGACGCGGCGCTATTGGAGCAAACTGCTGCCGGAGACCGGAGCCGCGGTCCTGCGTCGCCATGCCAAGGACGTGGTGTTTCGCAAGACCTGGGGCGACGCGATCCACGGCGTGTTCCGTTCGGCGACGGCTGCGGCGCGCGCGGCGCTCGAAATCACTGCAGCAACGACGCGACTCAACGAGGACTTTTCCGCGGGCAGGCGCTTGGAATTTCGCATGGCCTTGCATTATGGTGCCGCGGATGTCGGCATGGACCCCATCGAGGAAGCGAAGTCTTACTTCGGCCCGCAACTCTCGCTCGCCGCGCGCGTCGTGCCGGTCGTTCCTCCCGGCGGCGTTTTCGTCACCGAGCCGTTCGCGGCACAACTGAGCCTCGAGGGGGCGCGCGACCTCAGCTGCACCTATGTCGGCGCGACCGAGCTCGCCAAGGCGTACGGCCGCGTCCGGCTGCTGACGCTCGCCTGGCGGCGCTGAGCCCCGGGCGGGGGCTCGGTGGACACGTACCTGCTTCACAGGCCTGAACATTCCGCATTGCGGTCCGTCGCACGAGGGCTTATGGTTGGCTGGACTCACCGTGCATGATGCACTAACAAAGGCGTCGTAGCCGTCCCAAGGCCTCCAGGCAGTGATGACAGGAGTAATTTCGCAGTCACATCGCTGGGAAGCGATACCAAGGTGGCTAGACAGGCTGTTCCTGGGACTGATCGTCTATGTCGGCATTGCCGCCACCTGGATGCTGGCGGGCTTCGGTGGCCCTTGGATCATGCATTTCGTCGGTCTGCTCGCCGACTCGCCGGCCTGCTTCATGGCGACGATCATCGCCCTGAGCGCGGCGCGCCATGCACCGTCGGGTCCGATCCGCAATGCGTGGTATTGCCTCGGCGCTTCGCTCGCCTTCTATTTCGTGGGCACGGTCATCGGGGTCAATTCGTGGCTGCATGCCCGCGACCCGTTTCCCGGAATTCCGGATATATTCTACGTCGCTTTTTACCCGGCCTTCTTTGCCGGTGTGCTGTTTCTGATCCGCGCCGGCGCCGTGCGCATCCCCTGGGGCCGACTCGGATTGGATGCCGCCATCCTGGTGATCGGCTTCGGCGCCTTCTTCTGGTATCTCGTGATTCGCTCCGCGGCGCCCGATGCGCAAAACGACGTGCTCAAATACGCGCTGAGCCAGGCCTATCTCGCGCTCAATTGCACGGTCGTGCTGGAGCTCGGCATCCTGCTGCTGACCTGCGTCGGCCGGGACGCGGGCCGGCGCATTCCCTTGCTGCTGATCGCCGGCTTCTCGACGATGTTTCTCGCCGACATCTTGTGGTCCGTCGCGAAGGTGACCGGCGCCTACCTGCCGGGCAATTTTCAGGACGTCTTGTACGTATCCTTCTATGTGCCCCTCGCGGCCGCCGCCCGCGAGCAGATGCGTCCCCAGCCGGTCGCGAGCGCGCGGCAGGAGCCGCGCATGTCGGACACCGTGCTGCAATCCCTGCCCTATGCGGCGATGCTGACCGCATTCCTCGTGCTCGTAAATTTCACGCACGGCGACATCAGCAGTCCGGCGACCGTGATGACGATGGTCGTGTTCGCGCTCACGCTGCTGTTGATGTTGCGCCAGTCTCTGGTGCTGCGCGAAGAGGCGCTGACCCGCGAACGGCGTGCGGCGCGCCTGGTCGAGGACCGCTATGCCTCGCTGATCGCCAATGCAGCCGACGTGATCATGATCGTCTCGGCAGAGGGCGAGATCAAGTTCGCGTCGCCCGCCTGCGAACGCACGCTGGGCTTGCGACCCGCGGAAGTCGCCGGGGAGAATCTGTTCGACCACTGGAGCGGCGAGGATGCGAAGCGGCTGCGGCTGTTCTTGGCCGACGTCGCGGCTACTCATGGGGTGCCGCACGGCCCGGTCGAGCTGAGCATCGAACACGGCGCGAATCGCCACGTGCTCGAGATCATCGGCAGCAACATGATCGACGATCCGGCGGTGCAAGGTCTTGCGCTCAATTTCCGGGACATCAGCGAGCGCAAGGCGCTCGAGGACCAGTTGCGCGAGCTTGCCTTTCACGATCCGCTGACCTTGCTTGCGAATCGCAATCTGTTTCGCGACCGGGTACAACATGCCCTGGAGCTGTCACAACGCGGCCAACATCGCGTCGCCGTGATGTTTCTCGACCTCGACAACTTCAAGAACGTCAACGATTCCCTGGGTCACGATGCCGGCGACACCCTGCTGCAGACGGTGGCACGCCGGCTGGTCGCGACGACCCGCAAGTCCGACACGGTCGCGCGCTTGGGCGGTGACGAGTTCGCGATCCTCGTGGAGGGATTCGCGGCGGTCGAGGAGGTCACGACGGTGGCTGAATCGGTGACCCGTGCCCTCGACAAACCACTGACGCTGGGCGCGACCGAGCTGCACGTACGCGCCAGCGTCGGCGTTGCGTTCGGCGAGCCCAATCTGGACGCGGAAGCACTATTGAGCCGTGCGGACATCGCGATGTATCACGCCAAGGCGGCGGGCAAGAATCGCTACGTGCCGTTCGAGCCGCGCATGCAGGAAATTCTGCATCAACGGCTGCGCCTCGAGGCGGACCTCGCTCGCGCGATCCACGGCAGCGAGTTCTTCCTCGAGTACCAACCGGTCATAGATCTCGGCACGCGCAGCCTGCTCGGCGTCGAGGCGCTGGTGCGCTGGCGCCATCCCGAGCTCGGCGTGCTGCTGCCGAACGAGTTCATTCAAATCGCGGAAGAGTGCGGACAGATCATCGCGCTCGGTCGCTGGGTGCTGCACAGGTCCTGCGCCGAGATGCGCGCCTGGCGCGGCAGCGTGAGCGGTGGCCACGAGCTGCGTCTGGCGGTCAATATTTCCGGCCGGCACCTGCAGCATGGCGATCTCGTCGAAGACGTGGCGAGCGCGCTGCAGGACTCCGCCTTCGAGCCGGGCAATCTCATCATCGAATTGACCGAGAGCACGGTGATTCACAATACCGAGCAGAACCTCGAACGCCTGCGCCGGCTCAAGGGTCTCGGCGTGCGGCTCGCGATCGATGATTTCGGCATGGGCTATTCGTCGCTCTCCTACCTGCATCGCCTGCCGATCGACATTCTCAAGGTCGATCGCTCCTTCGTCGCCCGCCTCTCGGACGGCAATCGCGGCCCGGAACTCGCGCGCACCGTGATCGCGCTTGGCGACACCCTCGGCCTCGATACCGTCGCCGAAGGCATCGAACTGGAACCCCAGGTTGCGGCCCTGCTCGAACTGGGCTGTGTCGCGGGACAGGGCTTTCTGTTCGCCGCCGCGGCCTCGCTCGCGCACTTGTCCACGAGCATCTTCGTCGCGCGACGCAAGGCCCTCTGGAGCGAGAAGGCGGCGCTGCAAGACCTATCCGCGACCGGCCGTTTCGCCGCGCTCAAGGCGTCCGGCTAATTTCCGGTAGCGCCGGGGCGAACTTCGCGCTACGGTGCGAGGCCGTCCGGACCGCCAGCGAGGCCGTCCCGGCCACTAGCCTTAAGGAGAACTGATGGTGACCGTTGCCGCTGCGGCGCCGACCCGTGTCCTGCGATCGTTGTTCATACCCGGCCGTGGTGCGCTCCGTTTCACCTTGCAGCCCGGCGAGGACACCGTGATCGTCGATCTCGAAGGCTTGCAGGGCGCCGTGTTGTTCGTTGCCGAGGGGCGGCAGTTGCGGTTCGCATCGATCGGACCTGCACCCGACGCCGGCCTCTCGTTGGCGGCTTTTGCAGCCGAATACTGTGACGCAGATGCCCAGGCACTCGTCGCATCGGCCCGCAACGAAGGTCTCGCGCGAACGCAGGCCTACCGGCTGTTCAGCGGCACGGGCGCGGCCGGACGTCGGGCCGTGGTCGCGGCTGTTGAGGAGCCCACCGGGTGTCTGTTGCTGGCCCCGGGCGAGAAGATGGCACCCGAGGAGCAGACAACGGCGACGATGTTGCAGCTCATCCAACGCGCCGATCCGGGCGAACCGCCCGCGCCCTTGGGTTCGCCGAAGCTCGATCTGCGCATATCCGCCGCCACCGCAGCGGCCTATCGCGTGGCGGCCGGCGACTACATTCAGATCGTCGACATCTGCGGCAAGCAATGCTCCGATTTCATCGCATTCGACGCGACGGCGCTCGAATCCGGCCAGGAATGGGGCATCGACGCCACGGCGACACGAACCCTGATGGGTCAGGCGATGCCGGGTCCCGGTCTGCACAGCAAGTATTTCGATGCGCGCCTGCGCCCGCTCGTCGAGATGGTGCGCGACACGGTCGGCCGGCATGACGCCTTTCTGCTCGCCTGCACGGCCAAGTACTACGAAGACATGGGCTACCCCGGCCATGCGAATTGCAGCGACAACTTCAACCGCGCGATCGCGCCGTTCGGGGTCGCGCCGCGCACCGGTTGGCCGGCGCTGAACTTCTTTTACAATACCTTCGTTCAGGCCGACGGGACGATTGCCAGCGACGAGCCCTGGTCGCGACCGGGCGATTATGTGCTGTTACGGGCCTTGACCGACCTCGTCTGCGCCTCCTCGAGTTGTGCCGATGATATCGACCCCGCAAACGCCTGGCAGCCGACCGACATCCAAGTGCGCGTGTACGATCGGAGTGCCGCCTTCGCCAAAGGAAATGCGTACCGTATGACTCCCGACGCCGCTCCGGAACTAACGCGAAAAAGCGGATTCGACCCGCGCACCGCCGCGCTCACGCGTGCCTTCGTCGATTACAAAGGTTTCTGGACACCGACAGGGTACGCCGCCAACGGGCCCATCGATGAATACTGGGCCTGTCGCGAGCGCGTGGCCTGCATCGATCTGTCAGCATTGCGCAAATTCGAAATCACGGGTCCCGACTCGCAAGCGCTGCTGCAGCTCGCCGTGACGCGCGATATGCAGCGGCTCGCAGTGGGCCAGGTCGTCTACACGGCGATCTGCAACGAGACCGGCGGCATGATCGACGACGGCACGGTGTTTCGGCTCGGGCCGCAGAATTTCCGGCTGGTCTGCGGCGACGCATATTGCGGCGTCTGGCTGCGGCAACTCGCGGCGGAACGTGGCCTTGCCGCGTGGTGTCGATCCTCGACCGACCAGTTGCACAATCTGGCCGTGCAAGGGCCAAGATCACGCGAGCTCCTCGCAGCCATCGTGAGCACGCCCGCGCATCAGCCCACACTCGGCGAGCTCGGCTGGTTTCGCTTCACAATCGGCCGGATCGGGGGCGCAGCCGTGGTCGTCTCACGCACCGGTTATTCCGGTGAATTGGGCTACGAAATCTGGTGCCACCCGGATTCGGGCCCCGCGGTTTGGGACGCGGTGTGGAACGCGGGGGAGGCCCACGGACTCGCGCCCTTGGGGTTGGCCGCGCTCGATATCCTGCGCATAGAAGCGGGACTCGTGTTTGCCGGCGCCGAGTTCAGCGACGAGATCGATCCATTCGAGGCAGGCATCGGGTTCACCGTGCCGGCGAACAAGGCGGATGCTTACATCGGGCAAGAAGCCCTGGCGCGGCGGCGCGCTCACCCGCAGCGGCGGCTGGTCGGGCTCAATATCGCGAGCGGCGAGACCGTCGCTCATGGCGATCCCGTATTTTCGGGTCGCACGCGCGTCGGCGTCGTCACGAGCGCGACGAAGTCGCCGCTGCTGGGCGCACAAATCGCGCTGGCGCGCGTCGATGTCGCGTACACCGACATCGGCCAGGCGCTCGAGATCGGCAAGCTCGATGGCAGGCAGAAGCGGCTTGGCGCCGCGGTCACGCGCTTTCCTCATTATGATCCGGACAAGAGCCGGGTGCGCAGCTGACTCTTTCGACACCTTGATTGGGAGAATTTGATGACGAAGCGGATAGCCGTAATCGGCGCCGGACCCAGCGGTATGGCGGCCTTGCGCGCCTTCGAAAGCGCCGCGCGCCGGGGCGCGGAAGTACCGGAGCTCGTGTGTTTCGAGAAACAGGCCGATTGGGGAGGCTTGTGGAACTACAGCTGGCGCACCGGGCTCGACGAGTTCGGCGAGCCGGTGCACGGCAGTATGTACCGCTTCCTCTGGTCTAACGGCCCGAAGGAATGTCTCGAATTCGCCGACTACGGTTTCGAGGAACATTTCGGACGACCGATCCCGTCCTACCCGCCGCGTGCCGTGCTGCACGACTACATCAAAGGTCGACTCGCCAAGAGCGGCGTGCGGGAGCGGATTCGCTTTCACTCAGCGGTGCGCGGCGTGAGCTTCGATCCGGCCACGCAGCGATTCACCGTGACGGTCAAGGATCTAGAACGCGACACGATATACAAAGAATGCTTCGACTACGTGATCGTCGCGAGCGGTCATTTCTCGACCCCGAACATGCCGGGCTTCCCGGGCTTCGAGAAGTTTCCGGGCCGGGTTCTGCACGCCCACGATTTTCGCGATGCGAACGAATTCTGCGGCAAGGATATTCTGCTCGTCGGCAGCAGCTACTCCGCCGAGGATATCGGCACGCAGTGCTTCAAGTATGGCGCGAAGTCGATCACCTTCAGCTATCGCACGAAGCCCATGGCTTTCACCTGGCCGCAAGGATTCGAGGTGCGCCCGCTGCTGACGCACGTGCAGGGACGCACGGCCTTCTTCAAGGACGGCTCCAGCCGCGACGTCGACGCCATCGTGTTGTGCACGGGATATCTGCATCATTTTCCGTTTCTCGACGAAGACCTGCGCTTGAAGACCAACAACCGTCTCTATCCGCTCGGGCTCTACAAGGGCGTCTTTTGGCAGGCGAATCCCAAATTGATCTATCTCGGAATGCAGGATCAGTTCTTCACGTTCAATATGTTCGACGCCCAAGCCTGGTACGCGCGCGACGTAATCTTGGGAGCCATCACGCTGCCCGATGCGGGCGAGATCGCCAAGGACATCGGCAGCTGGCGGGCGCGTGAAGAGGCGATTCAAAATGCCTTCGAGGGCATCGATTTTCAGGCCGATTACATGCTCGACCTCTTGGCCGCGACCGACTACCCGACGATGAACGTGCGGCAGATGGCCGAGTTGTTCAAGCAATGGGAGCAGCACAAGATCGAAGGCATCGTCACCTACCGCGACCGCTCCTACGCGTCGACGCTGACCGGAACGTTGGCGCCGCCACACCACACGCGCTGGATGCAGGCGCTCGACGACTCGCTCGAAGCCTTCCTAGGGTCTTGATCACGGAGTCTTTGCACCATGTCGGATCCGCCCAAATGGTTGCAATCGGCCCGCGCGCAGTGGCGGTGGCGTGGACAGCAGCGACCCGGGTTCGCCCCCGCTCCGGGTCCGGGCCAGGAATCTGTGTGGGACTACCCACGGCCGCCGGCCATCGTCGCTGACCGCCGCGAGGTGGTGATTCACTGGGGCGAGCGCGAGATCGCGCGTACGCGCCGCGCGATCCGCGTACTCGAAACCGCGCATCCGCCGAGCTTCTACCTGCCTTGGGACGACACGGTCCGGGAATTATTCCAGGCCGCACCCGGATCCTCGCTGTGCGAGTGGAAGGGACGTGCGCAGTATTGGACGCTCGTCGACGGTTCGCGGCGACTCGAGAGTGTGGCCTGGAGTTATCCGCAACCGTTCGCAGGAGCCGAAGCCTTGGCCGAATGCGTGGCCTTGTATCCGGCGGCGCTGGCCTGCACGGTCGACGGTGAGGTCGTGATTCCCCAGCCCGGTGGTTTCTACGGCGGCTGGATCACGCCCGAGCTCGTCGGGCCCTTCAAAGGGGAAGCCGGCAGCGGCGGCTGGTGAGCCCGACCTGCGACGCCGCGTCGAGGCTGGACTGTCTGCCGCGATCGGTTGCGTCACTGTGCGGTGCACTCACGGATTTCGAACGATTGCCATCCGCGCGGCACATCGTGCATGATCAAATCCATCGCGTTTCCACGAGCGTAAATGGAGACTGCCGACGACATGGATGGAAGTCGCAAGGTACCGCTCTACCGCTTCCGTTTCGGCACTGCGACATTCGATGAATCGCGGCTCGAGTTATCTGTCTCCGGCTTGATCGTCGATATGGAACAAAAGCCGCTGCAGGTGCTGACGCACCTGCTGTCGCACGTCGACGAGGTCTGTTCCCGTCAAGAGCTGCACGACGCCGTGTGGGGACGGCGAGTCACTGTTGATACGGTCCTCTATAACGCGATTCGCAAGCTCCGCATCGCGATCAGCGACGAAGCCGGGGAGCGAATCGTCACTGTGCCCAAGCTCGGTTACAAATTGATCGGTCCCGTAAAGCGCACCGCCATCGGGCGCCGACTCGTCAGTCGCCTGGAACTGCGCGCGAAACAAGCCGTTCCGGGCAGGCCAACATTCATCCTGCAGGAGCAGATCGGAACGACGCGTAGCAGCGAGGTATGGTTGGCCGAAGATGCGACGACGGGTGAGCGGCGCGTGTACAAATTCTGCGCCGATGGCGCGCGACTGTCGGCCCTGAAGCGCGAAGCCAAGCTCGCCCGATATCTGCGCGAGAGCCTGCGGAACCGGGAGGATATTGCCCGGATAATCGATTGGAACTTCGAAACGCAGCCGTTTTTTCTCGAATGCGAATTCGGCGGCATCGACCTGGCATCTTGGGCCATGGCTGGCTCACAGCTTGCTGTGATGCCGCAAGCCGGCCGGATCCAGTTATTTCTCGCAATCGCTGACGCTGTTGCGGCCGCGCACAGCGTCGGCATACTGCACAAGGATTTGAAACCCGCCAATATCCTGGTGGCGGCCACTGCAGCCGGAGGCTGGCAGATTCGAGTGACCGATTTTGGCAGTGGCGAGTTGCTGCAACCTGAGCTTTTGGAGGAATTCGGTCTGACCCAACTGGGGCTGACGGCGACGGTTGAGAACGCCGCTTCGATCGCCGAAACCACTCCGCTCTATGTCGCCCCGGAACTCGTCGCCGGCACGGCGCCAACCGTACAAAGCGACCTCTACGCTCTCGGACTCATTCTTTACCAGCTAGTCGCCGGTGACCTGAGACGGCCGATTGCGCCAGGCTGGGAAGGCGCGATCGCGGACGACCTGGTGCGGGACGACATCGCCGCCGCCACCCACGGGAACCCCGCGAAACGCCTTACGAGTGTCACAGAGCTGGCCCATCGCTTGCGTACGCTCGACCAACGCCGCGCTTTGCAGACACTGCGGCGGCAAACTGAGGCGCGGTTGGATGCGGCGCGCAAAAGCGCGGAGCGCATGACGGCGCGTCGTCCCTGGCTGGCGCTCAGCGCGGTCTTGCTCATCTTGGGCCTGTCGATCAGTGTTTGGCTCTATCGCGAGCAACGGGCTGCCCGACTCCAGGCCGAGCGGGAAGCGCGTCGAACCGAAGAAATCAACCGCTTCTTGACCGACGATCTATTGAGCGCGGCGGACCCGTCCGGTCCCGGCGGTGCGCACAATCCGACCATGCGGGACGTTTTGGCCAGCACCGCTGCGCGGCTTACCTGGGCCTTTGCAAACGATCCAGAAACGAAGGCCGCGATTGACGTTGCCCTCGGAAGCGCCTATTTCGGGATCAGCGACTATCCGAATGCCGAGAAATATAGGCGCGCGGCGTTCGATCTGCTGCAGAACCTCTATGGCGCCGCGGACTCTCGCACGTTGGCAGCGGAGTACCCTCTGATCTCGGTCTATGTACAGTCGAACCGGCTCGATGAGGCCGCCAGCATGTTGGACAGCGCCGACCGCCTCGCCGGCGATCGTTTGCAGCAGAACAGCAAGCTGGCGTACAACGCGCATTGGTCCCGGGCGGCTTATGAGAAGCTGCGTATGAAGCCCGACCAGGCACTCGTCGAATACCAAGCCGCCGACAGGGTTCGATCCGTCATCGACCCCAACAATGATTCGCTGATGGTTCGACTCCGCGATGCGTTGAGCTGGTGTTATGCGCGGATGAACCGCAATCAGGAAGCGGAACAAGTGCTGCGCGGCGTCATAACGCCGGAGTACTCGCCCGAACGGATCGGGCCCGTGTTTTGGGCCCAGGCAAGAATCGACTATGGCATAGCGCTGAAAACCAACGGCAAGAACGCGGACGCGGAGAAATATCTTGTGGATGCGGTGTCTGAAATGCGACGGTCACTTGGGGCGGATCATTTTTTCGTCGGAGTTGCGGAGAACGAGCTGGCGGATCTCGAAATCCGTGAAAATCGCTGGTCCGATGCGGAGAACGCGCTGCAAAGCGCGTATGCAATCATCCGGGAGCGCACCGGCGACCATGGCCAGGCAACGCTGATCGTCGGGGCCAACCTCGGTATCGTGGAATATCGCACGGGCCGTTCCGCGCAGGCCGTCGAGATCTTGCGATCGGTACATGATGCGCTCACCGGCCAGCTCGGGAGTGCGAGCCCGCAGGCGGAGATCGTTGCGTACTATCTTGCCTGTGCACTGGCCGAGTTGGGACGTTACCGCGAAGCATCCGCCTTGATTGCGCCGATTTCGGCTGCGCACCTCACGGCCGCCGAGCCTCGCAAGGATTGGGATGAGCGACTCGAGGCGCTGAACGGTGCGATCCTTACGGGCCAGGAGCGGACCCGGGAGGGTATCGCCAAGCTTGCCGACGCCATCGAGCGCATGCGACTCAAGCAAACACCGGAGCAAGATTTGGCACCGTTTCGCCGGATGTTTGCGGTCGCCAACCGGTCTGCCGCCAAGGGATCCACCTAGCGGCGCAAAAAAACCAGCGCTGTAAATGATTGATTCGATCGAGCTTCTTCGAAGTTAGAAATTCGTTAGTTGAAGTTGGGTGCGAATTACATATCCGGGGACTAGCTTTGGCATCGGCGATCAAACGTCGCTCCCAAGCACTGCAATCCAAACAACGGGGCCATTCAGATGAAGCATCGTCATCGCAAGACTTGGAGTTTTCTCGCGGGTGTGGTCATGACCACTGGGATCCTCTCTGGTGCCCGTGCCCAGGACGCGGTTCCGGTCGACGCAATCGAGAAGCAACTGCTGGATCTTTATCAGACGACGAAGGCCACCGCGGATGGAACCGATATCGTCACCGCCGGTTCGGTTCTGGTGCTCCAGAAGGACCATCTCTTGATGGATCCGATCGAAAGCCCGGTGCCGACGCCGAACGTCTACAAGAATGGCTCCATCGCGAGTTTAGCGGGAGCGGCGGGCCTGCTGAAAGCGGTCAGCAGTCTCGGCGCGCTCAATCCATTCGCCAACAATGCTGCGATGAACGCGGCGACCACGGGGGCCGCTGCAACGCGGGAGTTCGTCGCCGGAGAAAAGTTCTGGGTCACGAGGATCGATACGCGCGCGGATGGGGTCACCATGACGCTGCTCAGCGATCCGATCAAGGACAAGCGCTACCACGCAACCCTGAAGTTCCCCTTCGCGCGCGGTGCTGCGCTATCGCCCGATGATGTTGCCGGCTTGGTCGCCGATGTGGTCAAGATCGACGCGGGTGACGCTGCCCAAAGCCAGGACACCGCATCCAACCAGAACCCACAGCAGAACCCGCAGGCGGCGGCGGCCGCCGCGGCACCGAAAACCATCGCGCTCGGTCAAACCCGCGATCAGGTCGTCGCCACCCTCGGTACCCCGGCGAAGATCGTGCAATTGGGTCCGAAGGAGATCGACGTCTACCCCGACATGAAGGTCACGTTCCTTCAGAACCACGTCGTCGACGTCAACTAGTCGTGCCGCGCTTGCTCGCGCCGCGCCTGGTCGTGCTGCGCTTGATGTCCCGTCGTTCACCACCCGCTCCGGGGTCACCGCCCCTCGAGTCATGAGGTCAACCGTCATGCAAGTCTCCCGCCCCCTCGCTCGCTTGTTCGCCCTCGGCGCCACGATGCTGCTGCTATCCGTGATCCACGCCGCGGAAGCGCCGCCCAAGAAATCGGCGCCCGCGCCGGCTGCTAAACCGGCGGCTGCGCCCGCCGCAGCCTCGCATCCGGCGGCGGGTGCGGCGGCGACGACGCATCCGGGGGAAACGACGGGGACAGCCGCGGGCAACCATGGCCCGACGGCCGGCGGCGGCGCGAGTCACATCACCACGTCTGCGCCGCACCCGACCACGGGTTCGGTCGGCAGCAAGCCCGGCCCCGGCACCGCCATGGCCGGTGCTGCCAACCATGCGCCCGCGGTCGCCAATGCGCGTCCCGCGGTGTCCCCGACGTTTCATACGCCCGTGCCCGCCGGTGGCCGTGAATTGCATGCGGCGAACGGCGCCGCGGTGCGCACGCGCGCGGACGGCACGCGCAGCGACATTCACGATCCGAAGCGCGGCATGGACATCCATCATGGACTCTCGGGCAATCGCCGCGTGTCGGTGGAGCGGCCCGATCACACACGCATCGTGGCCGAGCGTGGCGGACGCGGCTACGTCCAGCATCCTTACTCGTTTCACGGTCACGAATTCGGTCATCGCACCTTCTACGATCATGGCCGCGCCTATGATCGCTTCTATGGACGCTATCCCTATCGTGGCGGGTATCTCGAGGTGTATGCGCCGGCCCGCTTCTATCCTGTGGGCTTCTATGGCTACGCGTACGCGCCCTGGGCAGCGCCCGTACCCTATGCGTGGGGCTGGGGAGCGGCTCCCTGGTACGGCTACTACGGCGCGTACTATGCACCCTATCCGGTCTACCAGGCGCCGAACTATTGGCTCGCGGATTTCGTCATTGCCGCCAGCCTCGCCGCCGCCTACGAGGCGGCAGCGACCGCTGCCGACGCGAATCCCCTCAGTGCCGCCCCGTGGCTGGACGACACCCAGCGCCGCGGTGCGTCGCGATGGGTGAGGACATCCCGCTGGCTCGCCGATCGCCTGTTCGAAGCCGCAGCCGCCGATACGCTGGCGGCGACGCCGATGAGCGCCGACGTCAAGCAGGCGGTGGCGGATGAGATCAAGGCGGCGGTCGAACGCGAGCGCGATCAATCGCAGTCGGCGGCGGCGAAGGAGGACGGTGCGCCCGAGCAGAACAGCATCGCGCAATTGCTGGGCGACAGCCAGCCGCACGTGCTGGTCGCCGGCAGCGACACGGATCTGACCGCGAGCGGCGGCGCGGAATGCGCGCTCAGTCAAGGCGACGTGCTCAAGGTGGCGGGCCCCTTGGCCGACGGCGCCGATACCCTCAATGCCGTCATCCTCGCGAGCAAAGGGGGCAAGGAATGCGCCGTGGCCGCCACCGTGGCCGTTACCGTCTCTGACTTGCAAGAGATGGAGAACCACATGCGCGAACAGGTCGACGATGGTCTCGCCGAACTGCACAAGAGCCAGGGCAAGAAAGGCCTGCCGGCGGCGCCGGCCGAAGCCACCGGTGCGCCCGTACCGGCCGCGTTCGCGGCGTCCGCGCCGCCGCCCGACGCGAGCGCGAAGGCCGAAATCAGTCAACAGGCGAGCGCCGCCGATGAGGCCGAGGGCGAGGCGGTCGCGAGCGTGTCGGCAGCGCCGGTCGATGCGGCGAGTGCGGCAGGCGCCGGGGCGGTCGCGGTCGGTCAGTCCATCGCCGCGATCACCGCGGCGCTCGGCGATCCGATCAAGGTCATCGATCTCGGCGCGAAGAAAATCTACATGTATCCCGACAAGAAGATCATCTTCTCGAACGGGGTCGTCGACCGAATCGAATGACGGGCGCGCGCGTCCGCTTGCCTTGACGCCGGTTGTCGAGGTGGGCCACGGAGTGTCTCCTTCAGCCTAGTTCGACCTCGGGCATCGAGGCCGAACGGCTGCCCGGTATCGGTGGGTTGCTGCGCCCGTGATAGGTGCTGACGAGGGAAAACTTCACCGTGTCGCTGCAATTGCGCCCGGCGGAATGCAGGGTATTGCTGTGGAAGAACACCGCGTCCCCGGCCTCGAGCGGCGGCGATTGGGCCTTGGCGAGCAGCGCCGCGTTATCCGCGTGATCCGACCGGAAGAACTTGGCCGCATCGAAACACTCGGTGGAAAAGTCCATCGCGTGCGATCCCGGTACGAACCAGAGCGCGCCGTTGGCGATCGTTTCGGGCCCTAGCGCGAGCCAGACGGAAACGAGATCGTCGCGGGCGAACGACCAATAGCGGGAATCGCGGTGCCACCCCGTCAGACTGCCGTAGTCCGGATGCTTGGTCATGAGGCAGTTGTGATGCGCGCGGGACATCAGCACGGGTTCGCCGAAGTAGGCCGCCATCCATGCATGAATCGCCGGTGCGGTGAGCGACGCCGCGAAGGCCGGATCCCGCGCGTAGACATCGAGCAAGCGCCGCACGGTCTCACCACCGGCGGCGGCGCGCGAACGCGGAGCGCCGGGATATTGCAGGTCGGCCTCCAATTCGAGTGGCGCCCTGCGGGCTGCAAGCTCCGCGCGCGCCAGCGCAGCGAGCTGGGCCGCGCGCTCGGGTGCGAGGAACTGCGGCACGACGACAAAACCATCAGCGCGCAGAGTCGCAATCTGCGCGAGCTGTGCCGCCGCATCATGGGTGCAAGCCACGGGTCTACCGCGTGGCGACCGCGACCGCGGCGACGCCCCGGCCCGGGGTGGCCACCGCGAGCAGGTAAACGCAACAAAAGCTGATCAAGCCATACCAAGACATCGCCGGCTCCTGGAAATCCCCCTCGCGAACTATAAACGCCTTGGGCCGGCCGGGCCAATCCGGCGCATCCCGCCGCGATTCAGGTTTCGAGGAACAGCATCCGCTGCCGCTGCGATTCCTCCCGATCGAGCCGCTCGAGCAGTTTATCGAGCGGTTCCGGCTTACCGTAGGCATAGCCTTGCGCGTAGTCGATGCCGAGCCTGCGTACGGCATGGGCGATGGCCTCGGTTTCGACATATTCCGCAACGGTATCGATGTTCAGGGCCTTGGCGAGTTCGACGACGGCCTTGACGGTCGCCAGCGAATTCTTGTTGGTCAAGATGTCGCGTACGAAGCTGCCGTCGATCTTCAAGCGCGAGATTTGCAGATTCTTGAGATAGCTCAGCGAATTCGAGCCGGTGCCGAAGTCGTCGAGTGCAAAGCGACAGCCCAAAGCCTGCAGCTGCGTGATCACCGCATGGGCGCGCGCAAAATTCGTGACGGCCGCCTGCTCGGTGATTTCGATGATCACGCAGCCTGGCGGCAGGTTGGCCTGTTTCAATCCTTGTTTCAGGTTTTCGATGCAGCTCTCGTCGCCGAGCGACTGCCCCGACATGTTGATCGAAATCGTCAGCGCGCGGGTCTTGAGCATTTCCCGATAGCCGCCGAGCATTTCCATTGCCCGACGCACGACCCACAAGTCGATCGACGGCAACAACTGGTAGCGTTGCGCCGCGGCGATCAAGGGACCCGGTGCGATGATGCTGCCGTCCTCGTCGCGCAACCTCAGCAAGAGCTCGTAACCGCCCGCGGAACCCGGATCGCGGAGCGGGAAGATCCGCTGCGCGTAGAGCTGCAGCCGATCGGTGCGCAGCGCGGCACGCAGCGTGCCGACCGCGACGGCGTCGTCATGGCGCCGCATCATGCTCGAGTCCTCGCAGGCATACAGCTCGACCCGGCCGCGGCCGCGGCTCTTGGCCGTCTTGCAGGCCAGTTCCGCCGCTGCCATGGCGCGTGCAAAGCCCTGCGGCATGTCGACCAGCGCGGCCACGCCGCAGGTCAGCGAGACTTCGATCGGATGTTGCTGCGGGCCGATCACGAGCCGCTTGGCGACGAGTTGCAGCTCCGCTGCGATCGCGGCGGCTTGGCGCGGGTCCGCGGCCGGAAACAGGACCGCGAAGCGGTCTCCGGACAGTCGCGCGACCAGGCACCCGGCCGGCAGCAGGGGCGGCACGAGCAGCTCCGCGATGCGCACGATCAGTTCGTCGCCGAGTTCGAAGCCATGGATTTCGTTGACCATGTGCATGTGGTCGAGATCGATGTAGACGATGCTGCGTTCGACCGACGCGTCCTCGGGCGGCAGGCTGGCGTGCATTTGCTCGAGGCCGTTACGAGAGTACAGCCCGGTCATGAGATCGAATTGCGAATCGATGATGCTCACGGTCTGGCGACCTAAGTGCCGGGCCAGGAACTCGTGTCGTGGCGCAAAATCGGCGGCGTTCGCAGGATTGAAAAATACCAGCACGCCGAGCACGCGGCCGCTGTCACGCACGATCGGCACGGAGAGAATCTTGCATGCCGCGACCTTCTTGTTGCCGCGGCCGGCACTGTTGATGATCAGCGGCTTGTGCTGTCGTTGTGCCCAGGCGAGCAAGTGCGGCTGCGTCTGCTGCCAGGCCGTCTGCAGCGATTCGAGGCCGCCAGCCTGGTGAGTGTACTCGAGCGCGAGGCGCTTCTCCGGGATCGAGAGCGCGGCGAAGAGGCAATCGAGTCGCTCGGCCGATGCGGTCAACAATTCGGTGAGGAGGCGCCGATCGTCGCCGGCGCCCTTGAGGCGGGCCGTGATGTTGAACAGCCACTCGAGTTCGGCGGTGCGCTCGGTCAGAACGCGGACGCGGTCCTGCGCCGGGCGCGCAGCGATCAGATCGCGGTGGACACAGTCGAGCAGCGGCTGGAGCCGGCGCGCGAGGCCGGCGGCGTACTGACCCGGGTCCGGCATCGCACCGCTGCGCCGTTGCCGGATGCAAAACACGCCCAGGAGCGTGCCGTCGCTTTCCGCGAGCGGCACGGCCGTCAGAGATTGACCGTCGCCGTGCCCGATGCTCGCGGCTCTGCGTTCGCCATCCCGCTCCCAGCCCAGGCTGCGGAGCCATCGGGTGATCGGCGCCGGCGTCAGCGTCGCGTCGTGGCCGCGGGTTCTGAGCTTCGCGTCCAACAGACAAAAGGCGTCCGCGTCCGGCACGAGACCGACCGCGAGCTGGCAGTACGAATTGAACAACGGATCGATCGGCGAGGACGCTTGCTTGATCACTCCCTCCATCTCGATCCTCCGTCGGTCGGCCTGTCCCCAGTCAATGATTTCCCGGCAGAAGGGGTATCGGCGGAACTCCTGCAGCCCGGACCATGAACGATGGAACAGCCGCCGGAAATGCCAACTCGCGCACACTTCGTCGCCGGCTCGTGAGCGCAGCGCCGGTCGCATGCGCCCTGCCGTGGGCATGGCGGACAGGGACGTCCGCGAGCGCGGGCGTCCCTGTGGGCACGAGTGGGATGAATCCCCTTGCCTCTGTCTCCAAGTAATTAGTTGTCGGAGAGCAATTTCAAAGAGAACGGACTGCCATTTGCGCACGCGCCGGACGTCGTGTTGAGGCAACCAATGGCCGCGACGGTGACGATCTGTCCCGCCTCGAGCGTAACGGTAACGCCGGCAGCCGTGGGCAGCACGGGGCTCGTAGCACCCGTGGGAACGACCGCGAGGGTGTAGCTACCCGGTGCGACTGCGAGATCGGCCGGCGTCGCATTGGGATAGGACAGATTGGAGACGAGCGTCGCGGCGATGCTGCCGTCGCTCCCCAAGGCCACGACATCCACGGCAGGCGCATCCGGCGAGAGATGTAGCACTCGCACCTTCGCCTTCCCTTCCTCCGGCACACGATCATCGGCGAACGCCGCTAGTTGCAGTTTCTGCACCCCGGTGCCGCCGAGCAGGCCTATCGCGAACACACTGGTGCTCGTGCTTGCCGCAAGCGTTGCGTCTTTGAGTGTGAGCACGGGCGTCTCGGGATTCGACGCAAGCGCCACCGACGCGTCGTACGGGGCCGCCGGCACGATCGCGTAACCCGAGTCGGCAGGGAAGGTCACATTGGATAGCGAGAGCACACTGGTCGATGTGCCGGAATCGTCGAGCGATACGTCCACGGCCGGTACGTTGGGTGCGAGGTGTCCCACACGAATCGCCGCCCGGCTGTCGGCAATCACCGCCGCGGAGGCGCCTGCCGGCGCGACCAGCAGACTCACGGGCGATACACCGGAGGCTGGAATGGCGGTCACCAAGAGATCGGCGTTTGCCGGCAATGATACTGAACCCGAATCGAACACGACCTTGTCGCTTTGATCTCCGGTCACCGTCGCGCGGATCTCATACGTGCCGCCGGTAATTTCGAGCGCTTTGCTACCGGATGCGGGCGCGACCGCCGTGTACGCCAGCGCCGGAATTGTCGGGGCGGCCGGTAACGAGGCACCGGGAGCGGTGACATAGATGTCGACCGTCGGCACCCCCGGAGCGCCGTGAACGACGCGGATCTTGACATTTCCGGAGGCAGGAGCGTTGCCCGGATCATCAACGAGCACCGCCTGCACTCGCTCGCCCTCGGGTGCGGAGCTTGCGACCAGACCCACCACGATCGCCGTGTATTGCTGATTTGCGGTCAGTGCCACCGAGGTGTCGATGACGCTGGTCGAGGTGCCGGTCGGATTCACGGCCAACGTGGTCGTACCTGCCGGAATCGTCAAGAAACTCGATGCCGTCTCATAGGGTACGTTGGTGAGTGTTTTCACTCCGTTCACGATGACATCGACATTCGGAGCGTCCGAGGAAGCGTGAATCGCCCGCAGCTCCGTGGTCGGCTGAGTGTTCGAGTCATGGCAGGCGGTGGTGAGTTGACCGATGAAGCCCAGAGCCAAGATCGTCACCGATCGCGCCGCAATTCTTCGCATCTTCATATTGAGGTACCTCTTAAATGTTTTCTTTCGGGCATCTAGCTGTTGGTGACGGCCCACTGATTCGAGCAACGATCGCGAGCGGCCGGTCTGCGCCAGCAGTCCGGCAACAGTTGGGTGGGCGACGGGTAATGGATTCAAGATTGTCGAGATTTGTGAGCCGGACTCACCGCAGCGGGGCGCCCAATCGCCCGCCTGCGATGTTTGCGTCGCCGTTGAATCCAAAGATGGCAATCGAGCGAACTGTCCTCAACAGGACACCCATGGTTGGATCATCGTCACATTTCGCCGACGCGCACCCGATGCGGACGACTACGCCCGCGGAGCCGGTTCTTTTGGCGGTCGCACGCGGGGATCGCGCGGGCGTCCGCCGTTGCATTGAAAAATATGCGCCGCTGATCTGGAGTATGGCGCGGCGCATGTCGATGAGTTCGGCGGATGCCGAGGACGCCGTCCAAGAGATATTTCTCGATCTCTGGCGGTACGCCAATCGATTTGATCCAACAGTGGGATCCGAGAAGGTGTTCGTGTCCGTGCTGGCGCGCCGACGCCTGATCGAGCGCGTGCGTCACATGCAACGTCGGTTGGCGGTCGAGCAACCGTTGGAAGAAAGTTACTTGAGCCAATTGGCCTCATCGTCACTCGCCGAAAACGATGTGGAGATCGCAGAAGCGAGGCGGATCCTCGCGCAGTTGCCAATCCCGCATCAGGAGGCGATATCCTTGTCTCTCGTGGAGGGCCTTTCCCATGGCGAGATCGCGATTCGGCTGGGCTGGCCCCTGGGCACGGTCAAGACCGTGATACGGCGCGGAATCCTGCGATTGAAGGACTTGATTCGCGACCCTCGTTCGCACTTGACCAAGGCGCGCAAGCGATGACTGTTGTGGACGACATGCGCCGACTCGAAGAGCTGGCGATCTCACGGCTGCTGGAGCCGTTGTCGACGGACGAAGAGGAGGAGTACGCCGCTCTCAAGGCGCGTCTGGGTCAGTTCGACGATGCGGCGATCGAAACTACCCTCGCCCTCGCCCACCTTGCAGTGCTGACCGCGGCGGAGCCGGTGACACGCACCCTGCGCGCGGCAGTCGAGAAGGACGCCGATGAGTTTTTCGGGAATCAGCGCACACAGAGTTCCATCGTTGCAGCGGCGCGGACATGGTGCAATCGCGCATTCTCGGCGTCCTCGGCTGGCTGGTGGATCGGTCTCGCTGCGAGTGTCATCACGTTGCTCGTTCTGGTTCATCGCGGGCCGGAGGTGCAAGGGCCGGTCGCCGCAAGCGATGTCCCGCGACCTGTTGAAGTTTCGGTTGCGCCCGTCGTGCCGCCGCCACGTGTAGCGCCGAACATCGAACCGAAGTCGGCGCCGCCCGGCGGGACCGCCGTGGCGATCGGATCCGAGTGGCAGGCGTTTCTCGCCTCCCACCCGCATGCAATCGAGCGCGCATGGCGTGCAGGCGGTGATGCCACGGGTGAACGGGTCATGGGCGAGGTGGCGTGGGATGAGGCTTCACAAACAGGATACATGCGCTTCGTGAACCTGCGACACAATGAACCGAATGCCGAGGAATACCAGCTCTGGATCTTCGACGGAGAACGCGATCAGCGATACCCGGTGGATGGCGGAGTGTTCGACGTGACCTCATCAGGCGGTGAGCAGATCGTTCCGATCCACGCGAAATTGCGAGTTCGCGTGCCACTGGTGTTTGCCGTCACCGTCGAGCAGCCGGGCGGGGTCGTCGTTTCGGATCGCAGCCGTATCGCGGCGATCGCGAACGTCTCCTAGCGACGGAAAGCTACGGCGCCTTTCCCGGGTCCTGACGAACCACGATGCGCTCACGAGGTCGCTCCGCGATGATATCCACCAGCGAAGTGCCGCGCACCAACACGAAATTTGCGTCGTCATCCTCGCGAACGCAGTCGCGTCCGTCGCATAAGCCCCGCAGTAAGACACTGTGATCGTCGATCTGTCCGGCAACCACGATCAGCTGCGCCACGTCCAGGAGATCTGCGGTACCGTACGGGAAAAACGCGTCACGGACGTTGTCGCTCGCGAAGCGCAGCGGCACCCCCGCGCGCGCCAGTTCCCGCAGCGGCGCCAAACCACGCCGGGCCGGGGCGGCTTCCTGGGGATCCCCCGAGTGACGATCCTGAAGATACAGATTCGTGGTCGGCAGGCAGATCACGGTGACCTGCGCACGAGCGAGTGCTTCAATGTTCCGTGCGCGCTTCTCGGCGTCCAGGCTCGAGAGTGCACAACCATGGCTCAAGCTCGTCCTGCCGACGAGTCCACGGGCGAGCACGGCTGCGGCGAAGTGGCCGCTCAATGACCGATCCGGATCGAGGTGCTCATCCAAGTGCACATCGACCCCGACATCGAGCTGCACGGCAAGGTCGAGCAGCGCGTCGATCGAGTCGCGCGGCCGAGCGTAGTAGGCTGGCACCGCGCCCAGCCAGTCGGCCCCCAACGCGATGGCAGCACGCAAACCCCGCCGCGCCTCCGGGTCGACCGGGTCGTAGCGTGCGCCGGCGAAGGCGACGATGTCTATATCGAGCTCGTTCGCGCACGCAGCGCGGGCCGCCAGCGTACCGCGGATGCTTGCCAGTCCGATCCGCCGATCGATGTCTGCATGCGTGCGCAACCGCGTCGTGCCGTGCCTGAGTGCGGCGGCGAAGAGCAGTTTCGCCTGTCGCTCATAGTCGGCTTCGCCGTAAGCGCGGAACAGTTCCTCCACCATGTCGATGGCGTGGTCCAGCGAGGACGGTGGCGTGGTGACCGAGGTAAATGCGCGATTGGCGTGCACGTGCAAGTCGGCCAATGGCGGCAGCAGCACCCATTCCGGCACGCGCGAATGGCGCTCGAACCGCGCGATGCGTCGATCACGAACGACGACGTCGACGCAGCCGGCGGATTCGAGGGGCAATCGCACATTGGCGAACACTTCGTCGCCAAGCTTCCGATCAATCGAATCGCGCATGTCTTCGCCTGCTCCGTCCGGGACGGACCGTTCGGATGATTGCCTCTCCTGAGGACCAATATAGTAAAGTCATCACCATGGAGTTACGGTTTTGCAAAGTGACGATTGCCGGATCTCTTGCGCTGTTCGCCCTGCTGTGCGCAATTGACAACCTCGCGGACTACGACACGAATTATGCGTTCGTGAGCCATGTGCTCAGCATGGATACGACCTACGCCGGCAATGCCCTGAGGAGCCGGGCGATCACCGAACCCGCACTCTGGCGGCTCGGCTACCTCCTCATTATCGCAGTCGAGCTGACCACGGGTGCATGTTATCTGGCGGCAAGTGTGCAGATGCTGAGACGTCTGCGCGCGGGGGCCTCGCTTTTCAACGCCGCAAAGCGGATGTTCCACATAGCCACCGGCCTCGCGTTTGCGCTTTGGTTTACCGGCTTCACGGTGGTTGCGGGGGAATGGTTTCAAATGTGGCAATCGACGCAATGGAATGGGCAGGAGCCGGCGTTCCGGTTCTACATCACGGCCTTGATTGCGGCCATTTTTGTGAGCGCGAAGGAGGCCGACTGATGATCCTAGGCGCGTAAGAAGCGCGCCCAAGCACGCACCACGGGGACACCGTCGCGACGGCAGGTAAGCTCGACGTTCACGGCGGGGCCTTCCTCGGTATCGGCAAAGCTGCAGACCTCCCCGTCATAGCTGAGCGCATCGCCCGGCCAGATCACGCCCAAGAATCTCGCCCGAAATTCACGCACGTTTTGCGGCCCCAGCCAGTGGCAGGCATACGTTCCGAGCACACCGGCATGCTGCATGCCGACCGAGAACACATCCGGATAACCGAAGGCACGCGCGGCGAGGATGTCGTGATGCCCGGCGCCATCCTCTCCGGACGCACACTGGTAGCGGATCATCTCGGTCAGCGTCAATGGCGGCATGGTCACCGCACCGGGTCCGACGCCGATGGCGAGCGCCGAATCGTCGGCGCGCACAATGCGATTGAATTGGTCGCGCCGCTCGCCCCTGCGCAGCCATGCGCGCGCAGTCTCACGTTCCGCATAGGATTGCACGGGGGCTTGCGCCGTGCGGATCGAAGTCGGCCGCCATTCGCAGACCAGACGTCCGGTGGCATCGCGAAACTCCGTCTGCATGACGAAGAACTCGAGCTGACCGCCCGCTTTTCCTTGTTTCTTGTAATTATCCAGTACGCGTGTCGATACACTCAACACGCTACCGGCCCGCGGCGGGCAGCCATGAAATATGAATAGTTGCTCGCCGTCCAGCACGACACCGTGCTGGGTGAGTTCAGCGGCAATGCGGGCCAGCGCAGAACCCTCCGGAGCGCGCTCGAGGATGTAGCCCCAGTGATAGCCGGCCGAGACCAAAAAAGTAGGCGGCACGACGGCCTGGGGATCCTGCATCCAGGCAGGGTGGCTGGAGTAGACGCTTCGGGCAAACTGGCGAATCGCTCCCCACTCGATCGGTACGGCGTAGTCGGGGCCACGTAAACCGACGATATCGTTCAATTGAGTGCCTCCGCGTCTAGGGTTTCGATGAGCGCATCGACCGCTACGACACGTCCCGCTCGGGTGACGATCAGCGGATTCAGATCGAGCGCGAACAAACGGTCGCGGTGCGCCATCGCGAACTCTGCGATCGCGAGCGCATGGTCACAGACCGCGGCGCGCATTTCGGCGTCGAGCTTCTTGGCGACGCGCAACCGGTCGAGTGCGCTGCGAATGGCACGCGTCGTGGTCGGCAGCAGTAGCGCCGTGCTGTCCATGAGCTGCTCGGCGCCGATTCCACCCGCACCGATGACCAGGGCATGTCCGTATACGGCGCTGGATTTCACGCCGACGATGAGTTCGGCGATCGAGTCCTCGACCATCTCGGCGACTATAAAGGCTTCCGGTTCGATGCCGGCGACCCGCAGCGCGCCCGATATGCGCTCGAGTGCAGCATGCAACTGCGGGCCATCGGCAAGGCCCACGGCAACGGCACCAACCTGATGCTTGTGTGGCAGAGCTGCGGACACGGCCTTGAGCACGACGGGGAACCCCACACGTGCTGCGCATTCGCCCACATCCCGGGCCTTGCATCGCTCGCGGCGGGGAAAGACCACGGCGTACGTCGACAGCCATTGCATGGAGTCCCATTCGTTCCACAGGCGCCGAGGTCCTGACAAGGCCACCGGTCGAGGCAATGACAATTCGCCCGTGTCGCCGGCCACGGCGCTCGCTCGCTTACCCCGACGCGCGGCAGCGGCTACCGCGAACAGCGCCTCGTCCAGCCCCTGCAGTGCGGCGAGGCCATGGCTGCGGAAGAGTTCCTGCGTATCGCGTGACATATTTTCCGGCATCAGCGACACCAGGGCCGCGGGCGTGCCGCTCTCGCGAGTTGCTGTGATCCAGGCACGCATGACCGGACTGCCCTGCGGGCCGTAATCGGTCCAATCGGAATGCATCAGTGCGACATCGAAACTATCGGACAGCAGCGTACGAAAGCAATCCGTCAGCGCCGGCTCGTTCTCGAGCGTGAGCCCCACGTGGCCGGTGTAGGCTGCGTTGTGATCCAGCGGATTCGATACGTGCGCGAATTCTGGCAGCTGCGGACGCAGCCGCAGAGCCATCTCGGGGGATGGCGAGGGAAGTTCGAGGCCGCAATCCGCCGCCGCATCGGCATAGAGGGCGCAGGCTGCGCCGCTACTCGTAGCAACGACGACCCGTCTGCCCTTCAGGCTCCGCCAGGCACTCAAAGCCTTCAATGTTTCCGTCATTTGCGGCAGCGAGCGAACACGCACGAAGCCCAGACGCTCGCACAACGCATCGAACAACTCATCGTCTCCGGCCATCGAGCCGGTATGAGTCGCGGCCAGTTGCATCCCGAGTTGCGTGCGCCCGGATTTGAGCGCCACGACGGGAAGGTCATGCGCTTGCGCGGCGCTTGCCGCAATGCTCAGGCCCGCGACGTCGCCGGGATTCTCGATGAACAGTCCAACGGCGCGGATGCGCGGATCGGGTGCGAGTACGCTCAGCCATTGCGCGGGGCCCAAGAGCGCTTGGTTGCCGGTCGAGGCAATGATCGCGGGCGCAAGACCGCGGCGGTCCCGCACCAGCAGGCTGCCGACGCCGCCGGACTGCGAGATCAGCGCGACGCCGGAGGAACACCGGACGGGCTGGTGATCGTTCATCGGCCATAACGCAACCCCATCGAGACGATTGAGCAGGCCGTTCGAATTCGGTCCGAGCAGGGCCAAGTCGCCCGCACCCTCGATGAGGCGACGCTCCAAGTCGCGCCCCGCAGCACCGAGTTCGCGAAACCCCGCGGCGAAGCAGACGGCCCCTCCCGCCCCGATGGCGGCCAGAGCCTCGACGGCAGTCACGGTCAAATGCCTATTCACGGCGAGGAAGCTTGCGTCCGGCGCCCACGGCAGGTCCGCAACCGTCGGTACGCAGCGGATCCCGCCAATCTGCGGGTATTTCGGATTGACGATGCCTATCTCGCCGCGAAACCCGGATGCTTTGAGTATCTCGAGAGACTGCGTCAAGGCAGTCCCGCCTATCAGGGCGACCGACTTGGGTTGCAGGAGCCGGCGCAGATTTTTCAGTTGCTTATCGTTCACGTCGTGCAGGAGCCTTTTGGGAATGAATGCCGTTCAAAGCGGTGCGCGCAGGGTTCACGCAAACCACCAACGCTCAACGCACTTCCAACCATCGAGATCGAGGTTCGAACCGATGCGCGGCTCATGGGCAACACCCGCGCCCCGAGCCATCACATAATTGGCGAACATCGGCACGATCACGCCGCCCTGGTCACTGACGAGTTGTTGCATCTCGTCGTACATCGCGCGCCGAGTGTCCGTGTTCAGTTCGGCGCGAGCGCTGAGCAACAGCGTATTGAACCGTTCGTTTTGCCAATGGGTGTCGTTCCAGGGGGCGTTGCGCGCATAGACCTCGCTGAACATCCAATCCTCCGAGGGCCGCCCTTGCCAAAAACACATGGTGAATGGCTTGTGGTTCCAGACGGTGGTCCAGTAGCCATCGTCCGTTTCCCGCACCACCTTGATATCGATTCCCGCTTTGGCGGCATGCTCCTTGAACAGCACGGCCGTATCGACGGCGCCCTTGAATGCCGCGTCGGCCGCCGACAAGTTCAGTTGCAAGCCGGCAAGTCCCGCCCGCTTGAGGTAGAACGTTGCCTTATCCGGATCGTAGGGACGTGGCCGCAGCTGCGTCGCGAAATATTTGTTGGCGGGAGTGATGGGACTGTCGTTGCCCGCAGTGCCATGGCCACGCAGGATCGTATGAACCAGCGCATCGCGATCGATCGCGTACTTCAGGGCCAGGCGCACGTTGAGGTCGTTGAAGGGGGCGACGTCGGTAAACATGGGCAGCGTATAGTGCTGCGTCGATGTCACCTCGTCGATGACGACATCCGAACTTTGTCGCAGGAGATGGAGGGACTTGAGGTCGGGTCGCTCGATCAGATCCACTTGTCCCGTGATCACGGCGTTCATGCGTGCTGCGATATCGGAGATATGGATCAATTCCGCCTCGTCAAAATGTGCCCGACCGTTCTTCCAGTAATTGGGATTGCGCCGCAGCGCCATCCTCACGCCACGCTCGTGCGTTACCAGAAGGTACCCGCCGGTTCCAATCGCGGGTTCCCAATCGATTCTGCCGTTCCTCGCCGGACCGATCACCAGATGGTAGTCGGTGCAGAGCACGGGAAAATCCGCATTGCCACCCGACAGCGTAAACACCACCCGCTCTTTGCCATCGGCCTTCAAATCGATGATGCTGTCCAAGATCGGCTTCGCCGCCGACCTCGAGGCCCGGCCGCGGTGATGATTGAAGGAGGCGACGACATCGTCGGCATCGAGCGTCTTACCGTTATGAAACGAGACGTCACGGCGCAGCGTGAATATCCAGGTTTTTGCATCCGGCGAGGACTCGACGCTTTGCGCAAGTTCGGGGGTCAGTTGATTGTCCGGCCCGATCTCCATGAGATTGTTGTACACAGCACCCCATAAGCCGACGATCACCAGATCGGCGACGCCCCAGGTAGCCGGATCGTGCGAGTCGCCGATGTCTCCCTCCCCGAGTCCGACGCGGAATCGGCCGCCGCGTTTCGGCAGTGCTTGCGCCACCGCGCTGCGCCCTGTGCCCAGCGCAAGCGCCCCCGTAGCACCGAGGAGTACGGCGCGGCGCGATATGCCGGTCGAGACAGACTGGATCAATGCGCACCGCCCCGTCGCGCGAGCACCCGATCGAGCCAATCGAGATCCATTTCAGGGATGCTCGACAACAATAACTCGGTATACGGATCGTAGGGTGGTGACAACACGTCGTCGCGGAAGCCGCTGCGGACGATGCAGCCCGATTTCATCACGATCACCTCATCGGCGATCGCACGCACGACGGCCAGATCATGCGTAATGAATACATAGGCAAGACCTCGTTCGCGCTGCAGACGGTCGAGGACCTTGAGGGTATCTTGCGCGACGAGTTGATCCAGACCGGAAGTCACCTCATCGCAGACCACCACTGACGGCTCCGCCGCAAGCGCACGCGCGATACAGACACGTTGTTTCTGGCCGCCGGACAGCTCACCGGGAAATCGCTCGGCATAGCGACCCGGATCCAGATCCAATTCCGCCAATAGCTCGTGGATGCGCTGCACCAGCCGCGGACCTTTCAGTCCGTGGTAGAAGGCTAGCGGCCTGCCGATCGCGTCGCGGACTCGCTGACGCGGATTGAGCGCGGTGTCGGGGGACTGGGCAATGAGCTGAATACGACGCAGCTGCTGACGCGAGCGTCCTCGATAGCTTGCCGCTAGGGGGTGCCCCTCGAACACGAGCGTACCCGAACTGGGGGGCAATAGCCCCGCGATGACCTTGGCCAGCGTCGACTTGCCCGAGCCGGACTCACCGACGACAGCAACCGTCCTGCCCGCATGGACCGCAACACTCACGTCGCTGAGCACCCGGCTACGGCCGTACGAGGCGGTAATTGCCCGCAGATCTAGCAAGGGTTCCGCCTCCGGACCGAGCTTCGCTTTCGACGCTGTTCGAAAATCGTTGGCAGCCCAAATCGAACGCGTATAGGCCTCGCGCGGCGCGCGCAACATCTGCCGCGTGTCGGCCTCTTCTACTATCTGGCCCGCACGCAGCACCATGATCCGATCCGCCATCTGGGCCACCAAGGCCAGGTCATGACTGATGTAAATCGCGGCCATGTTGCTGGTTTCGACCACGCCGCGGATCGCCGCGAGAACCTCGATTTGCGTCGTAACATCGAGCGCGGTGGTCGGCTCATCGAATACGATCAAGTCCGGCTGCGTGACCATGGCCATTGCCGTCATCGCGCGTTGTAGCTGGCCGCCCGATACGGTATGCGGGTAACGCCGCCCGAGCGCAGCAGGAGTCCGCAAACTCAGTCGGGCGTATAAGTCGATGAGCCGACGGATCGCCTCCCGACGCCCGAGTTGCGTGCGCCCGACGGCAACCTCGATCGACTGATCGAACAGACGCCGCGCCGGATTGAAGGAGGCGGCCGCGGATTGCGCCACGTAGGCCGCGCGTACGCCCAGCACCGAGCGACGCTGGTGCGGGCTCAAGCGCAGCAGGTCGACTCCATCGAACTCGATCTCACCCGCCGACACCCGCAAACTCTCGCGCGTATACCCCATGGCTGCCAATCCAAGCGTGGATTTTCCAGAGCCGGACTCGCCGACCAGCCCAAGAATGCTGCCGCGCTGCAGTTCCAGGTCGATGCCGCGCAGTATTTCCGTCATGCCGCCGGGCGCCGGTGCGTGGATCGACAGTCCGCGGATGCTGAGCAAGGGGGCGGTCACCGCTCAGTTCCGCAAGCCGCTGGATTGATGCACCAACCAGTCGACGATCAGGTTGACCGACAGGGTCAGCAAGGCGATCGCACCGGCGGGTATGAGCGGCGACATCTGCCCATAGGCGATCAACGTAGCGTCGTCACGGACCATCGAACCCCAATCGGCCGCTGGCGGTTGAATCCCGAGTCCTAAAAAACTCAAGGTGGCGATGAACAAGAATACGAATGAGAAGCGCAGACCAAACTCGGCAATCAGCGGCGCAGCGGCGTTCGGCAAGATCTCGCGAAAAATGATCCAGCTCAAGCCCTCGCCGCGAATCCTGGCGGTCCCCACGTAATCGAACATCCCGATTCCGAGCGCCAACGCCCGGGCAAGACGAAAAATCCGGGTCGACTCGATCAGGGCGATGATCGAGATCATACTCACGATCGATGTCCCCAAGATCGCCAACATCAACAAGGACAATATCAAGGATGGCACCGCCATCAAGACATCAACCAGGCGTGCGAGAACCTGATCCACCCAGCCCCGCAGAGTCCCCGCAACCAATCCCGCGACGCCGCCCACGCAGAACGCGATCACGGTGGTGACCAGGGCGATACCGATCGTATTGCGGGCGCCATAGAGGGGGCGGCTGAGAACATCACGCCCGAGATCGTCGGTGCCCAGCCAGTGCTGCGCGCTCCAAGTCGCGAATTCGACGCCGACGATTTGCGTCTCGCCGTAGGGCGCCAAGGCCGGCGCCGATATTGCCAAGACACCGTAGGCGACCACCACACCCATGCCGACGCGGGCAGAGAGCGGTGCGGTCGTGAGAAGACTAAGCGGGTGCGACATGGGCCAACCAGCTAACGACGATTCAACAGTCGGGGGTCGCCGATCATGGACATCAGATCCGCCAGCAGATTCAGCGTGATGTAGGTTGCGGCAAAAATCAGGCAGGACGCTTGAACCACGGGAACGTCCCGCTTCGAGACCGAGTCCACCAGCAACTGACCCAGCCCGGGATAGGTGAACACCACCTCGACGACGACGACACCCACGATCAGGTACGCCAGATTCAAGACCACCACGGCGACGATCGGACCCAAGGCATTCGGCAAGGCATGACGCACGATGACGCGCCACGGAGCCAATCCCTTCATGCGCGCCATTTCGATGTAGGGACTGGACAACACGTTGACGATTGCGGCCCGGGTGAGACGCGTCATATGAGCGGCCACCGCCAAGGTCAAGGTCAGGACGGGAAGCAGGGTCTTGTGCAGCCGCTCCGAAAGCGGTGAGTCCGCCCCGATCACGGCGAGGCTCGGCGCCCAGCGTGCTTTGACCGTGAAAATATAGATCAGCAGATAAGCGATCAGGAACTCGGGCAGGGATATGGCGAGCAAGCTCACGAAATTGATCGCGGTGTCCGTGGGCCGCCGGCGGTACAGGGCGGCCACGAGACCGAGACCGACCGACAGCGGAATCGAGATCAGGGCGGCAAAGCCGGCCAAAAACAAGGTGTTGATCAAACGGCCTGCCGCAATATCCGCTATCGGCCGGCCACTGGCCAGAGAACGACCGAAGTCGCCGTGCAAGATCCCGTAGACCCAGGACAGATATCTTTGGCCTATCGGGCGGTCGAGTCCCAGATCATGACGAATATTCGCCACGGCTTCCGGCGTTCCCGCCTGCCCCAGCATCTGCTGAGCAATATCGCCGGGAAGGAGTGCCATCGAGAAGAACACCACGGCCGATACTGCCGCCAGCGTCAGCACGCCGAGACCCAATCGGCTCACGATCATGGACATCATGCCACGCACCCATCGGCGCTCTGCGCGAGCGTAGCCCAATTTTTGGGGGCATACTTGGCGCCGGCGACCAACCCTGGAACAACTGCCCGTAAGAAATCATGAACGAGACCAAGACACGCTCCGCGGCGAAACAGGCTCGCGATGAAGTCATGCGTGCGATTCGTCGGGCGGCAATCAGCGAGTTCAGCCAGCACGGCTTTGCGGGCGCCTCGACGCAGGCTATCGCGGAGCGCGCCGGCTTGAGCAAGTCCGCGTTGCATTACTACATCGAAGACAAAGAAACGCTGTATGCCGATCTGATCGGCGAATTGATGGCGGTGTGGATGAAGCTCGTGGCGTTCGACGACGAGTTGGATGCGCCGGCCGACATACTGGCGCGCTATATCCGGGAAAAGCTTCGCTATTCGTTCGACAATCCCGAGTTGTCGCGCATTTTCACGACCGAATTGCTGAGCGGCGGCCACCGTCTCGAGAAATTTTGGGACGGCGCCGTGGGCAACACGAATCGCACGATCGCGGTGATCAAGAAGTGGGCCAAGGCCGGGAAGATCCGCAACATGGACCCTTGGGTCTTGATGATGCACCTCTGGGCAATGACGCAGTACTACGCAGACTATGCCATTCAGGCCGAGAGAATGTTGCGCAAGCCGATGACCGACCCCGCCCTGCAGGCGCATGTCCTCGACGAGATGGTCGCCTTCGTGCTTGCCGGCTGCGGCCTGTCGCTTGCAACTCATAGTGCTCGAGACCATTCGTTAAAGCCCAAATAGCAGCCGGGCACTGCATCGAGGAGCATCGTACTCAAACTCAACCGTTTGATCAAACCATTCGGTCAAATTCGTGTTAGAGTTGGATTCAGAATGGCTACTCTCAGAGATCGTCGAGGTTCGCCGGACATCGCTCAACCTCTCGCTCGGTATGCGCCTTATCGACGCGCCGGCGACTTCATCTTCCTGTCAGGCGTCATTGCGGTCCATCCGGCGACCGGCCTCATCGTCAGGGGTTTCGATGACATCGACCCAACGGCCGCGGCCCTGATCGGACGCACCGGCGAATTCTCGGTCGATATCAAACAGGGGCCGATCCTGGCGCAGAGCTGGTACGTTCTCGACAGCATACGGCGTACCGTAGAGAGCATCGGCGGGCAGATGGGCGACGTGCAAAAGCTGGTTCAGTACTTCAAGAATCTGGATCACTTTCCCTACTACAGCTCGGTGCGTCGGTTGTTTTTTCCAGATATCGCACCCGCCTCGACCGTCGTACAAGTCAGCGCGATGTTGCCGACCGAAGACATCCTCATCGAAGTCGAAGCCACCGTGTTTCTCCCACCGACGACGGGTGTCTGACAGCATGCTGCACGGATACACGCCGCCCAAGCGCTTCTTGCCATACTTGAGCTGGGTCGAGATCGATGCGCTCGGCGATCGCGACAACACCGTGATCGTGCTGCCCGCGGGTGCGATCGAACAACATGGCCCGCATTTACCTTGCGCGGTCGATAGCGTCATCGCCGCCGGTGTCGTCGGGCGTGCATTGTCGGTGCTGATCGACAGCGTGCCCGCGTATGCCCTGGCGCCGATCACCTATGGCAAGTCCGACGAGCATCTGCATTTCGCAGGCACCATGACTCTCACCGGCGACGTGTTGCTGAACACGGTCCTGGAAATCGGCGAGTCTATTTACCGGTCGGGCTTTCGCAAGCTATTGATCGTCAATGCGCATGGCGGACAACCGCAGCCGATCGACATGGCTGCCCGCGAACTCAGGCTGCGCCATGGCGATTTCGTGATCATCGCACGCTCCGCTTGGGCCGTTCCCCACGACGAGAGCTTCCTATCGGAGAAGGAACGGCAGCTCGCGATGCACGCCGGCCATGCGGAGACGGCACTGATGCTCGCGCTGGCGCCGGAGACGGTGCGTATGGACCGCGCCGTCGCAAACGTTCTGCAACCCTTTCCTTGTCCGACTTTATCGAGGACCCGACCCGCGGCTGCTTGGTGTGCGCGCGATTTTGGGCCGAGCGGCGTCATCGGGGATCCGACCGGTGCAACGCTCGAACAGGGGTTGGCGCTGCTCGAGCAGCTGGGCACGAGTTGGGCCACGGCGATCGGCGAAGTGCATCGGATGCGATGGCCGCATCGACAAGAGACGACCTGGGGCAGAGGCCAGTTGCAGGGCCATATCGAGCGACGGGACTGACGAGGCATTCCCGTGACGCAACATCCCGCACGCATCGAGGCCCTGTTGAAATCGCTACCTCAGCTCGACTGGTGCGTCACACCGGCCGAGGTGAAGAGAAGGTCGCTCGATTACTACTGGTTCAGCCCCGTCTTGAGGCGGCAACTCGAGGGCAAGTCGGCGGACGCCATCGTAAGACCGCGCAATGCCGACGAACTCCGCGAGATCGTTTCCGGCTGCGTGCGCGAAAATGTGCCGCTGACGATGCGGGGGGGCGGAACAGGTAATTACGGTCAAGCCATACCACTGGAAGGCGGTGTCGTCATCGACATGACGGCCTGCGACCAGGTGTTGTGGCTCAAACAGGGTGTCGTTCGCGCCCAGGCCGGCATCAAACTGGGGCTGCTCAATGAGCTGCTCGCACCGCAGGGATGGGAGCTGCGCTGCATGCCGTCGACTTACCGGATGGCGACGCTCGGCGGTCTGTTTTGTGGTGGCTTCGGGGGAATCGGATCCATCACCTACGGTCCACTCAGCGCACCCGGCACCGTTCTCGGTATCAAGATCATGACGGCGGAGGCAGAGCCCCGGGTCCTCGAATTGCGATCGCCCGAGGCCATGCAACATGCTCACACCTATGGGACGAATGCCATCATTGTAGAGTTGGAGATTGCGCTCGCTCCGGCGCAAGAATGGCACGAGTACCTGATCACGTTCCGCGATGCTGAAGCCGCGTTTGACTGCGGTCAAGCCGTCGCCCAGGCGCCGGGAATCATCAAGAAAGAGGCCGCGGTTTTTGCCGCTTCCGTCGCGACGTACTTCAAGAAGCTCTCCCCTTACATCGCGTCCAACGAACATGCGGCGATCATCGTGATCAACCTCGCCAGCCGCGAGGCTCTCGATGTCTTCGTAGGAACGGCCGGCGGACGAATCGCTTTTGAACAAACCGGCGCCGTCGCGAAAGCCACCCAGCACACCCTGCTCGAGTATTGCTGGAATCACACGACACTGCACGCCTTGCGCAGCAATAAATCGCTCACCTACCTACAGACGACCTATGAGTACGGACGGGAACGCGAACAATTGGCCGAGATCGAGCGAGCAGCCGGCAGCGAGATCCTGAATCACGTGGAATTCATCCGCGACGAACGCGGCCGCTTGATCGGCAGCGGCTTACCGCTGGTCCGGTTCACCAGTGAAAGCCGGCTGCAAGAACTCATCGAGCTGCATCGCCAGTGCGGCATTCACGTCAAAGATCCGCACACCTACACGCTCGGCAACGGGACTCATCGGGGTGCAATGAGTCCGGCGAGTTTGGCGGCCAAGCGCCGCTTCGATCCGGACGGGCTGCTCAATCCAGGCAAGGTGATTGCAACGACTTGAGGCGACCGTTCGCAGATATTTCGCTGAAGCCCGAAGCGCCTCTTCGGCGGCGGCGCGTGCGTGTACATGCTCACAGATTTGCCGTCAGCGGAGAAGTGCGTGAAAGTCTTTGCGTCGTCCCGACGACGGCCTCCTCGGCGCCAGTGCGCAATGCACGAGATAGATCTCTCCCGTGCGGCTTTCCTTGGCCGCGTAGCGCCGGACACAATTCGCAAGCTC
>Ga0116228_10000117_pt1 | contig 50831 bp, 45 predicted proteins | sample S1TSphfallax_2_FD_89694 | JGI IMG/M metagenome (GOLD analysis project Ga0116228, IMG submission 89694) | Host-associated microbial communities from peat moss isolated from Minnesota, USA - S1T2_Fc - Sphagnum fallax MG | ecosystem: Host-associated > Plants > Peat moss > Unclassified | place...
GTCCCCTCGACGAGCGCACGCAATTCTTTTGGCTCCGCCGAGGCAAGCAACCGGTAGAGTTCGCTCGGATCGCGTTCTCCTGCCTCGTGGGTTTGCCGCGTGACCGCCGTGAAGAACGTGCGCGCGTACCCGGTCCAGGTCGGATCCGAGCGTGGACGGTCCGGGATCATCGAACGCGCCAACTGTTCCGCGTCATAAGGGGTTTCGATCTCGGCGAACAAATCCCACTTCTTCGAGCGCGCGTCGAACGGATTCAAGATGACATCGCCGCGAGCCGCGTTGTAATGGTCACGCAGGTAACCGCCGTCGGGATCGGCGATGACCGCACGGTCGCCCCGGCGTAGGGCGCCGCCCAGCAATTCAGCGATCGCCGTGCTCTTGCCGGTACCGGTCGTGCCGATCAACTTGAAATGCTTGGCCTCGTCCTCGGGCGGTACACGTGTGCCCGCCAAGCTCAAGGGCCGATCTCGGCCGGCCGAGCTGGCGCGTTCGCCGGCGGATCGGGCACGATCCCGGGGCTGCGCCGTTGCAGCCGTTTCGATGCGGGTGCCGCGCCGGTGCGGCGACTCGACCGGCGGTTCGCGCATCCACCACCGACCACCGGCATAGCCCACGGACGCCGCGATCCCCGCGGCGATGGCGGCTTGCATGAAGCCGCCGTAGGCAATACCGGCACCCTGGAGCAAGGGATTGGCAATCATCACGGCGGCACCCGCCGCCGCCGTGAGTGCGGCACCTGCGAGCGGCGCGCGCAGATATTGTCCGGGCTTGGCTCCGCTTCGGGCCATGGCGGCGAACATCGGTCCTTGGACAGTTGCATAATCCATGAGCAATCCCCACCAGCCGCTCACGCGGGCTCCATGGGTTCGGCGCCCCGCCGCTTGCGCTCCGGATCGAACCAAATCTCCTTGATGTAGCGTTCATGCCGCTCGACACCGAACTGAATCACCACGTCGATCAAGAGATAAAGCAAGTTCTTGATGTCGCGGCGCGCCAGTTCGCGACCGCCCGGATTTTGTTTGACGAGCAGCACGAGTTGCTCGAACGCGAGCTCCGCGCTCGCGGCGTGCAAACTCGTGATGGAGCCGGGATGTCCCGAGTTGACGTTGCGCAAATAGTCGAACGCCTCCTCGCCGCGCAATTCCGCGAGCAGTATCCGATCCGGCTTCATGCGCAGGCAGGATTCCAGCAATTGCTTCGGGCTGACCCGGGCGACACCCTGGTCGTCCTTGGAATAGAACAGGCGCACGTGATTCGGGTGCCGGTCGAGCACGAGTTCCTGGGCATCTTCGATCGTGACGAGCCGCTCGTCTTCGGGGATCTCGCGAATCAAGGCTTTGGTCCAAGTAGTCTTACCCGATCCGGTCGGACCGGACACCAGGATGTTCTTGCGGCTCGCGACGGCAAGGCGCATGAAGCCTTCGAACTCCGCGTTCGCCAGGAGACGCAGCAACTCCGCATCCACCGCATCGAGGCGCGTGGTCGGTCGCACGGTCTTGCGAAAGATCCCCCGCGCCGCCAACTCGCCGATCGACCAGACCTGATCCGCGGGTCTGCGGATCGTGATTGCCACGCAGCCCGTGCTCGTCGCGGGCGGCAAGACGATTTGCACGCGCTCACCTCCGGGCAGCGACGCGGAGAGCAACGGTGACGAGGCATCGATGCGTTGATGCGTCGCATTGGCGGCGAGTTTGGCGAAGCGCTGGCACCAATCGAAATCGGCAAAATCCAGGCATGCACGTTGCCACCCCCTAGAGGTCTCCACATACGCTTCTCCCGGACGGTTGATGCACAGTTCCGTGACCGAGGCATCGCCCAACCACGGGCGCAAGCCCTGCAGGGTCAGTGCGAGCGATGACGACGCCGAAAGTCCGTCGGCGCTGGAGTGGCCCTCAACGCGGGATGGGTCGGAGCGCATAGACACTGCGGAAGTCCAAATCGCGAGCGACCAATACCTGGATGCGGTCGCCTTGCATCTTGGTGATCGTGGGCGGAATGTTGATCGTGTTCTTCAGCACTTCGGTCATCACGCCCTGACCGCCCGATGGGTTGTAGATCACGGTGCCGTCTCCGCGGCTCGCGGATTGCACGGCGGCCTGGACCGCGCCGTCGATCACCGTCACCAGCATCGCCGCGCCGAAGCGCTGCCAGAAGTGACGCTCGACCTCGCCCGACAGACCCGCCCGACCCAGTTCGTCAGCACCGGGCGAGGCGAGCGGAATGATCACACCGGTTGGAGTTCGCGCTTCGGTCCAGAGAACGAAAATCCGTGCGGCGCCCTGTTGCGCCTGTCCACGCACTTCGCCGACGAGTTTGGTGCCGCGCTCCAGGAGCACGACCTGACCATCGACCCCGAAGGTATCGGTGGCAGTCACACAGGTCGTCATGCCCGGCAAGGTCGAGTCGATCGCCGTCTCCAAGGTGCAATCGATGAAAGCGCCCTTCGGCAGCAACAGGCGCAGCGTCGGCAACAGCTCGGCGCTGACGGCCGAGGTCCGAGTCGGACGCAGCAACTCGGCGAGACGGTGCGCATCGGGGCCGGACGCATCGGGGCGTGTCAGGTCACCGGGCGGCACGAACGAAGCTGAGGACCCGGGCTCCGGCGAACTCGCGAGCGCCGGCGTGCCGGTGGCCGATGCAGCGAAGGCCGTGCCGGAGAGTTGCCGTTCGAGATCGAGTTCGGCCGGCGTTTTCGGCGGCCGACCCGTTGCCGTTCCATAGCCAGCGCCGAGCGCGGCGCTTCCTGGCGCCGCGAGTAGTGGCGCCGCGACCAGTGGCATCGACGACGCCTCAGGCGTCGGCCTCACCTCAGGCAAGAATTGTGCTGTGACTTCGGGCGCCGCACCGGGCGCCACGGTATCGGTCGACCCGTTGTCATGGGAGATGGGCTCGTGCGCCCCCGGGAACGCCGGCGCATCGATGCGGCCCAGCGGCGGCAGCGGCAGATCGCCGTCGCCACGCCGGGCTGCGTCGGCCTGGGCCGCGCGGCGCAAGTCGCCCTGGTGCGTCAGCGCGTGCGCGTAATACCAGCCCAGGGCGCCGATCCCGAGCGCGGACATGAGGCCGAGCGCGAGCAGATTGCTGACTCGCGACTGGATCGAGCGGGCACGATGCGCGGCGGTCTCGGCGCGCTCGCCCTCGACACCGTCCGGTCCATGCTGACGGACCTCGGCGCGTTCGACGAGGCTCATGGCGTGCCCCCGCGTGTCTCGCGCTGCACGCCGGGCGTCACTGTCCCCGAGTCCAGGCGGACTCCGCCGCCGCCGAACTGTTGATTGAGCACGCACGCCGTGAGTCTGCCGCGACGTAGAACGAAGCGGTGGGCGATACGGTGAATGACGACGTCGGCGTCATCGATGCTGTAGTTGAGCAGCGACTCGCTGCCGTCGTCGTTACGGACGAAGATCGCCGGCAATTCGGCCCGCGCTGGAAAGCGCAGACGGGTGTGCACGCCGTCGTCGGAAGCCGCCTCGGGTTTCAGAGAGCGGTCCCCGCAAAACCAGTAATCGAGGTTGCGCGGCCGTTCTCCCGCCGCGTCGCGCAGACGCTTTTCGAGTTCTTCGGATTCGGCGGCACTCGCCTGACGCGCTGCGTCCGGCGGGTAGGTGAAGCGCAAGGCGTAGATGACCATGGGATCATCGGCGGTCGGCCGGCTGGGCACGGTGGTGTAATCGAATTGATACTCGCGGCGATTGGTCAACACGGTCAGATTCGTCGCGATCCTGGCCGCCTTCGGTTTCAGGAACAGATGATTGCCCTCGCCGACGAACGAGAGCGCCTCGATGTCGCCTGCTCCCAAGCCGACGAAAGCCTCGCCGGCCTCGAACTCGAGGTCGATCTGGTAACCCACATAGCCGTGCAAGCGGTAGACCTCGTCGGCGCGAAACATCGCCGTGCGCACCCGGGGGTCCGTCGTGCCGGCCGCCGGAACGGTTTCGGCGTCGAGCGCCGCCGCCAGCAACAGCGTACCGAGGCCGACCGCCGCGGCAGCGGCGCGCCCGCGCGTCATGGCGTCCTCCCGTTCGCATCGGATGGCGCTTGGCGCTCGGGCAGGACTTCGGGCTCGGTCTTGAAATCGAGGATCTTGAAGCCGAGCGGGTTCCAGCGACGCACCTTCGGATCTTTGGCCGGTTCCGCATACGCGAACTGGATCGTCGCGATCCAATGGGTAAAACTTTCGGCCGAACCGGGCCCGCGCCGCATCGCCCTCAGATAGCGCACCTGGGCGAGATCGGACAATCCGCTGGCGCGCGTGAAGAAGCTCACGGACTCGACTTGTGCACGGACGCTGCTGCCATCCTTGTGCAGGTTGAGCGGCGACTGCGGGTTGGTCGTGGTCCACTCGGCATACCAGGCTTGATTGCGCGCCGCCGAGTGAAATGCGCCGCATTCCTCATAGTCGCTTTCGGCCGTTCCGAAATCGAAGCGTTCGCAAACCGTTACATAGTGCGAGAGGAAATAACGGGTCACCGCTTCGGCCGGAGCGGTCGTGCCTTCATAGGCCGGCACCACATCGACGATGCCGGTCGTGTTGTCGACTCGCACGACGAAGGGTTCGACGCGTTTCAAGGGCATCAAGGCGATCAGCGCCGCGCAGCCGGCGAGCGCGCAAGCCCAACCGGCGGCGGCCACGCACCAGGCCGTTCTCGCGGTTTTCTCCATGCGCCAGGTGCGGTCGCGATCCCAGCTCTCGGCTTCGTCGAAGTAGGCCAGCAAGCCAGGATCCGCGCTCATGGCTGCGTCTCGGGGGGCGACACCTCAGGCGCTGGATTCGACGCCGCGTGCGTGATCGCGACGGGAGCCGGCTTTGGCTCATTGATCGCCTCGAGCCGTCCGTCGCAGCGGACGCCCGGCTGCGCACAGGCACAGAGGCTCAGCACGAGCCAGATGATCGACGCAGTTTTCATACACTCTCCTTGTGTTCACGCGATGAACGAGTCAACTGCCGCACGGATTCCGGTCTTGGCACCTGGGCTTGCGGCCCGACCCCCGCCAGCCGTCGCTCGCGCCTTTCCGCGAAGGACTTCTTGCCGAGCTCCCAGAGTTCGCGGCGGCCTGCTTGCAAGGCTCCGCCCGCCGAGCGGCTGATGACTCCCAGCGTGCTCAGGGCGGCGCCCCCGCCGAGAGTCGCGGCGATGGGCAAGACCTGGCGCAGCACCAAGAACACGATCATGGCGACCAGCAACATGTCCAGGGTGTCGACGAAATGCACGCCGGAGCCGAGCGCGGCGGTCTGGCTCACGAAGGAACCGACGACGCTCAAGAGCAGCGCACCGAACATCACGGTCAGGATCGTGATCAGGGCATAGTTCGAGAGCTGAGCGAGCCAGGCCGTGAAATAACGCTTCGTACTGTCGAAGAACAGCAAGGCGATGAACAGCGGACCGAGGGCCAGCAAGACGGACAAGGCGATCTTGGCGAGTGCGATCAAGAACATGGTGTACACGCACAGCATGCCCATGAGCACCCAGATCAGCGCGATCGTCACGTAACCGAGAATGTCCCATTGGCTGATCGCATGAAAGAGACTGTCCGCCACGGTGCCGGCGCTGTTCCAGATCGCGTCGACAGTCGTGACCGGGTCCGTGGCGCCGACCACGGCGGCGGCGAGCTGAGCCGGGGCGGTGTAAAACGTATCCACGATCACGCTGTTGTAGAGCCAGAGGTCGAGACTCATGCCGAGCACGACCGCGAGCACGATGATCCGTCGCAGACCCTCGACGAAGGGTTCGCTGATCCTGCCCGTGAGATGCAGATAGCCCCAGCCCATGCAATAAATAGTTGCCAGGCTCACGATCGCAGGCTGGAGCAGGTTCGCGAGCCGCGCCGTATTGGCGCCGATGTAGCTGGCGAGCTGCGTATCGAGCCAGGCGGAGAAGGTCGCAAAGAATCCCATGTTCGAGCCCTCGGGGATCTGACGAACGGACGGCTGCGGCGCCGCTCACGGAACCGCTTGAAAGCGCGTCGAGAACTGGCCGTGCGCGGCAATCGCGAGTTCGCGCTGTTGCTGGTCGGCGGCCGCTCGTTGCGACTCGATCACTTGCGCCAAGGACTGCAGCTTGATCTGCTCGTTTTGCACCATGGCAAGTTCCGCCGCGATGCGCGCTTGGAGCTCGAGAATGCCCTTCTGATCGACGGCCGCGGGAATCGCGTTGATCAGCGTCTGCAGCGTGCTGAAGCGATCGCTCGCGCTCGCCAAAGCCGTTTGCGAGACTGCCTGCTGAGTCGCGGTCCATTGCCGGGTCGCCCCGATTTGCTGTTGATTGGCCGGCGAGAGCGCCGCCAGCTGGGCGTTCGAGAGCCTGGCGTTGCCGGCGATCAAGGTCTGAATGGCGCCGGCGAGGCCCGCATAGGAGCCGCCGGCGCTCAGGCCCGCGGCATTGAGCTGGCCCCAGTTGGTCGGCAGATAGTTGCGGTTCGTGCCGGCGAGGAGCTGCTGCATCCCGCGCAGGCCGGTCATCGATTGCAAGGTCTGCTCGGCCTGTGTCAGTTGCGATTTCAGTGTCGCCAATTGCTGCGCGGCGGTTTGCACCTCTTGGACGAGCTGGAGCGTCGCCGGCACATCGACGACGGCCCATTGGGCATGGACGGGCGAGACGGCGCAGACAGTAAGCGTCAGCAAGACCAACCATGATTTCGCACTCATGAGCTTCTCCTTTTTCGATCAGCGGTTGAGAAACGTTTGCGGGCCCGGCGAGGCGGCCTGCGTGGAATCGCTACCCGTCATGAACGCAGGCAACCAGTCGCCGGGTTTGGAGCCGGCCTGAGCAATGAGCCGATGCATGCGCGCCACTTCGCTGCGACGACCGGAGATCACGGCCAGTTCCGCGTCGAAGCCCTTGAGGTCGAGTTGACAAACGACGCTGTAATGGCCTTGTTTGACGAGAAAGCGTCGCGAGCCGGGCTCGATTTGCTCCTTGATGAGTTTGAACTCGCGCTCCGTCAACCCAAGACCGCGTGTGTATTCGGCGCCATCGGCGTCACCGTTTGGGAAGAAAATCTTGGTCGGCGTCTGTTCGACCAGGGTTCGGCTGATCGGGCTGTCCAGCACGTCGCTCGCGCTTTGCGTCGCAAGACACATCACCGCATTGAGCTTGCGCCAGGTCTTCGGGCCGTCCTTCGCAAAGCTCTCGAACCCAGGGTCGGCGAGCAAGCGCCAGAATTCGTCCAGCCAACAGACGAATCGGCGGCCGTCGAGCATTTGGCGCACGAGATGGAAGAGATAGAGCGTTACCGGGGTGCGGGTAAGCGCATTGTCGAGAAATTCCGTGACGTCGAAACCCAAGACGTCCGCGGTCCCGAGGCGCGGGATGAGGCTGTCGCCGGCGTTGTCGAATACCCATGCGTACTCGCCGCGGCGACTCGCACACCAGCGCGACAGCCGCGCATGCAGGCCCTCCGGATCGGTGGGGTCGAGGAATTCAACGAGGCGGGAGAGGCGCCGCGCAGCCGGCGGCAGCGCCAAGGTACCGCGCAAGGCCTGATCGAGGTCCGCTTGCTCGCGCACGGACGGTTGCGCGGCGCCGGCAGCGGCCGCACGCGCGCCGGCGAGCGCGCGCAACCAGGTCTTGAGAAATTCGACGTTTTCGGCGCTTGCCGGCAGTTGCAAGGGATTGAAGCCGGTCGGTACGCCGCTCACGAGGGGCAGGTATTCGCCCCCCAGTGCGCGGACGAGAATCTCGAGTCCGCGATCCTTGTCGAACAGCACCTGCGTCGCTCCTTGGCGGCGAAGCATCGCGACCAGGAAGCCGATGAAGACCGTCTTGCCCGAGCCGGTCGGTCCGCAGATGAGCGTATGGCCGGCGTCCTTGCGACTGCCACCCTCGGGATCGGCGGGATCGCTGGCATGCAGCGAGAAGTGATAGGCGGAACCCGCGCTGGTCATCAGCGTGGTCAGCGCCTCGCCCCAATGGTTACCCGTGGCGCGGCCCGCTGCATAGTTGTGCAAAGGAGCCATCGCGGCGAAATTACGCGACGTGATCGGGGCCTTGCGCGGGCGCATCGCGAAGTTACCAGGCAGCTGGGACCAGAAAGCCGCTTCGAGCGCGAGGTCCTCACGCGCCACGAGCATGCCCGTATCGGCGAGGAGGCTGCGGGCGAGCGCCACCGAATCGTTCAAGGATTTCAGGCGCTGCGCACCGGGGACTTGAACGTCGGGCAGTTCCGCCATGACCTGCAGGGAGAAATGGTGATCGCCCATGACGAATTCGTTGCTCGTGAGTGCATCGAGCGCGTCGTGCAATTCTTCGGCCTGCGAGACGGCGAAATCTCCGGCATTGACCATGCGATGGTATTGTCGCTGCAGCAAGGACTGGCCCGCGGCCTTGGTCAGGAACGAAAACGACTGCGTCAGTACGAATGGAAACTGGGAAGCGAGCAAAGCACCGAACATGCCCACCTGTGTGGGCGTCGGGTACTCCTTGATGCCCAGCATGGCGCCGACACCAGCGGCCGTTGGTCCGCGGTATTCGACGGTCTCATTGCCGAAGAACAGACGCGAACTCGCCAAGGCCGTGGCAATCGAGCGACGCAGCACGGGCATGCGCTGCCATTCACCGTTGACGAGCAGTCCGAGATACTCGAGCAGCGACGAATAAAAGCGGTTCTCGAATCGGTAGGTGCCGAGCAATTCCGGCTCGTAGCGTGCGAGCGACGCGCGCACGGTGTCTGCCAACTTGGCACAGGCGTCGAGCGCGTCGGCCAATTCCGCGCGCACGCCCGCGCGCGCCGTTCGCTCCATCAAGCGCGCGGCAAGACCGCTCGTCAGACCCGCGGCCGGACGATAGAGCGTCGCGACGTAGAGTTCGTTCTGCATGAGCCGGGCGTTGGCGAGACGCGAGCGATACTTGTCGGCGAGCGCGCTCGCGAACGAGGGCTGCTGCGTGCCTGCACCGGCACCCGCCGCCAGCGTCCGGTCACGGCGCCGGATCACGTGCGTCCAGATCGCGACGTTCGGGCTGGCCAGGTTGCGCCACAGCACGTTGAGCCGTTCATGCCAGGTATTGAGCTCGACATCGTCGGCGCATTCGAAACTCGCCCCGCCGAGGCGCAGAGCCTGCAAGTACGCGCCGTCCCGGGTGCGCACGACCGACTCCGAGACATGCGCGACATACGGAATCCGCTCGGCCGCCACGGACTCGCGGCGCAGCGCCAGAGCACGGCGTGGCCTCACCATGGAGCATCTCCGACAGGGCCACGCCTGAGGACGGCGCGACGCCCGGGGCGTCGTCCCGACGGTGCGGGCAGATCGAGGACGAGCGGGCTGTAACTACTCGATTTCCAGTAGCGCCAATTGGCAAAATAGGCCGGCAGGCGCGTGCGCGCCGCCAGCAAGACCAGATCGAAGTAACGGGCATCCCGTGAGCAGAGCAATAAGGACAGACCATGGATGGGCGCGCAGACCAGGAGTCCGAGCAGATTCTTGGTCACCAAGAAACCTTCCATCGTGATCACCATGTTGAACAACAGAGCGGAGTAAGTGACTCCCCAGCGCATCGGCGGACGGGTCGCGCCGACGAACAAGGTATCCATGGTCAGTCCGGGATTGCGCTGGCTCACGGGATGCGCCTCAGACGCCGAACATGCCGCGAACCCAGGTCACGATCTGCGGCGCGCCGAACGCTATTGCGATTCCCAGTATCGCGCCGAGACACCAGCCCCAGGACATTCGGTTTGCCATCGCCATTCCGCCCAGCGCCATGACGAGGATGATCGCCACCGGCGTGAGCCAGGCGAGGATGTTCGTCTGCAGCGCCGAAGCGCCCGTCAAGAACGGCGAGGCTTGTGCGCGGGCGAGCCCGGGCAGGCAGCCGCAGAGCAGTAAGCCGAGACTCGGCATGATGATGCCGCAAGCGGCTGACGATCGGTTACACGGCGATTGACGCATGGTGGAAGTCCTTTTCCAGTGGATCGAGTGGGCGGCTGTAAGGAGAAGACTTGGGTTTGCGCAGACCCAGGCTCAAACCTCCGCTTCCAGGCGGCTCTCCTCCTCGCGCTGCGCGGCAAATTCTTCGCGCTTGGCCTTGCCGGGCGCGCCGAACCGAAAACTCTGGACGACGAACGAGTGGTCGTATTTTTTTTCGCCCTCGGCATCGGTCCAGTTGTTGGCGCGGACCTGCGCCTGCAGGATCAGTTGATCGCCCTTGCGCGCATTCTTGGCGAGCACTTCGCCGAGCGACTCGAAGGCGACGAACCAAAGACTGGTCGCGACCTCACGCGGATTTCCGTGTTCGTCCTTGCCGGCATAGTCGTTGCCGACGAGGCAGAGGCGGGTGTAACTCGTATCTCCCTTGACGGTGAGTTCCGGGTTCTTGGCGAGATTTCCGACCGCGGTGAGTGTGAAACTGTTCATGAATTTCTCCTGAATGGGTGAAAAGAGACTCGAGACGTACGCCTTGGCGCACGGGAGAGTCTGCAAGATCCAAGCCCGGAGAAAAACGAACTTAATTGGCGCGTATGAACAGAAACACGCTGACGTGTGGCGGCCGCCGCGCTGCGCCCGATCGAACCTCGCTCAGACGCCGACCCGGTCGAGTTCCGCGAAACAGTTCTTCAGCCACACCTTGACGCGTTGCCGCTCGAGCAGGCCCAAGCCCGTCGTGTCGCCGTCCGCCTTGTTGGCGGCGGCCCAGAAACTCGAACTGCTCGCATCGATCTTGATCATCGACGCCTCCTGCAGCCGTTTGATCGCGATCACTTGCGCGCCCAGCCCCAAGGCGCGTTCCTTCTCGCCGGACGCGTTCAGAATGCGAAAATCGTCGCCGCGGACTTCATTGAGCACGAGCACATACCGGAGACGCGATTCGTGCCGGTCGAGCAGGCGCTTGAGAAGATCGACCGAGTCCTTGCCGGCATCCATGACGTGCCAGTAGCGGATTTCCAGGCCGAGTTCCGGGGCCACTTCGAGCAACTGCGAATCATCCATCCACTGCGTCAGCCGCTCCTGTGTCTGCGCGGCGAGGTCGACGAGTATGCGGCGGTCTGGATGTTCGGTCGCCGCTTCGACGATGGCGTCGAGGCTCGCATAATTGTCGACGAGCACGGGCGAGGCAAACCCGGCGTAGAAGCGCAGCAGAGCGCCATGCGAGCGGTCCGAATCGAAGCCGAGAAACGGCAGGGAATGATCGATCAAATATTGAGCGAGCAGGCGCGCCACGAGGGACTTGCCGACACCACCCTTTTCTCCGCCCAACAAATGAATGTTCGTCATCGCAACTCCCTCGGATCTTGAACCCACGCGCGCTAAGTTACCACCGCGGCGTCGCATTACCGCAGCAACGCGGCCCAATTTTTCGATAAACTGGGGAATCAACCACTTAAGTCAATCCGATGACCGCTGCCATTCCCGAAGATGCCTCGATCGCGCTGCGGGTATCGAACCTGACCAAGCGCTATGCCGGTATGACGGCCGTCGCCGGTGTTTCCTTCTCGGTCCGGCGTGGCGAGATCGTCGGCCTCTTGGGACCGAACGGTGCCGGTAAGACGACGACCATCAATATGATCCTCGGGGTGCTCGAGGCAAGCACCGGCGAGATCCAGATCGGCGCCGTCGATCTTGGCAAACGCCGGGCGCTCGCGCTCGCGCGGACGAACTTCGCGGCCGTCTATGCCGCTCTGCCGGGCAATCTGACGGTCGCCGAGAACCTCCGTTTTTTCGGCCTGCTCTACAACGTGGAGCGGCTCTCGCGACGCATCGATGAACTCATCGCCGAGTTCGACCTGGAACGCTTGCGCAACACCAAGTGCGGCTTATTGTCCTCGGGCGAGCAGACTCGCGCGGCTCTCGCCAAGGCTTTGCTGAACCGCCCGCAACTGCTGCTGCTCGACGAGCCGACGGCGTCGCTCGATCCATCGACGGCGCAGATCATCCGCGGCAAGATCAAGAGCCTGGCAACGGAGGGCCGCTGCGGAATCCTCTGGACCTCGCACAACATGAACGAGGTCGAGGCGGTCTGCGATCGCGTCTTGTTCCTGTCGCGCGGCAAGATCCTGCTCGAGGGCGATCCGCACACCCTGCCCGCGGAACATGGCTCGGGCACGCTCGAGGACCTGTTCATCCGCGTCGCGCGCGAGCCGCTCGCCGCCGCGTCGGAACCGGCCGCATGAAGCTGCGTCCGATCGCGGGCATCGTGCTGCGCCAGTTGTATCTGTTGCGCGGCAGCCCCGTGCGTCTGTTTCCGATGGTCACCTGGGTTGCGATCGACATCGTGCTGTGGGGTTTCATCACGCGCTATTTGAACACCGTCAGCGGCGCCGGCATGAACTTCATCCCGACCTTGCTCGGGGCGGTCCTGCTTTGGGATTTCTGCACGCGGATCATGCAGGGTGTTTCGACCGCCTTTCTCGAGGACGTCTGGGCGCGCAATTTTCTCAACCTGTTCGCATCGCCGCTCTCGATCGCCGAGTACGTCTCCGGCCTCGTGCTCACCAGCGTCCTGACCAGCAGCATCGGACTCGCCACGATGCTGGTCCTGGCCACCGCAGTCTTCGGCCTGGACTTTTTTTCGCTGGGGCTGAGCCTGGTTTTGTTTCTGTCGGTGCTGTTCTTGTTCGGCATCACCCTAGGCATCGTCGGCAGCGCCATGGTGCTGCGCCTGGGACCCGCCTCGGAGTGGCTGCTGTGGCCGCTGCCGGCGGTGCTCGCTCCCTTCGCCGCGGTCTTTTACCCACTCGCAACGCTGCCGGCCTGGATGCGCGGCATCGCCCGGTTCCTGCCGCCGAGCTATGTCTTCGAGGGGATGCGCGCACTGTTGGCGGGACGCCGCCTGCCCGTGGCGATGTTGGCCGAGGGCAGCGCGCTCGCGCTGGCCGAGTTGCTGCTCGCAGGCTTCGTTTACGCCGGCGTCTACCGGCACGCCGTGCGCACGGGTCTGTTGGCGCGCTACAGCGCGGAGAGCGCCGCCTGACAATCGCCGCCGCTCACGGAACCGCCGCGGCTCAGGGATAAAGCGGCGCGAGTCCGCCACCGCCACCGCTCGAACGATCGGCGCCGCGCGGCAGGTCCTTCAAGACGGCGAGCAAGGCTGCGCCCTGCCAGGGCGCAGCCGCATAACAAGCCCGATCGAGTTCTTGCAGCCGTGCGGTGATGGCCTCGTCGTGCAGCCGCCGCGCGAGCGCATCCAGGCCGGCGATGGATTCGTCCGGCCATGCGGCCGCGACCCAGGCGAGCAAGGCGCGACGCGCAGCATGGGCATCGTCGCGCGAGCAGGCCTGATGGAACTGTGCGCGTGCCTGCGCCGCATGTCGCGGCAACGGCGCCACCGGGGCCGGCGACCGCGGCGCGCTGACTGCCGCTGCAGGCGTCGCGCCCGTCGCCGGCGCCGCATTGTCCGTCTGCTTGTTCCGAGCTGCGACTGGCGCCTGCGGCATGCCGCGCCGGCGGCGCGCGCGCCACCACGCGAGCATCGTTGCGAGCCAGGCCAGCGCGAGCGCCGCGCTGACGCCGATCCACAGCAGCAGCGTGCGCGATACCGGCGCAGCTGCTGACAAAGCAGTGCTCGCGGCAGGCGGCTCGGTCGATGCAGTCGCGTTCTGACGGGCCGCGACGGTCGTCGGCGTGTTCGCCGCAGCGGACGCGGGCAGCACTTTGAAACTGCGTCCCGGAATCGTCGCTGTGCGCAACTCGTTGGTCCGCGTGTCCCACCAGGACAAGCGCAGCTCGGGCACCGTGTAATCGCCCGGCAGATCGGCGATCAGCGCGATGGTCTGGTCGCGGCTGGCGCTGACCGTGTCCGCATGTTGTTCGCTCTTGAGCTTGGGCGCATCGGGATAGACTTTGATGCCCGCTGGTACCGCGAGCAATTTCGACAGATCCGGTAGTTGGGTCGCGATCAAGCCCTCCGCTTGCAGGTGCAGCGCCAGGGTTACGGGGTCGCCGACGTGCAGTTGGTTCGAATCCGGGCGCCAGTCAGCGGTCAGCGTGACGTCGCGAGCGGGCACCCAGGGCCCATCCCCGGCGGCAGCGGGTCGAGGCCGCACGTTCAAGACGATGGGTTCCCCTGCGACGCGAATCGGCTTCGTGCCAGCCATCATGCCGGCGCCGGCGCCGAACAGATCGGCAAACGGATCGCTCGAGAATTGGTCGTTGCGTACGCGCACCGCGATCTGGCCGGCGACGACCGGGCCGGGCAAGTGCAAGTCGCCGCTACGCTGCGGGAACACGAGGTAGTGCCGCTCGACGACTTCGTAGTCCTGGCCATTTTTCTGCACGTTATGATGGGTATCGGCCTGGATCTGTTCGATCAAGGCGTCGTTGCTGGGCGGAAAATCCATACCAGCTTTATAGAGCGGCTCCGCCATGTAGAGACGGACCGTGACGTGCACGGCTTCCTGGAGGTATGGATCCGGCGGGTCGACGCTGGTCTCGAGAAAGACCTTTTTGGATTGGCCGGCGGCCGCCGCGGCGCCGGCCGCGCCGGCGGCTCCCGGCGTGCCGGCAGCGACCGTCACGGTCAACGCAGAGCTCGACTCGCCGGACCAGTCGATTGCCGGGATCGTCAGCTGGCCGGCATGTTTCGGCGCGAGCATGATGTTCGCCTGGACGTGAGTGGCGACGCTGCCGTTCGTGATCTGGATCGTCCGACTGCTGCTCGTCGAGACGATGTCGAAATCCGCGCGTAGCGGTGTCAGATCCGGGTCGCCGTTTGCCTGATCGTCGCGATCCAGGCGCAACTGCACGGTCTCGCCGAGCGCCACGGTGTTCGTATCCAGCGTCGCCCGCACGGCCGCAGAGGCCGTCGCCGCAGCGAGGCAGGCAGACAGCGCGGCGAGCACCGACGCGCGCCTCATGGCTGCGCCTCTTGTTGCTGCTTGAGCATGTGCTCGATCATGAACTTTCGTCGCAGCAAGCCCGCCGGATCGTCAGGGATCCAGCGCAGCCATTGATCGAGCGCCAGCTGTTGCTCGGACTCCTTCTTGCCGTCACTCGCGCCGGCGGCCGGAGTCGCGGCATGGTCCTTGCCACCAGGCGCTCCTTGCACGGCCTGGGCCTGCTGGGTTTTCTGTGCCTGATCGGCATCGGGTCCCGGCTTCCCGGCCTGTGCCGCTCGTGCCGCATTCGGCTGCTGCGAATTTTGCTGCTGCGTCTCGGCGGCGGCTCGGGCATCTGCGGCATTCGCTGTTTGATCGTGGTCCCGTCCCGGCGCGGCGCCGGAATCTGCGGCCTGCTGGCCTGCCTGCTGGCCCGGCTGCTGCGGTTGCTGACCCTGTTGGCCCGCAGACTGCGGTTTTGCATCCTGAGCACCCGCTTGCCCCGACTGGCCCTGCGGTGCGGACTGCTGTCCCTGGCCAGACTGCCCCGATTGCTGACCCTGCTGACCCGGTTGATTCTGTTGTCCTTGCTGGCCTTGCTGGCCCTGCTGGCCTTGTTGTCCTTGCTGGCCTTGTTGTCCTTGTTGTCCTTGCTGGCCCTGCTGGCCTTGCTGGCCCGGTTGCCCCTGCTTGCCCTGATCCTTGTTCTGCTGCGCGCGCAGTTGTGCGGCGACCAGATCGCGGTTATGCAATGCGTCTCGGTACAGGCTGGAGTCGCGCGGAGCTTTTTGCAGGGCCGACTCGTAGGCTTCGAGTCCGGCCTTCAAGTCCCCCGCGCGGGCCAGCGCGTTGCCGCGGTTGTAGGCGGACTCGGGATCCGCAAGCCCCTGCAACTGCTTTGCCGCGGCGGCGTAATCCTTGGCCTGCATCTCGGCGTTGGCGCGCTGACGCGGGTCTTGGAACAAGGGGACGGCCGCGGCCGCTTGTCCGGACTCGAGTAACTGCTCGGCCCGCTGATCGGGTCGCTGCCACCAGTCCAACCATTCGCCGGCGCGCGCCACCGTGCCGAGCAGGAGGGCACCGGCAACCAGGAGCGGGCGCCTCACAGCCAACCCCGTCGCGCGACCAGCGCCGCGAGCAGCAACAAGGGCGGCAGCAGCCACACGCCCTCGTTGCGCCATTCGCCGACCTCGATCTTGGTCGCGGTCGCGTTCTCCTCGAACGGATTCTCCGCCCCGCCGTGCAGCGAACCGAGCAGCGCGGACAGATCCGCGAGCGACCAATAGCGGCCGTCGCCGACCTGCGCCAGGTGGCGCAATTGTTCGACCGGGAGTTTTGCCAGCACGCTCACGCCTTGCGCATTCTGCACGAAACCACCGCCCGGATTGACGGCCGGAGCGCCCTGCGGCGTGCCGATGCCGACGACCTCGAGACGCACGCCTTGCTTCGCGAGCGTCTCCGCAACCGCCTCCGCAGCCTCAGGGTCCGCGAACCCGTCCGTCAAAACGATCACCTTGCCATTGCGGCTGCCCGCCTCGTGTAACAGACGGGCGGCTGCGTCGAGAGCAGGCGCGAGATTATCGCCGGTCTCGGGCATGATGCTCGGTGCCAGCGGCTGCAGCAGGGCGCGCACGGTCGCCGCGTCCGTGGTCAACGGCACGACGACATGCGCCTCACCGGCGAACGCGACCAGGCCGACGCGCGCGTCGCGAGCGGCCGAGAGAATGTCGTCGATCGCATAGCGCGCACGCGTCGCCCGGTCCGGCGCGACGTCCGCCACGTTCATCGATGGCGAGAGATCGAGCACCACGATCCAATCCTCCGGGGCCCGATAGGCGCGGCTCGGTGCACGCTCCCAGGCAGGACCCGCGAGCGCCAGCGCGGCGAGCGTCCAGACGGCAACGATTGGCGGCCACGGCGAACTCGTCCGCGCGGCTTCGCTCAAGCGCAGCGCGCCCAGCAGTTCGGCATCGACGAGTTGCGCCCACGCGCCGCCACGCCGGCCACGCCAGGCAAAGCCGGCGGCGAGCGCCCAGAGCGCCGGCAAGCCGAGCAGCCAGAGCGGATGCAGAAAGTGAAAGCTGCTGAGGTCCGTCAGGTCCACGCGCGCGAACCCCATGAAGCGGCAGGAATGCTCAGCAGCAGTGCAAGCGCGAGCGGATAGGGGAACCATTCGTCCGTGGGCCGCAGCCACTGGTCGCGACCCGCGACCGGTTCCAATTTTTCGATCTGCGCGTAAACCGACTGCAGCGCGCTCGCGTCCGTGGCGCGGAAGTATTCGCCGCCCGTCAGCTTGGCAATTTGCTTGAGCGTGTCTTCGTCCAGATCATTATTACCGACCGGTCCGAAGAAGCCGCCGCGGACCGCAGCGCCCACGCCGATCGTGTAGATCCGCAAGCCCGCCTGCGCCGCAAAGTGCGCCGCCTGGACCGGCTGCAGCGTGCCGGCATTGCTCTCGCCGTCGGTCAGCAGGATCAGCACGGTGCGGTCGGCAGGCGCCGCGTTCGCGCCGTTCTCGGCGCGCAGCCGTTTCAGCGCGAGGCCGATCGCATCGCCGATCGCCGTCTCGGTGCCGGCAAAACCGACCAAGGCTTCGTCGAGGAAACGGTGCACGGTCGCGAGGTCCGGCGTCAACGGCGCTTGCACATAGGGCTGGGTGCCGAACAGGATCAAACCGACCTGATCGCCTTGGCGGCTGTCGATGAAATCGCCGGCAACCTGTTGCACCACCTGCAGGCGGCTGGCATTGTTCGCCATGTCGCGCGTATTCATCGAACCGGAAATGTCGACGGCGAGAATGATGCGCCGGCCGCTCGTCGGCGCCGGCAGGGGTTCGCCCAACCATTGCGGACGCACCGCCGCGGCCACCAACAGCAGCCATAATAGGGCGAACAAGCCGATACGCCAGGGACGGCCGGCGACGACGCCGCCCGCGGCCCAGTCGAGCCCCGCGGCGAACGGCAGGAAAATCGCCACCCCCGAGGGCTGCGCGCGACGACGCCAGAGATAATGCAGCCAGGGCAGCGGCAGGAGCGCAGCCATCCACGGCCAGGCAATCTGCATCATGCCGGCCGTCCTCGCGGGCGCGCCGCGTGCGGCGCCGCTCTGCGCCGCGACGGAACGACGGCCCGCCGCACGAAAGCTTCGCCTGCAGTGAACCAGCCGGCTCGATCGGCATCTGCGGCATCGCCACCGTAGCTCGCGGCGAGCAGCGAGCGCCCGAGGTCGCCGCCGAGCGTCGGCGCACCGTGCTGCGCGAGAAACTCGAGCCAGGCGGCGCCGTTCAGGCGTGCCACGGTTTCCTGGCCGAATAGCGCGAGAGCATAGCGGCGCAGCAAATTCTGCACCGCCTGCGCCGATTCGCCGATCGTAGTGTCCGCGGCGCGCAGCTTGCGCAATTCCCGTAGCGTAGCCTGGCGCAGCCGGCGACGCGGACTGCGCCACCAAGCCCACGCGCCGATCGCGATCCCGAGCAGGAGCGCCGCGAGCACCCACCAACCCGGTGCGGGCGGCCACCAACCCGGTGGCGCAGGTGCATGCTCGGGTGCGAGCTGATCGAGCCAATTCGCATTCATGCCGCGATCTGCAGTGCGGGCGTGCTGCCGGTGTCGAGTTCCTGCACGCTGAGACGCAAGCGCTGCGTGAGCTTGCGCAGACGCGCCTCGCGCTCAGCCCAAGCGGCGAGCCAACGCGCGCGGGTCTTCGCCCCGTCGAGCGCGAACAAGCGACCTGGCAACCCGGCGCGAAAACGGCCCTCGGGCAGGCCGCTGCGCTCGAGCGTGTCCATGACCCAATAGAGACGGCACTGCGCATGCGCGGCGACTCCGGACCAGGCCGTCTCGCTGGTGGCCGTGGCGTCGGCGAAGTCGCTGAAGGTCAGCACCAGGCAGCCCGGATGCGCCACGGACAAAAGCGTGCGCAGCGCGCCGGACAGTGCGTCGGGCCGAGGCTCCGCGGGGCCGCGCGGCTGCAGCGCGAGCAACGCCTCGAGGATGGGCAAGACGCCTGCCTCGCGCGCGCGCGGCGGCAAGCAGACGGTCTTGCTGCCGTTGACGATCACGGCGCCGACACGATCGCCACTCAAAGCCGCGTTCCAGGCAAGCAACGCGGCAGCCCGCACCGCGAGTGCGGACTTGAGCTGCGCGCGGCTCGCGAAGAACATGCCTGGCTGCAAGTCGACGATCAGCCAGACGGGACGCTCCCGCTCTTCGCGGAACAACTTCGTATGTAAGCGGCCGCGCCGCGCGGAGACGCGCCAGTCGATGCTTCGGGCATCGTCCCCGGGGACATAGGGCCGCACCTCCTCGAACTCGAGTCCGCGACCGCGCTGCACGGTGCGGTGGGCACCGAGATAGTGAGCGCGGGCCGGACCTTTCGGACGCAGCACGATGCCGCGCGCCTCGCCGCGCATTGCCAGCAATTCGCTGAGATCGGGCAGAATCATGGCGCCGGAACGCGTCGCAACAACTCGTCGATGCACGTTTGTGCCGTGATGCCGCGCGCCTGCGCACCGTAATCGAGCAGCAAGCGGTGGCGAAACGCATCGGGCGCGATCGTTTGCACATCCTCGGGACTCACGAAGTCCCGCCCATTCAACCACGCGAGCGCGCGTGCGCCGCGTTCGATCGCGATCGCCGCCCGCGGACTGACGCCCCAGCGCAACCACTCGCGCAGTTGCGCGCTGTACGGTTCGGGGCGGCGCGTCGCGTCGATCAGCGCGGCAATGTACTCGGCGACATTGTCGGCGAGCGTGAGCCCCAGGACCTCGCGCCGGGCGGCGAAGATCAAAGCTTGGGTGAGGCGATGGGACGGTGGCGGCAACTCCCGTTGCGTGATCGCCTCGTTGCGCGCGAGGCGCATGATTTTCAAGGTCGTCGCCCGATCCGGATAGTCGACGAGGACATGCAGCATGAAGCGGTCGATCTGCGCTTCGGGCAGCGGGTAGGTGCCTTCCTGCTCGATCGGGTTTTGCGTGGCCATGACGAAGAACAACTGCGGCAGCGGGTAGGTAGCCTGACCGACGCTGATCTGCCGCTCGGCCATCGCCTCGAGCAGGGCCGATTGAACCTTGGCGGGCGCGCGATTGATCTCGTCGGCGAGGATCAGGTTGTGGAACAAGGGCCCGCGTTGAAAGCGGAAGCTCGCCTCCTCCGGGCGGTAGATTTCCGAACCCGTGAGGTCGGCGGGCAGCATGTCCGGGGTGAACTGCACGCGCTGGAAATCTCCCTCCACCGCGTGCGCGAGCGCCTTGACCGCCCGGGTCTTGGCGAGACCGGGAGGCCCTTCGACCAGCAGATGGCCGTCCGCGAGCAGCGCGACGAGCAGCCGCTCGACCAATCCTTCCTGGCCGATGATCTGGCTCGACAAGTAGTCGCGCAGGCGCAGAAAATCCGCCCGCGCGGCGCCGCTGGAACTCACATCATTCATCAAATCCTCCCTCGAGCTTCAGGATCACAAGCGTAAGTGCTCACTCGCCCGCTTAAGTCGTTGCTGGCCCGCTATCGACCGGTCCTGCCTACTTTAAGTTCCGGGCCGCCTATTATGGCATCCCGCATCATGCCGCAGCAGTTGCGCTAGACTGCCCTGCAACTCATCGAGCGCCAAGGGGATTTAACGTGCAGATTTCGTTCACGCCGCTGCTGCCGCTCGCGGCGGCCGTTGCCGGCTGCGTTTGGGTTGGCGCAACTCACGCCGAGACCGTCGTCGTCACCGCAGCGCGCATGGTCGACGTCGTCGCCGGCCGCGTCGTCCAGGATCCAGAAATCACCATCACCGACGGCCGCATCAGCGCGGTCGGGACGCGCGGCGCGCCCATCCCCGCCGGGGCCAAACAGCTGGATTTACCGGGGGTCACCCTGTTGCCGGGCCTCATTGATATGCACGTGCACCTGACCAGCGATCCGCGTTACGGCGGCTATCGCGGCCTGGAATTCACGGACAATTTCTGGACCGTCGTCGGTGTCGCGAACGCCAAGAAGACGCTCGAGGCCGGATTCACCACGGTCCGCAATGTCGGCTCGGCGAACTATGACGATGTCGCGATCAAACAAGGCATCGAAGCCGGTCTCGTCCCGGGGCCGCGCATCGTACCGGCCACGTACGCGATCGGCGCCACGGGCGGACACTGCGATGCCGACGAATTTCCACCGTCGGTCAGCGTGCCTTCGCCGCAAATCGCCGATGGGCCGGAGGCGATCCGCGCGACGGTGCGCAAGCTCCGCAAGTACGGCGCCGAGGTGATCAAATTCTGCGGCACCGGGGGCGTGTTTTCGAAGACCGACACCGTCGGCGGCCAGCAATACGATCTGGCCGAGATGACCATGCTGGTGCAGCAGGCCCATATGCTCGGCCTCAAGGTGGCCGTCCACGCCCACGGCACGAGCGGCATCAAGGATGCAATTCGCGCCGGTGTCGATACGATCGAACATGCCAGCCTCGCCGACGCCGAGGCCTTCGCGCTGGCGAAGCAACACGGCACGTACTTCGACATGGATATTTACAACGACGATTATATTTTGGCCGAAGGCGCCAAGAATGGCGTGTTCCAGGAGTCACTCGACAAGGAACGCAAGATCGGCCAGCAGCAGCGTCAGACCTTTCGCGCCGCTTTCCAGGCCGGGGTCAAGATGACCTTCGGCACCGACGGCGGCGTCTACCCGAACGGTGACAACGCGAAGCAGTTCGCAACCATGGTGCAGTGGGGGATGACGCCGCTGCAGGCGATCCAAGCTGCCACGGTCACCGCGGCCGAGGCACTCGGCCGCGCCGGCGACGTGGGTGCGATCGAGGTGGGACGTTACGGCGACCTGATCGGCGTCGTCGGCGATCCGCTTGCCGACGTCACCCGATTGCAATCGGTCGCGTTCGTGATGAAGGGCGGTGTGGTCTATAAATCGTCGGCGTTGTGAGCGGGGAACAATGGTCGCAATAGAGCTCGTGGTCGTCGACCCGATGATGCCTCGCACCGAATTCTGGGACGAAGCGCTCCGCGTGTTGTCCGAACTCGCGACGGCCGCTCGCGGGCGAACCGATCAAACATTGAATTTTCCCGCCGAAGACGTCGCCATGGAAACAAATTGGCCGCGTTACGCGAGAGCCGCGACGGCCTACACGCGGGGAGTACCGCACTCTCTGGCTGAGGGGAGCCAGACGGTGGCCTACCTGAACAAGCTTGCGGCCTGGTGCTCGGACCACCCGGATCGGACGCTGCTGATGATCAACATGCACCCGTTCTTCCGCTTGCCGCTGATCTTCGCACAGATCAAGAACCTGATCGTCGCGGATGGCTCTCTCTCCGCTTTCGACAGGTGCGTCAATCCGCGGACCATTTCGATGCCGGCATTGCCGATCTGCTCGTCCGGTGCGCCAAAATCGGGCCTACGCCGGATCCGCATCTCGTTCCAAGGTGTCGAGAGCCATCCGATTCGCACACGGCTCGCGGGCTTTCACAACGGCGACTCGGTGCGCATCAACCTGGTCCCGAAGTCCAGACACAACGATTTGCAGCTGGACGCGGTACGCAGCGTTGCCGATCAGGAATATCTTCAATTACTGGAGCAATCGATGTTCGCCCTGGTTCCGCGAGGCGACGCATTATTCTCGTATCGACTGTTGGAGGTCATGTCATTCGGGTGCATACCAATAATCCTGTCGGACGGCTGGATTTTGCCATTCGACCGGATCATTCGCTGGGACAGCTTCGCCTATACGATCCACGCCGACGCGCTGGATGCGAGCATGAAATTTCTGATGAGCGTTTCGGATGAGGAAATGTTACTGCGTCAAGCGCGAGTTCTATCAGTATACAGAGACCACTTCGCCGACCTGAAGACGATCATCAGTACGCTCATGTTGGAGGCGATCGAGATTGGGATTCGGTGATTTTCGCGCGGCCCGGCAGCGATACAACACCGATGTCTCCGGGTTCACGCGTTCAGCAGCTCTGCAAAGTAGGCTATGGTGGGCTTCAATCCCTCCGCGAGCGGCGTCGCGGGCTCCCAGCCGAGCCGCGAGCGCGCCAGTGAAATCTCCGGCTTGCGGTGCCTCGGGTCGTCCTCCGGCAGCGGCTTCATTACCACGCGCGAGCGACTCTTGGTCATGCGCAAGATGGTTTCGGCAAGTTCGAGCACCGTGAATTCGCTTGGATTGCCCATGTTGACCGGCCCGGTGAAGCCCTGCTCCGTAGCCATCATCTTGATCAGGCCTTGCACCAAATCGTCCACATAACAGAACGAGCGCGTCTGTTGGCCGTCGCCGAACACCGTAATCTCCTCGTTGCGAAGCGCCTGCACGATGAAATTCGACACCACCCGACCGTCATCCGGATGCATCCGCGGGCCGTACGTGTTGAAAATGCGCACGACTTTGATGTCCAGATCGTGCTGACGGAAATAATCGAAGAACAGCGTCTCAGCACAGCGCTTGCCTTCGTCGTAGCACGAACGCGCGCCGATCGGATTGACGTGGCCCCAGTAAGCCTCCGGCTGCGGGTGCACCTCGGGGTCGCCATAAACTTCGCTCGTGGATGCCTGCAGGATTCTCGCGCGCACGCGCTTGGCCAGGCCCAGCATATTGATCGCTCCGTGAACGCTCGTCTTGGTTGTCTGAACCGGGTCACGTTGGTAGTGAATCGGCGAGGCCGGGCAAGCCAGGTTGTAAATTTGCCCAACCTCGACATACAAGGGAAAGGTCACGTCGTGGCGCAACAACTCGAAGCGATCGCGGCCGATCAAGTGCCGGATATTTTGCTTCTTGCTCGTGTAGAAATTGTCGACACACAGCACTTCCCGACCGGCGGCGATGAGTTGCTCGCACAGATGCGAGCCCAGGAAGCCCGCTCCCCCGGTCACCATGATTACATCGTTGCTGAGTCTGGTCATCGACCGCTTTAATGTTTCAGGAATCAGTATCAGGCGCCGCTGATACTAGCACCAAATTCATCACGCTCAGGCGAGCCGCCGCTCGCGCCACCAGAGCCCCGCCATGACGAGCAGCCACACGCACGCCCAAGGCCAGCGCGACATGCGCTCACGGCGCGCCGTCGCGATCGTCTCTGCGCCCTCCCCACCAGCCACGAGCGCCGCCGAACCGGTCGCTGCCGGTGCAACATCGGGCGGCCTCGCTTGCATGAGTTCCGTCGTTGCCCGCCGGTCGAGCGTGGCGCGCCAGGTGACGGCATCGTCGGCCGCACGCACGTAGAAGGCACTCGTGTTGCCCCCGGTCTCCAGGCTCTGCCAACCCGCCAGCCCCGGCCAATACGCGGCACAGCCGTCGGCTCCCACGTCGAGCGGCACCGCGGTCTCATCTGCGGCAGGACGCACGCTCGCCGCCGCACCGAGACCACAGATCACCGCGCGTTCGAGAACCCAAGCGTCCCGTGGCGTCCTGGGAGCGTCCGCAGCGACCGGGCGCGGCCGCGACAGCGTGCCCAGGAGACCGCCCCAGAGTTCCGCATAGCGCTCGTCCGCACCGAGCAGAACCAGCCGATAACTATCGACGAGCCGCGACAAGCCGACGCGGCCCAATCCGTCGGCGTGCCACCAAACGACCGGAGCGGCATCGTCGGCGGCCAGCGCGACGACGCTGGTCGGCGCGTCGACCGCGACGGGCGCCAGCGTGAACGCCGTGCGTTCGCGCGAACCCGTGGCACGATCCAGCGTCACGCTGCGCGCCGCCGCCGGCGTGAGTACGAAGCCAAACTCACGCCAATCGGCGACGACCGCGGGCGGCGGCGGCGTTTCGACACGCAGCAGCAGTCCCAATCCTGCGTGCACCGCCGTGCGCAGGCTCAGCTTCTCGTCGTCGGCGAGATCGAGCCAGGCTCGTGCATCGAGGATCACGAGGTCGGCTCGCGCGAGTGCGGCATCGCTGCAGCGGGCATCACCGGCGCGCAAGCTCACGCCGTTCGTCAAGTCCGCCGTGACCTGGGTTTGCAAACCCGCGTCGGCTGCCCAACGCCGCCAATATTTCAGTTCCGGATTGACCGCGCCGGCGCGCACGAGGATCGCGAGTGCGCTGCCAGTGGTGACGACGAGCGGAATCGACGCGCGGTCGACGAGCGCCCGCTGCTCGCCGAGCAACTGCAATTGAAAGCGCACCGGACCTGGCCCGCGTGCCGGCGCCGCGAGGACGAAGCGCCCCTCGGCATCGAGGTCGACGGCATCGACGAGGACACCGGCGGGATCGCGCAGTTCCGCCCGTCGGGCCGGCGGCAGCGCGCGGCCGGCGACCTGCCACTCGCGCCCCAGCGGAACTTGCGACGGCCAGTCGAGCGCGACGAAGCCGCGGGCCGCGGCCGGCTCGAAGCCGAGATCGCGATCGGCCACGGCCTCGCGATCGCGCAAGGACAGACCGGCACCGCGCACGAGCAGATGGCGGACGCCGGGGTACTCGCGCAGGGCCGTCGCGAGATCGGGCACGGATTCCGCCCGTGCGAGCACCGGCGCTCCCGGTAGCGCCACCACCGGCAGGCCGCGTGGCGCCGCTGCTGGAGCACCCGGCGTGAGCACGGTCAGCGTGTCGTCGCGTAGGCGCAGCATCGGCGGAAAGAGCGACAGGTACAGCAGGGCGGCGGCCAGCGGCTGCAGCCAGAGCGACGGCTCGCGCGCACCGAACCGCGCGAGACGCCAGGCGGCGGCGCCCGCGGCGCAGACCAGAGCCAAGGCCGTGAGCAACGGCAGCAGCTCGGCGCCGCTGTGGAGAGCTGCGCCCGTGCTCACGGCCGCGACCCGGCAGCAGGTCCCGGGACAGCGGGGGCCACCGGTGCGGTCAGTGCATCGAGATAGGCCTGGCCCGCGCGGTCGGGCGCGGAGCGTGGTTGCACCGCCGGCGCCGGCGGCGGCAACAGCGTCCAGAGCATGGCGGCGAGCTGCGCGCGACAGGCGCGACAAGCCGGGTCGCGTTGCAATCGGTCCGCGGCACTCTCGAGATCGAGGGCGTCGGGCAGCACCGCCTGATGCGCCCGCACCCAGGCGTTGAGCGCGACCCAGTCCGGCGGCGTATCGTCGGACAGCGCCTGATAAAAAGCCGCCACCGGGGTCGGCTCGCGGGTCTGCGCAACCGAGCGCGAGTCCCGGTCGCTGAGCCCGGCGCGATCGCCGCTCAAGCGACGACTCAATTCCACCTGCGGCAATTGCACGCCGGCCCGGGCAAGATAAATGCGCTCGGCCTGCTGGACCTGCTTGATGTAGGCCAGCGCTTTGTACTCATAGGGCAACGCAAGTCCGGGGTCGGCCTGGCGTAAATGCAGCTCGGCTTGCCACATCTCGTCGAGCGCGGCCTTGAGCACGCGGCGCGTGTCCGGATCGAGCAGCGTCGCCGCCTCGGGCTTGTCGTGCACGTGACCGTATTGGGCGGTAAGATTGCCTTCGGCGCCGAACGTCGCGGTCGTCGGCTGGGTATCTGCGTCCTGCTGCGCGCTGGGTTCTGCTTCCTCACCGAGAAACTCGCCGTAGCGCAGCCGCAGTTGCCGCTGCTCGACGCCGAGTTCGTCGGCGCGCGCCGCGAATCGTGCGGGCGCGAGCCGCTCGCGGTCGCCCTGCAAGGCTTCGGTGTCGATGATGATCTGGCGTTCGCTGCTGAAATAAGCCGGCAGCGTCTTTTGCACGAGACCTTCCATGCCGCTGCTCGCGGTCTCGCTCTGCGCCGGCCAGCGCAGGATGAAGCTTGCCGTTTGCGTGCTGTTCGGGGGCGCCGGATGATTGTCCGTGACGCGCAAGCGCACGATCAGGTCGTCGCCCTCGGCCACGCCCAGCGCCGCCAGATCGAGCGTCTTGCGGTAGACGCGATGGCGCTCGTCGCCGTCACCGTCGAGACGCAGGGTTTGTTGGGTCGTCTTGATGTTTTCGCCGGACCCCTGCGCATGCGCGATACTCAGTTCGGCGACGCCGAGACCGTAATCATCGCTCGCCTCGAAGACGAGATCCCAGGACCGCTGACCCTGCTGCAACAGATTCAAGGTATGGTCGGGCGTGCGCACGATCACTTCGGGCGGTCGGTCGGGAATCACCTCGAGCCGATGGAGCGGCACGGCGGCCGCATTCGACGGCGGCGGATCGCGGTCGTCGAGCTGCACCCGATAGAGCGCGGAACGCGTGAACACCCGTTCGCCGCGCCAGACCCCGCCGTCCCGGCGCAGCGGCAGCCGTGAGCCATCGAGGAAGACGAGATCGACGCGTTGCGGCCCACCGCCGACCCGCACGACAAAACGCACTGCGCTGCCCTCGGGAAACTTGGCATCGAGGCCCGCCGGTTCCTGCGACCCGAGGCCGGTATAGGCAGGCGGCTCGATGTGCAGTCCCCCGCTCACCTTGCCGGGCGCCGGGGCCGCCGTCGTGCGGGTCGTGCCTGCCTGCAGCCAGGCAGGCACGACTTGCGGCAAGACCCACAGCGCGAGCGTCACGAGCGCGAGCGCGAGCCAGCAGAGGCCGAGCGCCCGCAGCGGATATTGCGGCCGCAAGTCCGGCAGATCGACCGACATCAAGCGCCGCTCGAGCCGGGCCCGCTGCAAAGCCGCCAGACCGCCCGCTGCTGAATGCTCGTCGTTTCCCGCGACCAGCAGCATCGCGCTGTCCTCGAATTGCGGCGCAACGGCGTTCAAACGCCGCAGCAACCAGATGGCGTCGAAACGGCGCAAAGCGTGCCACAAGTGCAACGCGAACGGCGCGAGCGCAAGGACGAGCGCGACTAGCGCCAGGCGCGTGCCGAATTGCGCGGCCAGCAGCAGCGCGCCCACGCCGAGCAGCGGCAGCGCGAAAGCGGCGCGAATCGCGGCGGCGCGCCGCCGCACCGCCCGTACGAGCCGGGCCAGCCGGTCCGGCAAGCGCGCCGCCGCCCTCAAGCGGCGGGTCTCGTGCGGCGCCGTGTCGCGACCAGCCGCTCGACTAGGAACAACGCCGCGAGCGCGGCGGCGAGCGGCGGCACGAGAGAACGCGCGGGCGCGAAGTCGTCGCGCGTCACGGCGAGCGGTGCCACGCTGCGCGCAGGCGCACTCGCGGGCACGCGCATCGGGGCGGCGAGTACGCTCCACAGCCGTTGCGGGAAGTCGGGCGCGACCAGCGCCTGCGAGGCGTCGGCGCGCAGTGCGTCGGTCCAGCAGAGCAGGCGTCCCTGCCCCAGGACTTGGGCGCGCAAGACGGCGCCTCGTGGCGAGTCGAGCACGACCTCGCCGCAGCTCGCCGCGAGGCGCGTCACCAGCACCTGTGCGCCCGCGCGCGTGCGCGCGCGCAGCGATTCCGGCACCGCGCCGCCGAGCCAGAATACCCAGGCCGGCGGCGGCGGCAGCGGCGCGTCGCTCGCAGCGATGTCCCAGGCGATCGCACGGCCGTCCGCGGCCCAGGCCGCGCCGAGTGCGCGCACGATCGGCAGTTCGCTCGCACCGACGGCGTCATAACGAACCGCGATCCGCAGCGCTGCACCGGCCGGCGCGATGCCGCGCGCCCTGTCGGCATCCGGGGCGCCGCCGGCAGGCGGTCGCACGGGGCTGGACCCAAGCACCGGCACCCAGGTCGCTGCGTGCCCGAGTTGCAAGCGTTCAGCGTCGAGATCGGCGAGCGACTCCGGCACGACGAGGGTGAGTGCCACGGTCGGCAAGAGATCGCGGTCGAGCTGACGCAGCAGAGTGTTGATCGGCGCTGGCTCCGCGGCGAGTCGCGCATCGGCCGCCAAGGCCACTGCGTCCGTGGCATCCGGCAGCGGCGGGAAGCCGTTGCCCAGCCGATGCCACTCGGCGAGGGGCGCGTGCACGGCGGCGCGCGCCGCGAGCGCATCGACGCCGGGCGCGACGACGACCCAGGGTCGCGCCGGCGCGGCATGCTCGCGCCAGGCCGGCAGCGCCAGCAACACGGCGAGGCCGGCGAGCAGCATCAGGCGCAGTGCCAGCAGCAGCGGCCGATCGACCCGCAAGCGCGCGCGGGGGTGAGCACGGCTGCGCAGGTAGCGCATGGCCGCGAAACTGAGGACGCGCCGGTCCGAACGACGCACGAGGTGCACGATGACCGGCACGACGAGCGCGGCCGCGGCGGCGAGTCCTGCCGGAGCGAGCAGTTCGATCATGCGCGCGCGAGCAGCCGCCGCAGCGGCACGTCCGGTGCCTCGTCGAGACAGTGGTCGACGTGCCTGATCCCGCAGCGTGCGAGTTCGCGCGCGAGTGCCGTGCGCGCGGCCGTGAACCGCGCGAGAAACTCGGCGCGCGCCGCCGCGCCGTCGCTGCGACACTCCGCGCCGGTTTCAGGGTCGACGAACACGTAGCCGCCGACGAACGGGAAATCCCGCTCCTCACAGCTGATCAAACCCAGGGACAGGACTTGACGCCGCGCCGCGGCCAGTCTTGCGGCGAACGCCGGGAGCGCGGCGTCGAGACCGTCCGAGATGATCACGACCACGGTCTCAGGCAGGATGCGTTCCCAGAGCGGCGCGAGTTGCGCCTCGATGGGCCACTCGCCCTGTGTGCGCATGGGTTCGAGTGCGAGCCAAAGCCGGTCCCGGTGGCGCGCGCCGCTGCCGCTCGGCGCGACGGCCACGCCCTTGCTCGAGAGGCTCGCAATCCCGCAGCTGTCACCCTGGAGTGTCGCCACCTCGGCGAGACAGGCGGCGAGCAATTTTGCCGCGGCGAATTTGCTGTAGGCGGGCCGGGCGGCGTCCGCCTGAGCCATCGAGGCGGATGCATCGAGCAGCACCCAGACGGACAGCGGGCTGTCGCGCGCGGCCTCGCGCACGAAAAAGCGATCCGAACGCGCGTACAACTTCCAGTCGACGCGGCGGGGCTCGTCGCCGGGCTCGTAGGCGCGGTACTGTTCGAACTCGAGCCCGGCACCCCGGCTGCGGCCCTGATGCTGACCCAACCCTTGGCGCAGCGCCGGATGGCGACTCGCGAAACGCAAACCGCGCAAGCGCGTGCGCAAATCGTCGGGGATCAGCACGCAGGGCACCGAACGCGGCGGGGCACCGGTTCAAGCCGGGTAAGCAACGGCATCCAAGAGCAGGGCGACGACATCATCGGCGGAGCGTCGTTCGGCCTCGGCGGCGAACGACAGCAGGAGCCGATGCCGGAGGGCAGGCGCCGCGAGTTGCCGCACGTCCTCGCGCGTCGCCGCGTAGCGCCCCTGGAGCAAAGCGCGCGCCTTGGCCGCGAGCACCAGCGCCTGGCCGGCACGCGGACCCGCGCCCCAGCGCACCCACTCGGCCACCTGCGGCACGGGCGTATCGCCCGGACGCGTGGCGCGGATCAGCGCCGTGATCCAATTAAGCAAGTCCTCGCCGACGTGCACTTCCCGGGTCAGCGTTTGCAGGGCGAGCACGTCGGCACCCGTCATGCAGGCGGCGACGCGACCCGGGCTGCGTCCGGTCGTCTGCGCGAGAATGGCCCGCTCCTCGGACTCGCTCGGGTAGTCCACCCGAATGTGCAACAGGAACCGGTCGAGTTGCGCTTCCGGCAACGGGTAAGTGCCTGCTTGTTCCAGCGGATTCTGCGTCGCGAGCACGAAAAACGGTTCCGGCAGCGCATAGGTCTTGCCGCCGTAGGAGACCGTGTGCTCCTGCATGGCCTCGAGCAGCGCGGCCTGCGTCTTCGGCGGCGTCCGGTTCAGCTCGTCGGCGAGCAACAGATGCGTGAACACCGGCCCTTGCTGGAACTTGAAGTAGCGCTTGCCCGTGCCGTGATCCTCCTCCAGGATCTCGGTCCCGAGGATGTCGCTCGGCATCAGGTCGGGCGTGAACTGAACGCGCCGGAAATCGAGCTCCAGCGCCTGCCCCAGGACACGCACGAGCAAAGTCTTGCCGAGGCCCGGCACGCCTTCGAGCAGACAGTGGCCGCCCGCGAGCAACCCGATCAGCAGCTGCTCCACGACGGCGTCCTGACCGACGATCACGTGCGCGATTTCAGCGCGCACGCGCGCGAGCTTGTCCACGTGGCGCGCGACCTCGGCTTCGCTCGGGGCGTCAGGCCGAGAGCGCATAGGTGACGATGTTGACGGCGAACTTGGTGATGTCCTCGGCATTGAAACGCTTGTTGCGCCAGTCGAAATCCCATTCACATCCGTAGTCCTTGTTGCTGTAGAGAAGTCCCAAGCGCCCGCCGAAACTGATGCCGCGCAGATAATCATGGACGAGATCGTCGCCCCAACCGTTCAACTCCATCGCGGTCGCGGGCGGTCCGTCGAAGGTGAAGAAACTCGTGTACAGCGGATGATCCTTGGGCAGTTTCTCGAGGCGGCCTGCACCGAAGACCGCCTCGAGCTCGCGCTCGAACGACTTGGCGAACAAGCCGTCGATGTCGTGATTGCAGTCGTCCGCGAAGATGAAGCCGCCGTTCCTGAGGTAGGACTCGAAGTTACGGCGTTCGTCCGGATTGAACTCGACGAGTTTGTGGCCGGCGAGATAGCAGAACGGGGCGGTCAGCATGCGCGGATCGGCCAGGGGGATCACGTGTTCCTGGGTGTCCACCGCCAAGGTCGTGTATTGCAGCAGCGTATCGGCGATATTCGAGGGCATGCGCTGGTCCACGTCCCAGTCTCCCGACTCGTACATCAGGCGCGTGAACCAAAAGTCGAAGGGGGCGCCGCCGTCGCGTGTCTTGGGCGCGGCGCCCGGGAGTTCGGCCAACGACCCTACACCGCATCCGAGAGGGACGTGAACGTGAATTCGCGCAGCTTCATCGGCGGCAGCATCATGACCACCGGCGACTCCTGCGGCAGCACGCGCACGGGCTTGCCGAATTCCTCCACGTTGTTGAGCATGATCACCGGCGACTCGTTGAAGCGGAAATTCTTGATCGGATACTTGATCTCGCCGTTCTCGATGTAGAACGTGCCGTCGCGGGTGAGACCGGTGAGCAGCACGGTCTGCGGATCGACCATGCGGATGTACCAGGTCCGCGTGACGAGCACGCCCTTTTGCGTCGTCTTGACCAGATCCAGCGTCGATTTGTCGCCGCCCGCCATGATGAGATTGCCGGGCGCGCCCACGGCGGTCTTGCCCTTGAGCTTGGCCCAATAACGCGAGTATTGCAGGTTGTCGACGACTCCCTTCGTGACCAGCGGCGTGTGCTCGCGCGGCAGCCCCTCGTCGTCCCAGGGCAGCACCGCCGCCGCCGGATCCCAGGGATCGGAATAGAGTGTCACGCGTTCGTCGAAAATCTTCTCGCCGAGCTTGTTGCCGCCGCCCTTCTTGGTCATGAAACTACGGCCTTCGTCGGCCTCGCGCGCATCGAAGCCGCGCAGCATGTAGGTCAAGAGATCGGCGCTCGCGGCCGGCTCGAGGATCACGGTGTATTTGCCGGGCTCGAGCGCTTTGGCGCTCGCGGAACGCCTGGCCTTATCCATCGCGACTTGAATCTCGGTCGGGGCGTGGAACTCACCGACGTCGGCGAGGCTGCGCGCCACCCAGCCCGAACCCTGCGCATCGTCGGTGCGCACCGTGCAGGTGAAGGCGAGCGACGTCGCGCGCTGATAGCCGAAATTCCCGTTGCTGTTGGCGAGCGCCGAAAAGCTCTGCTCATCGTTGAAAAAGCCGGCCGCGACGAGCTTGTTGGCGCGGCAGGGCAGGATCGAATCCGCAGCCACCTTGGCGCGGTAATCAGGCGTGATGGCCGCCGTCCTGCCGACGAACGTCGCGCTCGGTCGATAGCTTTGCTTGGCGATCGCGGGCATGAACTCGGGATTCTCCGGCGCGAGCCGGGCGAGTTCCTCGGCGCGTGCCACGACGCGCGCCAGCGAGGCATCGTCGAACTGGTTGATGGTCGCGACGCCGGATCGCTTGCCGTAGGCGACCTGCACCGCGAGCTCCGCGTTGCTGACGATGCCGCTCGTCGAGACGTTGTTGAGCGCGTAACGGACGTTGCCCTCGATCGAGCCGTCGAGGGTCGCCGTGCACTCGTCGGCCTTGGAGAGGGCCACGACCTTGCCGAGTATCGCTTGCGCGTCTTGTTCGGAATAGATGCTCATTTCTCGTGCCCCTTTAGCCCAGGCTGCGCGCTGTGTTGATGACGTTGATGCCGTTGAAGCGGGCCGTGGCCGAGCCGTGCGAGACCGCGGAGATCTGCGGCGGCTGGCCCTTGCCGTCGAAGAAGGATCCGCCGAAACGGAAATCGCGCTGATCACAGACGCCGGCGCAGGCGTTCCAGAAGTCCGGCGTGCGCATCTGGTAGGCGACGTCCTCGATCATCTCGGTGACCTTGCCGTTCTTGATTTCGTAGAACAGCTGGCCGCCGAATTGCGCGTTGTAGCGTTGTTGATCGATAGAAAACGAACCATCGCCGACGATGTAGATCCCGTTCTCCACACCTTTGATCATCTCGGCCACACCCAAGGGTTTGTCACCGGGAGCGAGCGAGACATTGGCCATGCGCTGGAACTGGACACTCGCCCAGGAATCCGCATAACAGCAGCCCTGCGAGGCCGGGGCGCCGATGATGTGCGCTTGATCGCGGATGACCTGGTAATTCACGAGTATGCCGTCCTTGATCAAATCCCAGCGGCCGGTCTTCACACCCTCGTCGTCGTAGCCCACGGCGCCGAGCGTGCCCGGCTGAACCTTGTCGGCGAAGATCGTGACGTTGGGACTGCCGTACTTGAAGTCCTTGGAGCGCCATTTGTCGAGCGTCGCAAAGCTCGTGCCCGCGTAGTTCGCCTCGTAGCCGAGCACGCGGTCGAGTTCGGTCGCGTGCCCGACCGATTCGTGGATGGTGAGCCAAAGATGCGAGGGATCGAGTACGAGATCGTACTTGCCGGGCTTGACCGAGCGCGCCGTGAGCTTCGCCCGCGCCTGGCCAGCCGCGGCGATTGCGTCCGCGTGCATGTCGTAGGAGCTGCCGTAGACGACCGCACCGCCGGGCAGCGCGATACGCCCCGCGGGGGTCGGCTCGAGATACTCGTAGCCGCGCCCGACGGGCACCGACAGCCCGCGCCGATCGCGGAACTTGCCGCTGGCCTTGTCGATCGCGGTGACTTCGAACGGCGCCCAGAGCCGGTGCACGTCCTGATCGATGTAGGAGCCGTCGGTGGACGCAAAATATTTCTGCTCGTTGACCGCGAAAATAATGGAACGAATGTAGTCGGCCCCGGCTTTGAGCGCCGCCCCGTTGACGCTCATCAGGAGATCGACCTTTTCCTTGATCGGCACTGCCATCGCCGATTTCTTGATCGGTGTCGCCCAGCTGACCTCGCCGACACCCTTGTTCGGCGCCAACTGCACGGGTTCTGTCTGGATCTTGGCATTGGCGCGCGCGATCGCGACCGCCTGTGCGGTCGCGGCGGCGATGCCGTCGACGGACAGATCGCTGGACGCGGCAAAACCCCAGGCGCCGTTCGCGATCACCCGGATACCGGCACCCGTGGACTCGGTGTTGACGACGTTCTGCACCTTGTTTTCGCGCGTGATCACGAACTGGCGCAGATAGCGGCCGATCCGCACGTCGCAATAGGTCGCCCCGGCCTTGGTCGCCGCGTCGAGCGCGGTCGTGGCGAGCCGCTTCTTGAGCGCGACGTCGATCTTGGTGCTCAAGGCGTCCACCGGTACGGCGTGTCCGTAGCGCGGCAGCAACAGAGTCTGCAGGCCGACGCCCGCCAAACCGAAACCGGTCAAGCCGGCCCCGGACTTCAAGAAATCGCGCCTATGCATCATTGACTCCACGTATGTTCGCGAACGGCTGGGGCGGGCTCACGCCAAAGCGGGAGTGCCGGAGGGTTCAAACCATGAATATATTACATTAACCGGTCATCGGGGCGGCGGCGGCGACGCGGTTCCATGGGCATGTTATAACCCGCAGCACTGAGCTTATGCCCGCCGAGTCGTCGACCCTGCGCGGGCTATCCCTTAAGCTCGCCGCCAAACTTTCGAACTCGTGGGATTTCGAGATGCCCAATACCGCCTCGCTGACGACGAACGACGCCCCGCTGCCGAGTAGCGGTTGGCGCGAACTGTGGCTCAAGGAAGACTGGTGGGCGATCTGGATCGGCCTCGGGCTGGTGTTCGTCGCGATCGTGCTGTTTACGTCGGGCGGCAGCCTGCGCTGGTTGGCCGTCGCGCCGCAAAAATGGAGCCACGGGAGCGAAGTCGCCAGCCAACTGCGCGAGCACGCCCCGCAATACCTTGCCTTGTTCGCGCTGTTCGCCGTGTCGTTCGGCGCAGGCGGCGCCGCGCTCGGCATACCAGTCCGGCGCTTTCTGCCCGCGTTCGCCGGTATTTATGTCGTCAGCACGGGCCTGTATTTCCTCGGGCTCTGGGACCAGTCGGCGCATTACAACCTCGAGCCGCCGCTCGTCGCCTTGGGGTTGGGCTTGTTGCTTGCGAACACCGTGGGCGTGCCGCGTTGGGCGGACGCAGGCCTGCGCGTCGAGTTCTATATCAAGACCGGCATCGTCTTGCTCGGGGCCGGCCTGCCCCTGACCCTGATCAGTTGGGCCGGCCCCGTCGCGATCTTGCAGGCGGGCGTGGTCTCGCTGGCGACCTTCGGCACGATCTACTTCGTCGCCATACGGCTCGGTCTCGATCGACGCCTGGCGGCGACGCTGGGGACCGGCGGTGCGGTCTGCGGCGTTTCCGGCGCGATTGCGATCGGTGGCGCCGTGGGCGCGAAGCGGGAACAGGTCTCGATTGCGATTTCGCTCGTGGTCGTCTGGGCCATCGTCATGATCTTCGTGCTGCCGCTGGCCGCACGCTCCCTCGGGCTGTCCACGGGGGTCGCGGGTGCCTGGATCGGCACCTCGGAATTCGCCGATGCCGCCGGCCTCGCCGCGGCACAGACCTACGGGGCTTACGCCGGCACGGTCGCAGGGGTAGCCGGCACCGCCGATGATGCGGTCAATGCGTTCACGCTCATGAAGGTGATCGGGCGGGACATGTGGATCGGGGTCTGGGCTTTCGTCCTGTCGGTGATCGCCACGACATACTGGGAGCGCACCGGCATCGAGGGCCGCGCCGACGCCGGTGAAATCTGGCGGCGCTTCCCGAAGTTCGTGCTCGGCTTCTTGCTGGCGTCCGCGCTCGTGACCTTGCTCGCGAGCGGCCATGCCTACGGCGATTACAAGAAGCTGATCGTGCCCACGGTAGTCGCGCCCCTGCAGGCTTTGCGCACCTGGGCCTTCACGTTCGCCTTCCTCAGTATCGGACTGACGACGCGCTTGCGCGATTTCGTCGCGGTCGGCACCCGACCCTTCTACGCGTTTGCCGCCGGCGTGCTCGTCAACGTCGTGCTTGGCTACATTCTGTCGACGCAAGTGTTCGCCGGATTCTGGCAGAGCCTGGGTCACTGATGGCGGCCGGCGGCCCGGCCACGACACAGCGCTGTGCCGATTGCCGGCACTTTCGTGACGAGGCGACCGATATCGAAACGCTGCTGCCGGGCGTTCGGACCTTGAGCTCGGCCTACGCCGCAATCCGCGCGGACGACGGGCTGTGCGGCCTGCACGACCGATATCTCAGCGCGCGCAGTCACTGCGCCGGGTATTCGCGCCGCGCGACACCCTAGGGTCCGGGCGGCGGCGGCCCCGCTCGCGCCAAGATTTTTTCCTCGCGCTAAACGTTCCCGCCGGAACTCGCGTCTAAGCTACATGATGGCGAATTCCTTGCGAATGACGACGCTGGCGCGGCCCGATCCTGCGGCGGTCGTGGTAACGGGCGCTTGGGGAGCGCAGGGACAACTGCAGGAGGCGATGCGCGGCAATCGTCGCGCCTTCGAAGCCCTCTACCGCGAGCACGTCGGCGGCGTCTACGGCGTGTGCCTGCGACTCACCGGCCAGCGTGAGACCGCCGAGGACTGCACGCAAGAGACCTTCATCGCAGCCTGGCGGGGTTTGCGCGAATTCGAGGCGCGCAGCAGTTTTGCGACCTGGCTGCACCGGATCGCCGTCAACAAGGTGTTGACGCGCCAGGCAGGGCTCGCTGCAAAGCTCGAACAACTCGCCGCAGACCTGCCCGACGACGACCGCGCGCATGCGGGACCCGCCGACGCAATGCCCGCGCTCGACCTCGAGCGCGCGATCGAAGCGCTGCCCGACGGCGCCCGCCATGTGCTCGTCCTCGTCGGCATCTACGGCCACAGCCACGAGGAAGCCGGCGAACTGTTGGGGATTGCGGCCGGCACCTGCCGCGCGCATTTGCATCGGGCACGCCGCCTGCTCGGGGCGCAGATCGGTCGCGACGAGGAATCACGATGAGCCAAGAACCCGATAGCCTGCAAACTCGACTCGCCCGCCTGTCGCGCGAGATCCCGCCGGAACGCGATCTGTGGGCCGCGATCGATGCGCGCCTCGGCGATCGCCGGCCGGCTTGGCATGTCGGGCTGGGCGTCGCCGCGGGAGTGGCAATTCTCGTGCTCAGCCTGATCGTGAGTCTGAAACCGCGCGCGTCGATGCCGGGGACGACAGCGAGCCGACCCGTGAGCGCGAGCGCTGCAGCCCCGCAGCCGCCCGCCGAGCGGCCGTCCGATGCCGCCCGTGCGGCGAGCTATGAGCGCACACAGGAGACGCTCGAACGCTCTTTCCAGAGCGAACTCGCGCGCCTTCCCAAAGGCACGCAGACACGCCTGCTGGCGGATCTGGACGTGATCCGCAAGGCGCGCACCGATATCCACGCCGCGCTGACCGCGAACCCGGACAGTCCCTTGTTGCAAGCCCTGCTCGCCGATACCTGGCAGCAGGAAATGGAATTCTACGCCAACGTTTCCTCCACCCCCGATGCGGCCGGCATGCGCTGGCCTCTATAGATGAAGGCACCATGACAAACCGTAATGCTGATCGCCCCCTCGCCCGCGCCGCCATGCTCGTCATCGTCTGCGCAGGCCAATTCCTCGCCGTCGCGGCGCACGCCGCCGAACGCAGCGTGGATCTGCACAAGGCCGCCGACCCGGAGGGTCAGGTCGAAATCATCGACGTATCCGGCCACATCGAAATCGTCGGTTGGGACCAGCCTGAGATCGCCGTCTCGGGCACGATCGGCGACCGTGTCGAACGCGTCGATCTCAGTGCCGACGGCGACCACGCGACCGTGCGTGTCGTACTGCCCGCGCTGTCGCTGTCGGGCGGCAGCGGTGCAGTGAGCTTGGTCGTGCACGTGCCGCAGAAGAGCCTGGTGCGCGGCTCTCTGGTCAGCGCCAATTTGGAAACGCGCGATCTGGTCGGCGAGCAGCGGCTGCGCACGGTGAGCGGCGATATCAAAGCCCGTCTATTGCGCGGCGGCAGCGTCAACAGCGTCAGCGGCGATCTGCACTTGACCGTCGGCGGGACCGAAGGCCTGGAGATCGAGACCATCAGCGGCGACGTGAGCGTGGACGGCGCGAGCACCAACTTGCGCGTGCAGACGGTGAGCGGTGAGCTGAAGATTCAACTGGAGACGTTCACGGCAGTGCGCCTCAAGACCATCTCGGGCGAAGTGCAGTTTGGCGGATCGCTCGGTGCGGGCGGACGCTTCGAAGCCGAGTCCGTCAGCGGCGAGATCGGGATGCGTTTCGCGGCGACGCCGGCGGCCGACTTCGACATCGAGTCGCACACCGGCGAGATCGCGAATTGTTTCGGCCCGGCGCCGCAGAAACCGCAATACGGCCCGGGCTCGCATCTGGTGTTTCGCTCCGGTGACGGCGCCGGCCGGGTGCGCGTCAGCACCCTGAGCGGGCAGATCCGGCTCTGCGATCATTCGTGAGGCGCTGAGCATCGCCTCAGCGGGCCGCGGCGGCGCCGAGCACGGCGCCGAGAGTCGCCCCCGCGCGTGCGCCAGCGTACGGAGGCGGGGCTCTCCAGCTTCTAAGCTCGCGCAGTGCAAAATGATTCCGCGGCGGCACTGACGCGACTCTCCGACGAACACCTGCTCGACCGACTGCAACGCGGCGCGTTCGCCTATGTCGAAACTTATGCCGATCCGGAGACCGGCTTGGTCGCGGACACGTCGCGCGCCGGCTCGCCGGCAAGCATCGCCGTCGTCGGCTTCGCTCTCTCATGCTATCCGATCGGGGTGGAACGCGGCTGGATGGCGCGCGCGGAAGCGGCGGCACGGACGCTGCGGGTGTTGCGCTTCTTCTCACACAGCGAGCAGAGCGCCGCGCCCGATGCCAGCGGCCACCACGGCTTCTACTACCATTTTCTCGAGATGCACAGCGGCCGGCGCGTCTGGGATTGTGAGCTGTCGATCGTCGACACGGCGCTGCTCGCCGCCGGCATCCTGCTCGCCGGCCAGTATTTCGCCGGCGACGGCGTGGAGCGGGAAATTCGCGAACTGTCCGAGGTCTTGTATCGGCGCATCGATTGGGCTTGGGCGCAAGACGGCGCGGGCGCGATCGCCCAAGGGTGGAAGCCGGAATGCGGCTTTCTGAACTATGGCTGGGAGGGTTACAACGAGGGCACGATCGTCTACCTCCTCGGGTTGGGGTCGCCCTCGTTGCCGCTGCCGACGACGAGTTTTGCGGCCTGGACCTCGACCTACCAGTGGGAGAATCTGCTCGACGTCGACGTGCTTTACTCGGGGCCGCTGTTCACGCATCTGTTCGCACACGCCTGGATCGATTATCGCGGCATCCGCGATGCGTTCATGCGCGAGAAGCACTGCGACTACTTCGAGAATACGCGGCGCGCGGTCGCCGTACACCGGGAATACGGTGCCCGCAATCCACATGGCTTCGTCGCCTACGATCGCGACCTCTGGGGCATCACGGCCGGCGACGGGCCGACCCGACAGCAAATGGGAGGCGACGCGAGTGACTTCCGGGTCTCCGGCTACATGGCCCGAGGCGCACCCTATGGACCCGACGACGGCACGCTCGCCCCCTGGGCGATGCTCGCGACCGCGCCGTTCGGCGCCGCGGAGGCGCTGCGGGGCACGCGTCGCCTGCTGCAAAGCTATCCGCAAGTCTGCCCGCAGGACCGCTTCGTCAGCGGCTGCAACCCGAGCTGTCCCGAGGCCTCGGGACTTTGGCTGTCGGACGGCTGGTATGGCCTCGATCAGGGGCTCATGGTGATGATGATCGAGAACTTGCGCAGCGGCCTGCCGTGGACGCTGATGCGCGGGTCTCCTTATCTGCGCGCCGGCCTGCTCGCGGCCGGCTTTCAGGGCGGCTGGCTCGGGACATGAAGGCAACACCCGAGCAGGACGACGCGGCGGCCATGGCCGCATGGCTGCGCCGTACGCGCCCCGTCGACTGGCAAAATCCCGCGCCGGCCGCGTGCTACGACCTGTGCATCGTCGGCGCGGGACCGGCGGGGCTCACCGCAGCGGCCTATGCTGCGCGCCAGGGACTCCGGGTCGCGCTCGTCGAACGGCGCCAGTTGGGCGGCAATTCTTTGAACTGGGGATCGGTGCCGTCGAAGGCGCTGATCAGCACGGCGCGCAGCGGCGCCGACTTCAAGGCCGTGCTCGCGCGCCTGCACCGCGTCCGCGCCCGGATCGCCGAACAGCATTCGATCGAGCGATTGCAAACTCTCGGGATCGACGTATTCTTCGATCAGGCGCGCTTCATCGGCACACACACGTTGCGCGCCGGCGCGGCGACGCTGTGCTTCGCCAAGGCCTTGATCGCGACCGGTGCGCGGCCGCGACCGGCGGACATTCCGGGTCTCGCGGACATCGGCTTTCGCACCAGCGAGACCATATTCGATTTGCAGGCATTGCCGCGGCGGCTCGGCGTCATCGGCGGCGGCGCCCAGGGCTGCGAACTCGCGCAGGCCTTCGCGGCGCTCGGATCACGAGTCACGATCCTGCAGCGACAACCGAAATTTCTGCCGGGTTTGGAGCGTGACGCCGCCGAGGTCTTGTCGCGCTCCCTTGCCAGCGAGGGCGTGGAGACGCGGCTCAACACCGCGGTGCTGACGGCGCGCAGCGCGGACGGGTCCCGCGTGCTCGACGTTGCCAACAACGAGCTGCGGTTCCCGATAGCCGTCGACGAGGTGCTGCTCAGCATCGGTCGCGTGCCCAACGTGGAAGACCTGGAGTTGGATGCCGCCGGCGTTGCGTGCGACCAAAGCGTGGGCGTGCGCACGGACGACTTCCTGCAGACCGCGAACCCCGACGTCTACGCCGCGGGCGACGTCTGCATGCGTCATCAATTCACGAACGTGGCCGAGGCGACGGCGCGCATGGCGGTACGCAACGCCTTCGCCGGCGGACGCGAACGCTGCAGCGAGCTCTTGATTCCGCGCTGCGCGTATTGCAGCCCCGAGATCGCGCAAATCGGCCTGCACAGCTGGCAGGCGCGTGAGCGCGGCATCCCGATAAAGAGCTATACCATCATGATGGCCGACGTGGACCGCGCGATCACCGAGGATCTCGAGCAGGGCTTCGTCAAGCTCTATGTGCGCGAAGGCAGCGACGAGATCGTCGGCGCCTCGATCGTCGCGGCCCGCGCCAGCGACATGATCAACGAGCTGGCCGTGATCATGAATGCGAAAGTCGGCATGCGCCGCCTCGCCGAGATCCTGCACACCTACCCCGCGCAGTCCTCCGCGATTCAAATGGCGGCGCAGGCCTTCGTGCGCAATCAGCCCGTCGTACCCTGGGCCTGATGATTCAAGTGATTGGAAGCTAGGCGGGGAATCCCCGGAAGTTTGTCAAACGACGCGATTTTCGCCACCATGGAGTGTCAGACTGTCCGGTTACCACTGTTCACCGAAGACCCCAGAGCGCGCGCATGACGACCGAGATCACCGACCCTTTTGCGCGCGACGCCTTCATCAGCTACGCGAATCAGGACAAGGCGGCGGCCGATGCCCTGTGCGCGACCCTCGAGAATCGCGGGTGGCGCTGCTGGATCGCCCCGCGCGACGTCATGCCCGGCACGCTGTACGCGGACGCGATCGTGCGCGCGCTCAACGGCGCGCGGGTCCTCGTGCTGCTCCTGTCAGAGCATTCCGTCGCCTCGCCGCACGTCGGCAAGGAAATCGAACGCGCATCCTCGAAGCGCCGCCCGATCATCGCCCTGCGTCTCGATGCGGCCCCCTTGACGCACGCGCTCGAGTATTTCTTGAGCGAGTCACAGTGGGTCGACGCGACCACGGCCGGCTTGCAGGCGGCGCTCGTCCAGACGGCGACGGCGGTCAAGTCCTTGCTCGACGCCGGTGTCGGCGTTCCGGCGGGAACCCGGGCGGCGCCGGGCACCGAGACACACGCGGTTGCGGGCGCCGGCGGCGATGCGACGCCCACACCGCGACCGGCCGCGTCGCCGCTGCCGCCGGTGAACCGTCGTCGCTGGCTCGTGGCCGCGGCACTGGCCGCGCTCGTACTCATCGGTGCGGGATCATATCTGCGGCAGAATTGGCGGGCCGCCGAGCGCGCAGCGAATGCAGGCGGGAGCCAACCCGCGCTCGCGACGCCGGCCGCAGCCGAGCGATCCGTCGCGGTACTGCCCTTCGAGGATCTCAGCGAGAAAAAAGACGAGGCTTATTTCTCCGATGGCCTGTCCACCGAACTGATCGATCTGCTCGCCAAAATACCCGGGCTGCGGGTGACGGCGCGCGTCTCATCGTTCTATTTCAAGGGCCGGCAGGCGACGCTCCAGGACATCGCCCACGCGCTGAACGTCACGCACGTGCTCGAGGGCACGGTGCGCAGTTCCGGCCAGAATCTGCGCATCACGACCGACCTCGTCAGCGTCGCGAGCGGCGCGCCCGTCTGGTCCGAGACCTACGACCGCAAGCTCGACGACATCTTCAAGATCCAGGACGACATCGCCGGTTCGGTCGTGGGCGCGCTGAAAGTATCGCTGATGGGCAAAGCCATCCCCCATGCCACGCCGACGGCGAATACGGCCGCCTATACGGCGTTCTTGCGGTGCGAGGAATCCTTCCTCACGCGTGAGAGTCGCGAGGGCATCGCCGCGGCCATCGCCGCCTGCCAGCAAGCGGTCGATCTCGATCCCAACTTCGCGCCGGCCTGGCTCGGTTTGGGCGGTTCGATCGAGGTGCAGTTTGCGGGCTACGGCGGGCAGGCCGATTATCAAACCGCCCGAGCGCGGGCGTTCGCGGCGTTTGAGCGCGCGCTCGCGCTGGAGCCGAACTCAGCGGCACCGCATGCGATGCTTGCCGCATTGATCTACCAGATGGATTTCGACCCGGCCGCGGCGCAGATCGAAATGCACAAAGCGCGGGCGCTGGATCCGAGCGGAACCGAAGGGAGTTGGCTCGGGGGTTACATCGCCTCCGTGGAATGCCGCTTCGACGATGCGCTCGACGCCTATCGGACCGAGCGGCTGCGCAACCCCTTGGACACCGACCTGCCCCTGCAGATCGGCAACGTCAATTATCGACGCGGCAGGCTCGAGGAGGCGCGGGCGGGTTATCGAGACTCACTCGCCATCTCCGCACAAACCGGCTCCGTGCACTATCGTCTCGGACTCGTCGCGCTGCTCGCCGGCGACCCGAACGGCGCTCTCGCCGAGTTCGAACAGGAGCCGGATCAGGAGTTTCACGCCGTCGGCCTGCCCATGGCCTACGATGCGCTCGGTCGCAAGGCCGAAGCGGATCGTGCGCTCACGAACGCCGAGCAAGTCGCGGCCCAAGGCGCGGCCTATCAAATCGCGCTGATCTACGCCGCCCGCAAGGATGGCGGCAAGGCCTTTGCCTGGCTGGACCGCGCCTACGCCCAGCACGACACCGGCATGCTCTGGATCAAGTGCGAACCCTTCCTGAAGGATCTGCGCACGGACCCGCACTACCGGATTCTGCTGCACAAGATGCACCTCGATTGAGGCGCCATTCGGTCTCGGCGGGTCGCTCGCTCAGCGGGGCGCGGACCAGTCCGCGTCGTCGAGGTCCGCCGCGGAACCTGCGTCGCGGCCCGCGTCCGGTCGCAGCGCCGCGGCGGCATGCTCGTCGGCGAGACTGTGCTCGAGCGAGACCGGCAAGGGCGCCGTCGGATCATCGCGGCACCAGGACGATTCCGCCGGCAGGGGCTGATCGGCGAGATGCGCGAGCAGTGCCGCATTGGTGATCGTGATGGCATCGAAGGGTGTGCCGTGGCGCGAATCCCGCACCACGACGAGCGCGGCGCCGAGTCGCGCGGCGAGCGCGCGCTTTTCCGCGAGCGGCGTGTAGTCGTATTCGGCGGCGATCAGCAGCGTGCGGCTGCGCAATTGCGCGAGTCGCGAGACGGCCGACCAACGCTCCAGGGCGCGAGCCTGATCCAGGTAGGTCCTCGCGGGGACCGATCCGATCACGATCGCGGCGCGCGCGCGCATCGCCGCCTGCCCGGGGTCGGGGAACAGACGCGCGGCAATGAGCGCCGCCGTGCGCTCGATGCCGAGCAGACGCACGAATGCCGCATCGATGCGCGCCTTGCACCACTTCGTCCAATGATCGACCCGATAAGTCGCGAGGCTGTTGATCAACACCAAACGCGGCACGGCCTGTGGTCGCTGCAGCGCCATTTCCATTGCCACGGCGCCGCCCATCGAGAAGCCGACGAGATTGGGGCTAGGGACGCCCAAGGCATCGAGCAGTCCCCAGGTTTCGGCGGCCCAGGTCGCGACCGAATAGGTGAGCTCGGGCGCGCTGCTGTGACCGCAACCGGAGAGATCGGGGACGATGATCCGGCCCACGGACGCGAGAGCCGGCGCCTGGAACGCCCAATCGGCACCGCTCGATCCCAGGCCATGGATCAAGACGGTCGGCGTACCCTCCCCCCGCTCCAGGTAATGCATGCGCCGTCGTTGATTGATGAGGAAGGGCACGATCTAGATACTACGCGAACGATGCTCAATCTGTTCAGGCATATCGCGGAACATCCGCGGGTTCGGCAACTCGGGCCGGGCTTGATCACGGGCGCCGCCGACGACGATCCCAGTGGGATCGCGACCTATTCGCAGGCCGGAGCGCAATTCGGCTTCAACATGCTCTGGACCGTGCTGCTCACGTATCCCCTGATGGTCGCGATCCAGATGGTCAGCGCGCGTCTCGGCTGCATCACGGGCCGCGGCCTCGCCGCCAACGTCAAAGCGGCGTTTCCAGGACCGATGCTCTACGGCATCGTCGGTCTCCTGCTGGTCGCGAATACCATCAACATCGCCGCCGACATCGCGGCGATGGGCGAGGCGCTGCGACTGCTGCTCGGCGGCTCGGCGCGCCTCTACTCGGTCGTCCTCGGCTTGGGCTGCCTGGGGCTGCAGGTGTTCCTGAGCTACGAGACCTACGTCCGCTATCTCAAATGGTTGACCTTGAGCCTGCTGTCCTACGTCGCCGTGATGTTCACGATTCACGTACCCTGGCCGCAGGTCTTGGCGCGCACCATTTTTCCGCAACTCAGACTCGATCACGCGACCATCACGATCTTGGTCGCCGTGTTCGGCACCACGATCAGCCCTTATTTGTTCTTCTGGCAGGCGGCGCAGGAAGCCCAGGATCTGCGCGCCGCCTGCGGCGGCCCGGACGCGGCGCAGCCGCTCGCACGGAGCCCGCTCCCGGACGCGGTCGAAGTCGCCCGCCAGCACCTGCGGCGCATCCGCTGGGACACCTACCTCGGCATGGGTTTTTCCAACCTCATCGCCTTTTTCATCATTCTGAGCACGGCGGCAACCTTGCATGCCGCCGGAATCACGGACATCCAATCCTCGGCCCAAGCCGCCGCAGCCCTGGCGCCGCTCGGCGGCCCCGTGACCTTTCTGCTGTTCAGCCTCGGCATCATCGGCACCGGGTTGCTGGCGGTGCCGGTGCTCGCGGGTTCCGCCGCCTACGCGGTCGCGGAGAGCTTCGAGTGGCGGTCAGGCCTCGATATGCGGGTGCGCGAAGCGATCGAATTCTACGCAATCATCGCGATAGCGACCATCGGCGGAGTCGTGCTCAATTTCACGCGCCTCGACCCCATGCGCGCCTTGATCTGGACCGCCGAGATCGACGGCGTCATTGCCGTGCCGATCATGGCGGTGCTGATGGTGCTCGCCTCGCGCGAGGACATCATGGGTCGCTTCGTGATCCGGCCGAAACTGCGCCTGCTCGGTTGGACCGCGACGTTGATCATGGCGGTCACGGTACTCGCGATGTTCGCAAGCAGTTGAGCTCGCGCCTCACGGCGGCGCGGTTCACCGTTCGGGACGATAGGGCGAGCCCCAATCGATGCGCGCAGCGCCGCGCGCCCAGCTGAGCCAGTCTTCGCACTGCGGCTCGGTGCAGGTCGCCGCATCGAGACGTTTGACGCCCGTGATGACCGGCGTTTTGTCGCCGTCGCCGGCGAGGGGTTCGCGCCCGCCCACCTGCACGGCGAGCAGCACGGTCTGGCGGGCGTCGGGAAAACTCGGATCGATGCCGTGCAATTGCACGGCTGCGCCGTCGCCGTCGAGCGCGCCGCCGACCACCGCCGTGTCGCGGCTCAGCATGCGATCGAGCTGCACGATCAGGCCGACGTTCTGGCCTTCGTACTTGAAGGGATTCGTGTCGAGTTGCGAGGCCGTGACCCACGCGACCACATGGTTGGTAGCCGAGAAACGGTCGAAGCGGCGCCGTTGCTCGAGCAACGCGGCGGTCCGGTCCGCCGCCTGCTGCTGGTTGCGCAACTGCGCCGACGCCTGATTCGAATAGGCACCGAGCTCGCGGCGTTCCCAGTCCCAGCGCGCAGAAGCGACCGGCACAGTGCGCTCGCCGTGGGCGTCGATCGAAAACGCCCCGGCATAGGCATTGACCTGAACCCAACTGCGCGGCGTCGTCGGGCACTGCGCGCCGAGACGCGCGGCGGCATCGGTCATTGCTTTCTTCACCAGATCGTCTGCGGTGACGGCAAGCTTCGCGTCGAGTGCGACCCCGAGGATCGGCGCGGCGCACAAGCCCATCGTACCGTCACGTCCGTTCTCGGCGAACACCAGCACCTCGCCGCCGGCGACGCGTCCGTCGTGCACGATGTATTCATTGCTGCGCGGCTCGGGTTCGATCGGGTAGTCGAACGGAACCGTGCCGACATAGATTCCGCTCGCGAAGTATCCGCTCCAGGCCGCGGTCACGCGCATCGACGCGTAGCGATTGAGCCATTCGAGCTGCCCCTTGCCCTGGGCGAGGCCGTCCTTGCAGGCGCCGGCGTAATGGGGGATGAAATCCGGACCATGTAGTTGCGGCGGGACCCACACCCGGCAGCCCTGCTCGTTGGCTGAGGTGTAGCCGGTCGTCGGCGCCTGGGCCGATGCGCCGGATGCCAGGCTCGCAAGCACGGCGGTCATGCAGCAGAGCGCGACTCGATCAATCAGTTGCATGAAGTGTGAACTCCGTTCTTTAGTGGGGGGTCGAGCGCCGGGCAGCGCTGCCGACAAAGAGGCTGCAGGGGGATCGTGTCTGCCGTAGCGGCGCTAATTCTGTGAGCGAGTCTTCAGTTCCGCGACGCGCCGGCCGCCCGGGTCTGGCAGACTCGGGGAATCCCCGCATAATTGGGCCCATAGTTCGAAAGGACATGATTAGGCCCGATAACGGAATGTGACGATGGCCCAGGCGATCCAGCAACCTCAGCTGCCTGTCGATTCCTTGTTCGACTCCTACACGGGACTCGCGGCCGGTTTGCTGTCCGATGCGGACGGCATTTGTCTGCTCGGGCCGGACTTCAAGGCGCGAGGCACTGCCGAGCATTTGTCCCCTGCCGTGATCGCCGACTGGCTGCACGCAGTCGGCTGGGACGGTCATCATAAGCGCATCCCCGCGGGATTCAGCTACCTGCCCGGCAAGTGGCTCGCAGCCATGCCGATCGAGGACGCGGAAGGCAGCCTGCTCGGCGCCTTCTGTGTGCTGCTGAAACTGGATGCCCCGCCCGCGCGACCGGCCCGGCACGCCGCTGAAGTCGCGCGCCGGCTCAAGCCCCTGCTAGATTGCGTCAGGCGCGACTTCGCAGCCGCGCAAGCCACCGGCGCCGAGAGAGGCGAGGGCCACAACTTCACCGAGTTGAGCGCGGAGCTCGACTGGTTGTTCGAGGTGACCAATACACGGCGCGGTTGGGGAGACGACAAACTTTTGCTGCGTGACCTGCTGCACCAGGCGGCGCGGCATCTGGCGAGCGCCTATGCCGTGATTGCCGTGCCTGGCAAACGGCTGCTCATCGAGCACAGCCCGCGAGCCGAAGACCAGGCAGATTTCCATGAACTCTGGGAGCAGACCCAGAAACAGTTGCTGGATTGGGCGCAGCGCCACAATCGACCTTTGCTGGTCAACGGCACCGACGACGGCAGGGGCGCCGGACCGGGCGACGAACCCATGCCCTCCGCCAAGATTCTCTCCGTGCCCCTGTACCGTGATTCCGGGCAGCTGCTCGGGATCCTCGCCTTTTTCAATCCGGTCGACGCGCCGAATTTCGGTCCGCGGCACGCCTTCCTCGCCCGACACCTGGGACGCCAGACGGCGACCATCGTCGATTGTCAGCTCGACATCATGACGGGCCTCTACACCCGGATCGGGCTCGAGCAGATGTGCAAGGAATTGCTCGCGGAGGATGACCGCGAATCCTTCTGCATCCTCTACGTCGACATCGATCACATGCACATGGTCAACGACTTGCATGGCTTCGAAGTCGGCAACGAGTTGATCGTGCGCGTTGCCGAGCTGTTGGCGCCGCCGCTGTTGCCCGCGGGAGCCTTGTCGGGCCGGCTCACCGGCGACCGCTTTGCCGTCCTCCTGCCCGCACATGATCCGCGCGCAGCCGCGGCGGTGGCAGCAAGAATCCAGCACGCCGCGCAGCGCGCAATCATCGGTCCGGCCGAACGTCCGATCGATGTGTCGATCACCTGCGGAGTCGCCGCCCTCGTACCGATGCCGCAGGGCTTCGATCGCGCGATGGCGGCCGCGGAACTCGCCTGCAAGACCGCGAAGAGCCATGGTCGCGGGCGCGTCGAACTGTACGCCCACGACGACGGCAGCATGATGCGCCGGGTCGACGATGCCCTGGCCGTCGGCCAGCTGCGCCACGCCCTGCGCACCGGACGGCTGATGCTGTACGCGCAACGCATCGTCCCCTTGAAGCCGGAGGGCGTGGACGGTTACGAACTGCTGCTGCGGCTCAAGGCCGAGGACGGTTCCATTGCCGCTCCCGGCCCCTTGATCCGGGCCGCACAGCGCTATCAGCTCCTGCCGTCGATCGATCTGTGGGTGATCCGGCGCACGCTCGAGCTGCTCGCCCCGTTTCGCGAGGTATTGAGGACTCGCAAGCTCTCCGTATCGATCAACATGTCGGGCCAATCGCTATGCGACGAGACCTGCATCGAACAATTCAAGGAGCGCCTGCGTCAGGCCCGGCTGCCGGCCGGCTGCCTCACGGTGGAGATCACCGAGCAGTCGGCAGTCAGGAATCTCGGCCAGGCGCACGAAGCGATCGCGCAACTGCAGGCGCTCGGCTGCCGGTTCGCGCTCGACGATTTCGGCACGGGCACGAACTCTCTGACTTATCTCAAGAACCTGCAAATTGCGCGCGTCAAGATCGATGGCAGCTTCATCAACGACATCTTGACGAACCGGAATTCCCTGGCCACGGTCAAGGCCATCGTCGAGCTATCCCGCGAGCTCTCGATCGAGACGGTCGCCGAGTACGTCGAGACCGAGGAGATCGCCGGCGCCGTGCAGGAACTCGGTATCGACTACGCACAAGGCTACGCGTACGGCAGGCCGGAACCCCTCGAGGACCTGCTCGCGCAATTCGAGCAGACGCAATCCGGTATGCGTCGGCTGCAAGTCCTCGCAGTCTAAAGCGCAGCGCAGCGCGGACCCGGCTGTGACCGAGCGCACAGCGCGTCGCTCGCGCGCTCCGATCGTCCGTAACTGTGAAACGCCACACTCCACGAGTCGGTTACGTCGCTAGGATCACTTCTTTACCCCTGGCTGAAGGAACAGCGCCCTGGCCACCAACCCCTCGAGGTGTTCGCGATGCATAGCCCCGGACTTGAACCCACCGATCGCGGTGCAGCAGCCATCGACGAGTTGCTGGAGAACGCCGGCGGGGAGGCAACGGCGCCCGATCGCTCGCTCGATCAAGTTCGCGAGATCCTGTTCGGCGCCGAAAGCCGGCGTGTGCGTGCCGAGCGCGAAGCCCTGGCGGCGCGCGTCGCCGAGAAATTCGCTGCGCTCGAAGCGAGCTACGAGCGGCGTTTCGAGACGCTCATGCGCGACCTGGAGCAACGTCATGAGCGCGCCTGTGCGCTGCTCGATGCCGAATCGGCGTCGCGTCGCGAAGCCATGCAGCGCCAATACGATGAACTGATCGGCCGGCTGCAGGCCACGGCCGACACCCTCACCCAAGCCAAGACCAGCCGCGTCGAACTCGCGGACTTGCTCAACGAGGTTGCCGACCGCCTGCGCGCCGCGACGGCCGCCTAAGACCATGACACCGGCGGACAGCGCGCAGCCGCTCGGCGAAACCGCCGACGCAGAGCCACAAGGCGCGCGTGAGTGGCAGCGCCTGCGCTCGCTGCTGCTCGGCCACGAGCGCGCCTCGCTCGCAGCACTACGCGCGAGCGTCGGCGATCACGACAGTCTGGCCCGCAGCGTGGCGAGCGTGCTGCCGGCGGCAGCGGCGATTCGCGCCCGCCAGGACGACGGTCTGGCACGCGTGCTTGCACCGGTCGTCGAAGACTCCCTGCAGCGCTCGGTCCGCGAGAACCCGCAGCCGCTGGTCGACGCCTTGTACCCCATCATGGGCCCGGCGATCCGCCGCTCGATCGGTGAAACCCTCGCCGAGATGCTGCAGGCGTTCAACGGCGCCGTGGAACAGAGCTTCTCGGTCCGCGCACTGCGCTGGCGCCTGGACGCGTGGCGGACCGGCCGCTCCTACGCAGACGTCGTGCTGCTGAAGACCCTGGTCTATCGCGTCGAACAAGTCTTTCTGATCCACCGCGAGACGGGCCTGTTGCTCGGGCATTGCCTCGCCAACGGCGTCGTCGCCCAAGACCCGGACATGGTCTCCGGGATGCTGACGGCGATACGCGACTTCATCGGCGATTCCTTTCAGGTCAGCGCCGCCGAAGGAGTCGACGCGATCCGGCTCGGCGACCTGACCATACTCGTGCGTCTCGGACCGCGGGCGATACTCGCCGCGGTCGTGCGCGGCAACGCGCCCAGCAGCCTGGGCGTGCAACTTTCAGAGACCCTCGAATCCATCCATCGCAGCCACGCGGCCGCCTTGGCGACCTTCGATGGCGACATGCGGGGCTTTGCCGACATCGA
>Ga0116228_10000118_pt1 | contig 50803 bp, 36 predicted proteins | sample S1TSphfallax_2_FD_89694 | JGI IMG/M metagenome (GOLD analysis project Ga0116228, IMG submission 89694) | Host-associated microbial communities from peat moss isolated from Minnesota, USA - S1T2_Fc - Sphagnum fallax MG | ecosystem: Host-associated > Plants > Peat moss > Unclassified | place...
GTCAGCAGCAAAAAGATATCGACTGTGATGAGCCCCATCCGGCGCCGAATGAAAAAACGCAACCCATCCGGTGGACAGAACGGCCAACTGGTGCATTGGTGGCTGTTGTTTCACTCTGGCCATATCTAAGTAAAAGGTATACCCACACAACACTGGTTTCAACCCAATGTCAGATTGCTGGAATCCAAAGATTGTAGGCTGAGCTTGATGTGAATTCACAATGCCTGAAGCTTACAATTGGTGTAGGGTGCGCTTTACACTACATATTGAAGGACCTCAAGGTGCAAACTTGGTGTTAGGGGAGCTGGGTCTTGAAGCATGTGGAGCACCTGTTAGTGTAGACACAATCATAATATTCCATGCATTCTTAACATGTCCTTTTACTGTACGATAGTCACAAATTAATTAATCCCTTGATCAAAACCATTTGCGAGAAACATCCACTGTTGTGTCATGTTTTTTCATGCTCACAGTACTAGCCGCTGGCATATGAGTGGCAGCTTTGTGAGAACAGAATTGGAGTTCATTCACCATTCATAGTATTTTGTTACTGAATCTGTTATTGAAGTAAGCAACTAAGGACCGCACCATTGACTCACAGTTCTTGTCAGATAATCCTTTGATCCCTTTAAAATATCTCATGTTTTGGATGTTGGATATTCCAATTTTTAATTTTTGGGTTGTTGGGCTACACCAAACATTTTTATTGTAGAACATTAGTTTTCTGGAGGATTTAATTGTTGTTCAAACTCAATTTAGTGTGCGCATGATGATTTCAGCTCTGTGTGTTGTTGAATCTCAAAATACCAAAGATCAGATTTTCAAAGACAGACCCTGGGCATAAACCACAAAAGCCCCCAAAACAGTGTTTTTATGTTTGTCTATGTGACTTTGTTGGTGTTGCCTACCAAGGCAAGGATATTGTGTTTAGATTAATTATAGAGTATCGTAGCTTAATGGATTTTGGCCCCTAGGTAGTAGGTCTATTTTTATACAAGGATTTTTGACAGGTGGTATTTTGGCTTGTGTTGAAACTTGAGATAAGTTATAGAGTTATGGTATCTTGAAGGATTTTGGTTTCTTTTAGAGGATTTTTTTGAAAATTATATTTTTGCATGGTGAAATATTTGAATTTCCATAATTCTTCTTTAAGATATTTTTTAATGTAAATGGCAAGGTCACAGTGTGACACACCCCTTGTTAGTTTTGATTGTGTTGGACATGGATAAATAAAGACAGCTACTAGCCTAGAAATTGAAAAACCTAAAAACAGTTTTGTGCCTTGCAAAGAGTGTTATATATACATATTTATACATAAGTATACACAATTCATATGGAGATAAATATGGTCATTATGCAATTCAAAAGTCAATGAGAGAGGTGGTAGGTGTATCAGAGGGTTGCAAGATGATTCAAAGCCTCTGATACACCTACCACTGAGCCAGCTCCAGGCAGAAATTACAATCAAAATGTCACATACAAACAGTAAATGGCCTCCTTTTAAAATGACTTCAGCTCCTGACTGAAAAGTGTGCACAATGCCAGTGTTTGTAAGAGCCACCCTAATGTATTATGGAATGGTCAAGCCCCTGCCCCCCAACATTATATGTGCACACAGTTATTATTGCAGGCAGTAGTAGTCAGTCCAGCCAGTACAAAAGTATTGCTTGCTTCTTTTTTCCCTCTGAGTGCCCTTGCGCCTGTCCAAGATGTGTCTGGTGGTGCCCAGACACATCTTGATGCCTGCCCATACATGCTTTAGGTCATGTTATCCATGTTTTGTGCTTATAATGGACACTAGGCCATTACAAGCTTAATACATGCATAAGATGGGTCCAAAGTGTGTCTGGGCATCAGCCATCGGCCCAAGGGCAGACAAGGGAAAAAAGAGGCTACTTGCAATGCCCACTATATGCACAAATACTCTTTGGGGGTTCCCACCTGCATTATGTTGGGTTAGGCATCAGGTGAGCCTGTTAGGACCATCTAGATGATGCACCCAACATCAGGGATGAGGACACTAAGGGCTCAAGAAGCAGATTCAACTATTTAAAGAAAAATTCATGTTCAATAGATATTTTGGTCACTAGTAGAAGTGTATGGTTGTCACTTCAAGATTATGTCATATATTGTGGTCAAGAAAATGATATACTGTAGTACCTTGGCAACTTTGACATATGTTTGTTGAATAATTAATTTATTTTGAAATTTTCATTTCAACAAATAGAGTATACCTGAAAATCCAACTGTTTCCTTCACAAAAATTAGTTCTTTGAATTTTTTTTGACAAAAATTTTAATGTTTCTGAAAATAATATAATTAGTGTCAAAGCTGCCAAGGTACCATGGTAATCTGTCACCCTGGACCTTAATTGTGAGCTTGTGTCTGTTGGTTCACTCTGCATCTCAAACTTGCCCCCTCCATGTATTTGTGCTTTTATAATATTTAACAGTGTGTTCATTTAAATACATTGTTGAAGTCTTGTAAAATCACAACAACATGGAGGGGGCAAGTTTGTGATTCGACCTTGAAACCCAAAATTTTTGTAACATTTTGATTAGTGATTTTTGCACCTAGATTGCACTACTCAAATGATACAAATCTGAGGTTAATTTGTTGTAGAACCTTCCTTTTTACTCGCAAAAAAGTGCCAAAAGAAAAAGAAAAACTCAAAAACTCAAAGATGAAGTGATTATTTTTTTAAGTCTCAATCTCCAAGTGGGAGAAAAAAGAAAAACCAGATTTTTACAGTTTGTAGTAAATAATATAGAAGGATGATTAAAATTTGGCTAAATCTTCCTGGAGATGATCATCACTTTTTCTATATCTTTGTATGGTTTGAGCTTGCAAAAAATTGGTTTTTTTGTTTGTTGGGGGTCCTACAAAATTTGGGTGGAGTCCATTAGTCCCCCATTAATTAGAGTAATGAATTCACTATTTTCAACTAGTCCCTGTTTATTGAGATTGGTGAATTCATTTCAAATATAGTGAAATCAGTTGATGTACAGGACACCTTTTGTTGTAACGAGGAGGAAGAGATGTGAAAGTAGTCTACGGATAAATCTTTTTGTGTGGTAGACTTTTGTAAAACTTTGACATTTGTCTCGATCACTGGAGCAATGAGTCAGTCAACTGCATAACAGGCCCCAATGCCCATACACATGCTGATGATTCCTTTGCACCAAGTGACTCCAAAATTCAATTTGCTTGCCTGCCCTAAGTAACTTATCCAGGCTCACTAAACTACCAGACAGACTCAACTTGCTTGATTCCCTGACCTAATGGGAAAAGAAGAAGAAGAATAAGAAATAGGACTGCACAGTTTTAGCAAGTATTGTAGAATAACAAGTGCTCCCCCACCCATCACCTCACCTTCCCAAAGTACAGCAAGTCATTACGTACAATAAAGCATAGCAACCTTTGGAAGGCTCTTCTGGACAACATACAGAGTGTTAGGTTATGTCAGTGTAGTGAAGCATAACATAATAGTGGTGGGTTTCTTCTGCTTCCTAGTTTAGCAACATGCGCACGTATATATAAGGAAGGGCCACCCATATGCTTGGAAGAAAGCCTTTGAGATTAGGGTTGTGAGCCTAGAAAGCCTGAGACAAATTGTCAAAAGCCTTTCTGTGCTTTGGTCCCCACAAAATAACAGCATTAATTAAATTGTGAATAAAAAAAGTAAAAATATAATAATAAAATTGCCAGCAGCAAAGAGTTGGATTTTGTAACAATTCCAAATAAGTAAGCTACTGCACATGCTAATGCTGCAAAAGATGGGTTTGAAAACTGACATCTAGTATTTTGCAATTTCCTCTTTTGGGTCCTCCTATCTCACTCCCCATTAGAATGGTCCACAATCTTGACATGGTCCCCATTAACCTTTGCAAACAGAGGGGAACTGAACCACACTGAACAGACATATGGGCAAAAATACCTTTTTATCCAACAAATAAATAAAATGTTTGTTTTGCAAAAACCTATGACATAATTATGGAAAGCTGGTCTACGCTACCAGTAGGTATTGACTATTGGCTCTCCAGACTTGTGCAGAAACAAGTAGTGGGCACATGTATATATTATGTACATGTATATATATATGAGAAACAGAAATTGTCCACAACCAAAATGACTGACCTTGTTGAATGGAGTATATGACACAGAAGAAGTGAAACACAATCGCGACTCTTTTTCTTTTGTGGGAGTTACTAGGTGCACTAGAGAGTGAGGTGATCGGGAAAAAAAGAAAGAAAAGTTCAGTTGTGTAAAGGGAAACAACTGTTTAAGAGTTGTAAACTTCCCACATATTTGACAGGCATGCATGAATAGTGTTTCTAATGCTGGTATTATGAATGCTAATGTTCCCAAGGGCAAAAAATAAATTTTAACTAATATTTGAAGCCTTGTGAGCTACTGTCCATTTGTGCATACCTATGGCTGGCATGATAAATACTATTAACTAGAACTGAATTACCCATGCTACTTAATCATACGCATTACACACAAATGCTTTGATCATATAGCCATTCTAATCATCACACACATTCAAGTTTTCCTTAAAGAAGTCACACTCTGTTTAAGCCTTAATTTCATTGAAATTATGGTTTATTAAGGTGTATTAAAATAAATGATAAACATCAATAACACCACATTCACTACTGGTTATCTTAATGCAAAAGATTTGTTGTTAATTACTATCCAGAAGTGTTACAATCAATGTCTTTCTTGTTGAAAATATTTATCGAATTTCAACCAGAAATTTTGATTGCAGCCTATCCAATGGGTTTTTTCATGAGAGAAAAATGACACAAATTTGCCAGGTTTGAAAGAAAAAATTCCAAATTGCGACATTGTTATGATAAGTTTCAGTAGGCAGCCAAGAATATAGAAGGATTCTGTTTTTTTTTCTACTTTCATATCTAGTATGTAGCCACATTTGGCTAAATTCTTTTTTGGATGACCGTGACCACTTTGGTACATCACGAAATGCTTTTAAAAAAACCCTGGTTGCAATCTACATAGATCTGGGCTCTTGGAGATTCATGCACAACCCAAATTCTTTGATTAGCCATCATCATCACACAACAAATTACATGACTAATTTAAGTTTGGCAGGTAAATTATATTGTTATCCTAAACAATAGGGTAGATGCAAAGTAAAATGACTCACTTTTGATCTTGCAGGGATGATTTTTTATTGGGTACTCTCTGTTTAAATGCTAATAAATAGCAGAGGAGTTGTTTCTCTTTGGGGTGAAGTTTTGCCATTGATGACCAAAAAAATAATCCAGTGCCACTGATACAAAGGAATTTTGTGAAAAGGATGCACCAAAATCACCAGATTTTGAAGGAAAAAAACTCTGGAATCACCATATTCAGACAGTAGGTTCAGCAAATAAATAGCCTGTCGAGATATTCTGGTTTTTTTTTTCTGAAAAAATTGTCAAGTTTCAAGAATGTATTTGTTTTGTTTTTAGAAAAAAAAATTCACCACATTTGGATCTCCTCTTTTTCTTTGTTAGCAGTTTTAAAACTAGTTTCTTTTACTGTTGAGACAGATTTATTTTTTAAAAAAAGGCTGTCACAATTTAATGCTAAATATCTCTTGGGGTGGAGCTAGTCAATGATGCAATATCTGAAATTTGAAAAACAGCCACTGGCTCCAGCACCTCCCCAAAAAATATAGCAGGATTTTTAAATGTTTTTACTTGACTCTCGGCAATTTGTAGCCAAATTTAGCTAATTCTTCTTGTGAAGAAAAAAAACCGTGCTTGTAAGGCATTTGTGGCAAGCAATTCTTGTTAATTTCTAAATTTCCCAGGAATAATTGCAATCAAGGGGGCAGTCTAGATTTCTAGACTAGACTTTTGAAGATTCATGCGCAACTTGTGGGGTCCATTATGAAGAAGGAAGTACAAGTCTTGATGTCGTTGCTTTTGAGCGAGTGATGGGTCGGTTTGTTTTTCAAATTTTTATTGAGAAATTTGTCCCAAACCGGGCAGAGACTAGGCAACAACTCTCGAAATGGGAGAAGAAGACCCAATTTAAGGATGAATGTGCACCGGGGGAGAATTTAGTACTAAAGAAAATTGGTATAAAAATGGTGTAACATGGTGCATGTCAGAAGCAGATATGGCGCGGCTGCAGCTGCTGCTCCCAAGACATATGGCAGCCTGCTTGCAGATGACCCCAGTGTCATCACTCACACCAAACTTTGGTGCAGATCCCGAAACCTAGCTTGTTTTTTCTCATGCCCAGCTGGGGGAGGCAAAAACCAACCAAAGAAAGGAAGGAAGAAAGAAAGATAGAATCATATGATCACAGCTAAAATTTTAATTTAGAAACAAAGAAAAAGTCCGCCTCTTAGCTAGCTAGAGGATGCTGATGATGCAGAAGCAGCTACAAAGGTTGAGTTTTTTTCAGCTACAGTACCAGCTGGTAGTAGTAGATCAATCCAAGGGTTTTTTTTTTCCTTGGATTTTGTGAAGTAGGTGGATTGGCGATCCTCCTCAAGAGGAATGAGCCAAATGCCAAATTTGGCTAGAGGTCAGCAGAGAGGAAAGTAAAAAGAAATAAGAATCCTGCTAAGTTGTTTTGGCAACGTCCAGGAACTCATTGTTTAGATTTGGTTACACTGGCACCATTTTGTTTCCCAAAAAAATACGCTTTGTATATCCTAAGCACTGGATTTGGCTAGAGGTCAGAGAGGAAAGTCAAAAAAAATTTAAGAATTTAGCTTTGTTTTCGGCAAAACTCCAAGAACTCGTTGTCAAATTTTGGTGACTTTGACCCACTTTTCCCCAAAAAGAAAAAAACCCCTTTGGATCCTTGGCACTGGATTTTCTTTTTTGTCACCACGCTGCAAGCAAAATTTCGCAAAGAGAGAGAGAGAAGAAAAAAGAAAGAAATATTGGTTGCAAACATCGTCGATCATGAGCACTGTATGAGTGCAACTAGCTGCTGCTCAGCCTGAGGAGGAGGAGGAGACGAGGCCAAACCGCAGCCTGGACATAAATAAGCTTCCAGGAACTTGTCTAATCTACAGCTAGCTAGAAGCAGGTGATCATCAAGATAGAGCTCGTGATCAATTGAGTTACTAGTGTTGGGTGCCTGCCTGCCTGCCTGATCGATGCGGTTAGCTGCTGTTGCAGTCTTGGTTTCTAGTATTGTCGCACATACATACATACATGCATACATATTATGTAACAGTACTGATCATCAGAAGCTGTTGTAGTAGTAGTAGTGTGCAGGCGTGCATACTGCAGCTGCAGATTAGAAAACCATCTGTTGCATCTCTTGTTGTTCCCCTCCCCCCCTCATGACTTTCTCTAATTCTGCACCTCATGAATGCGCCAGTACATGACACGTACGCCCGCTACTCATCTAGCTAGAAGCACCGTGCTAGCTAGCTAGCTAGCTAGAGCTGCTATATATCTTTTCTTCTTCCTTGTAGTTCTTTGGAGTCTTGCTCATGAAGTAGTCTTGATCACCAGTTTTCAATCTGCAACGTTTCCTCGACGTCCTTCAGACGCCAGTGTAGTAACGTAGTGTTCAAACAAGCAGGTGGTTGATCAAGCAGCAGCTCAGGATCATATAACACATGACATCTAGATGGTCACACAACGTCACTCCTATAAGCTGCTTGTGCACCATTGAAGTTCTAATCATCAGCTAGTCTAGTTGTTTAGACCGATTCCCAATTTCGCAATTACTCATGTACTGAAGATCTCTAGTGTTGCAAGTTCATGTGTTGTCTAACAATTTGTGAGTGTTTTTTTCTCCGATTCTAACTACTCTAATAATCATTGCTTAGAGGTCCTTGTTGCTAGTGATGAGGTGGTATTAGAATTAGCTGCTGTCTCTGGCCAGTTTATTTCTATTCTAGAACCCATTTAGTGCTTTTCCTAGTGCATCCATCAATCTGCGTTAGATACTACTTTCATGCTCGTCTATGACCAGATCCAAAACGCGCTACAGAATATCGATTCCATGAACCGCAGAAGTAATTAGCGAGACGGAGCTCGACGAAGATAAGAAGAGGCAGCAGCTGGAGAATCAAACTTGCAGTAGCAGCTATGCAAAAGCAGCTTTGAGAATGGTACTCTCTGTGGGGAAGAGAATAGCTCCTGTAGGAAGCAGCAGCTTGTGGTATACAGCTCCATCACCAGTCTGCACTGCAATATTATACTGGTGCGCCATGATCACTGTATCTCTGTCGATCGTCTTGCTCCAACAACTCCGTTGCACTTCCGCCAGCTATCTACCTCCCGGTAATCCCGGGTCGTCCGGTGCACATATTGTCAATTTTGCTTGCTCCTAGTAGTTGTTTCCGCATATAGATGGAGACTAGAAGAGGTCTAGAACACCTTCACACATTCGAGCTCGTGAATTATATAGACCAGCTTGAGAAAAGAATGCATAGCTATAAGTTTGGACCTTGTTTTCTGCAAGCTCATGGATTCGTGTTCATCAGGATCATTGTATAAGATCGCATTCTTGAATGTTCTGAAACTCGGGTGTAAATCGATCTTGCGTTATAATTAGACCCAAACTAGTTACAACAACTTTGGAAGATTGCAGCTTTGTTATTCTGCTGCTGATGTGTGCAAGGTCTTGATTTGTTCTCATGATGTTTCAGGAGAAAAGCATGACAGCAATATCGTCATCGACGTTACAAAGGAGTATATTCAGCAGGCTGCAGCACTCATCACCACCCAAACAATGGCAGTGCAAGATCACCCAGATGCATCAAATCCAACAACAAAATCGGAGGTATATATAAAGAATTCAAACCACAGTTTTTATATATCTTTTGTTTTGATTCCAGAACTTGAAACACAAGATGTTGTCTTGCAGCCACACCTGTTGGTCATGAATGGACGGTGCAATCTTCGTATAACTGGAATGCAAACTAAAAGATTCGAATGCTCAGGGTTCATAATCTACTGAGATTTTAGCACCCGCATGATATGAGAGCTCTCAATTATTGGGTCGATGCAGGCTGGGCTCCTCTAGGAACCACCCAGAAGAGATACCTGGATTATCTCTAACCAAATGTCGGTGGATTTTGTTGTGGGTCTTGGCCGCAGATAGACAGAAAACAAGACTCAACTGAAAAGAATTCCATGAAACTAGCAGTGCAGGCGCAGCTGCTGGAAGCTGAAGATCATGGGTCACCAGTAGTTATAATAGATCATGATTCGCAACAACAACGCTCAGGAGGCCGACGCCTGCTGCACACAAATATTAGTGTCAGAAAAGCAGCAGTAGTACATGATGATCAGCCCAGCTCCAACAGACATCGAACGTGGAGGAGCAGGTGGCGGCAATATGTGAATGAGTTGCTACTACTGCTGCAGCATCATCGCTCCCAGCAGCAGCAGCAGCAGGAGGTTCTGCACCATCCTGTTGCAGCAGCAGCTGGTGGCAATGAAAAGGGAATGACATTGCAGGAGACTATTACAGCTGCTGCTGCAGCGTCAATGCATCGAGTTTTGCAGTTCCTTTGGGAGGTCAGGTGGTGGAACCAAATGCAACTACTGAAGGTCAGATCAACAGATCATGAAATCAGAACTTTGGTCATGTCTCCAGATGCTGCTGCTGCTGCTGTTGCAACCCATCAGCTTCAAATGAGACTTCGCCGACGACAACTACGGAGGTGGATTGCAAGGCGAAAGCTTATACCTGCAGGAGCTGATCAATCCAAATATTATTCCGCACCAGCAGCTGCATTTCCTCATACTCATTCCAATGATTTCTTTGGCGACTATAAGGACCCACAAAACCATCCTCCAAGGAGCAATTAGAAGCATTAAGAAAATCTCTCATCAGAATATTCTCCTCTCCCAAGCTGCTGCAAAATTAGCTGGCTCTTGATGAAGCCTTGAGCCAGGGCAGCTTGTACATAGAAAAAAATTTACATAACAAGAAAGAATTAGTTTAGGTCCCTAGAATCAGTGTATAGAACTTCTATACAACCAGCTAGCTAGTTAGCTGACTAGTTGAAAAAATACAAAGGAGATGGACTTATGAGGATGTTTTTCTTTGTCTCATTTGGATCCACATTCCTATGCATTCACCCATGAATGAGTTGATTAAGTGTGATTTCATGAGGCTAAAATATTCCCAGTGTTCAAAACTTGGCACAAATTTATCAAATGGGTAGCAAGGAATGGATGATGAATGCTGTCCCCAGAACTAGAGGCTCCGTTACAGTGTCTTTTCTTTAGGAGTCTTTTTATGCAACCTAAGTGGCAAGCAATCTGCCATAGGAAAGATTGATGTAGAATGATTGGCGATCATCCTTAGGGAGGTGTAGAAAAAGTGGCCATCAACCTAGGAAGATAATTTAGCCAAATCTGGCTAAAAACCTGATACTGAGCATACATTTTTAGTCATCCTTTTATAGTTTTGGCGACTTAATGGGAAGCTAATATAAAACTCTAGGCTGGTTGTTATTATGTTTATTTTCCTGTTATTGAAACCAGTTTTGGCCTGGTAAATAAGACCCTGTGCTTGGTATCAGCCCCTGTTGTCCAGTTCTTCGCTTTCCAAAGAACTTAGAGCTGATCCTTGTTTTGATACTTAAAGTTGTTTTTCTCACCGCTTTTGAGTCCAGGTTTGAGCCTGGTTCTTCAATTTTCAAAACCCATGATTTTGGCTTTGGCATTTTTTTCAAATTCAAGAACCTCGGAGCCTGTTTTAAGAATAGGATCTGGTTCCATGTACACATTACACACTATCCAAGGTTTAAAATTGTATAGGAACGAAATTTTACAATAAAATTAAAACTTGGATTTGTTGAAGGTACCAAGTTTTATAGTCAATTAGACCAGATTATCTACCTAGAAAATTCAGTGTCTTATAGTTTGCTAACTTTTCAATGAAGTTCAACTTTTTTTCTTAAACAACCTGATCCTGTTTTGAAAAAAAAAAAGACTCATGAATCTGATTGGGTTTCAGCTATTGCAAAAGGCTAGTTCCAAGGTCTGATCCTAATGCTGTTTCCTTATAGAAAGGAGGTTGTTCAGCTCCAAGTCACAAGAACTTTAAAACCTAAACCTCTGATTTTAAAGCTTAAAATCCAAGAACCTGTCAACACTGGTTTCAACCATCAACATTTGGTAGCAAGGACCCTAACCAGTCTGCTGTGAAGGCAAATACCAACCTTATACTAATATCAATTTGAAAGGTAGTTGAGATAATACCAGTTTTCTACCAGTTTTATATCAATCTCAGTATCAGGTATATACCTGCCTCATACAAGCCAAAAGTCAGTGTTGGACCTAATACCAGGACTGGTAAGAACGTTTTAAAAAGTACCCAATACCAGTACAAGAGACTGGCACAAAAAGGAAACACCATTGGCATGTCCAGGCTGGATGATCATTAAAACATGTATTAAATATCTCTAAGATCAGACATTTCAGGCAATGTATGAGTTTAGTTCAATATCAATTAATTGTGTTAAATAGAATTAGCATACAATTAAGCTATAAAGGTTGATACTTGATGCATACTTCTGTAATTAACATGGGATGTCTGCTAATTAGAACAATATAGGCAGCAGCTCTACACATTAGTGTTGTAAGCTTGCTTAATTGGTGAGTGTAATGAATCTCCGCTTAAGTTTGAGTAGGCTAAGAGAACAACATCATAATTAAAAGATTTCAACAACTCAATCTCCAAAAAGTCTATGAGAATTTGCAACCCAGTGATCAAGAGCACCCACGACTGTCCACCCTCCCTTTTAAGGAAATAACATGACATGGAAATTGATGGTCATCCTGAATGCAGTCAACACTCACCAACATAGAGATCTTATAATTTTTTTTCTGTATTAACTTTCCTATCTTCCCTGGGGGCGATGGGTTAGTCATCTCCTGTTCTCAGGAGATTCCATGTTTCTACTGTTTCTTTGAACAGGTAACTGTTTCTTTTTGTCTTTGAAAGATGCGCGTCAGCTTGGTTTGGGAAAGAGATAAGAGGCCCTTCAGAAAGGTGGAAAAAAATAAATAAGTTATAACATCATTCTGTAAAGTGAGGTTCTCAAAAACAGTGTTGGGAGTTTCTCACTTTTGGAACCTGGAACTGACAGCTAAGGGTAGGGTATATGAGTACCTTTGATCAACGGTCCTCAAAAAATCAAAGAACCAGTTCTAAGCCTTGAGTGGCAGTTCTCAAAAAACATAGAACCAGTTTTGATCCTTGACTGGGGTTCTTTGAACCTACCCTAAACCACCAGTTCTTTGCCAGTTTCTTTCATGAGAACCACTACTTTGAAATTTTCAAAAACCCAAAATGAGAGGTTCTTTTGATTCTGAAATATCAAAAAAATTGGAACCAGAGGTTTTGAGATTCTAAAAACTTCCAAAAAACCAAAACCAATGGTTCTTTGATTTCTAAACTTGAAAAAACCCAGAACTGCAGGTTCTTAACAAATTTATTGAAGAACTGCCCAACACTGGTTCAAACCCTCCAACCTCCACCATTCTTGGTCATTTGCCCCAGCTATGGCCTCAGCTCTCTTCCCTCAAACCATGTGAGGTTCTCAGGTTCAGACTTGTATTATCACATTATATTAGCAAACTTAGGTCTTAATAGCAATTGTGTTATAAGGTCTTACACAAGTGGGTTCAGAAGGTGAATATTGCCTCCACCAAACTATTGCAGTTATTCACAACTTCACAACTTTCCACTTCCTTCCTCCTCCAGTTGTGTCCAAAAGTAAATGCACGTTTCAAACACCTGCACATTTCACCCTGTTTTGTGGTAGTGCATGTTTCATGCCCATGAGACCCTAGTAGATGTAAAGCACCTTATGCATGCCATTGAACTCCACCTTCTAAGACCCTCATAATTTCCATGGTATATTCATTAATTATTGTATCACATCAATTGACATGTCTTGTTTGTATGCCACCCAACTATTCAATGATTATAGTAGTTGTGATGGAGGCTTAGTCTCTTACCTCAAAAACTATCAGCTCATAGGTTTGGCAATACTAGACATGCAGCAGCCTTCTGATTGTTTGCAGTAAGATTCGAAAAGCTGCACCCACCAAAGCAAGGTTGACTAATTCCCTGTTTTACAGACTGAGAAGAAGCTATTTTATGGGCATATATTTAGGGACTTATACATATGTTCATGGTTTTGAGACTGTGCATATTGCATAAGGAACTATCGCCGGAGGTTGCCCAAGTTCACAGCATGATCAGTTTCTTTATGAAATAGGACCAACATCTGCCTCAAGAACATGGGGGTGATGCCACCAGACATGCATTTGTGTCATGGCTATGTGCAGGAAGAGTCAAGGAGCTCTACAACTACTTCACAGGTTTCGCAATGCCAAACATGCCTCTGCTGCATGGTTGTTTGCGGGAAGACTCAAAGAACTCAACAAAGAATCCTATGCCCAACAAATGAAGGCAGTTGTTTCACTGTTTTACACCATGCACTGTCAAGGTTCTTTTAATTAACTACTTAGCAAAATGTCAGCAATGTGGCTAACTCATATCTTCTGAATGTTTCTTGTTTGAGGAGGTACAGACTTGAAGGGAAGAATTTCTGCTCAACAACTCCAGACCTTGCCACATTCACAGTATGATGAAATAAGGTGTGAAGAACCCATGCCTTGCCTGAAGAGGTATCCAACAATAGGACTAGCAATCCCCAACACACATCATAGCTCTCCGTGTGGCTGTCTGCAATAGGAACTAAGGCACTTCAGATGGATTCCTGCAGCTGGTGAAGTAAGGTTCCACTGCCAATTACATTACAATCTGTGTTTTGATTTCCAGCGAAGGGCCACACATGACGGCACAACAGCTACAAATCAACTCTTTGACTTCAGGCTCCTGCAATTGAGATGCTGTAAATTGGAAGCAAAGCAGTGAACTGTTGTAACACTACCTTTTCACTCCATTGGTGCTTCTATGAGATGCATCATGAGGAAATCTCCATGGGAGACTGCATACAACAACACACTGTTTAAGACAGTTCAGACACTTTTAAGAGTTCTAACTGATTAACATAATCTATGTCTATTGTTGAATGCTCAAAATCCCCTTTTGTGTGGTGCCTCACTGCCTCTAAGATCTCTTAGCCTGACTTTTTTGTTTCAATGATGCAGATCTGGTAATAAAAAATCACCATCAGGATGCGGTGCCTCAAGAGTACCTTCTCTGTTGGCCAGCAGGTGTCCAGAGGCTGCAAAAGCTTGCTCACTTTCCTTGGATCAATTGAGGAACACTGTTACATATCTTGAGCTGCTGCAGTTTGCTGTTAAGCAAAGGAGACCTCCATACACTTGGAAGACACAACACGTTCAGCAAAAGGAGAATGGAAGAAGGGGTTTGCTTCCAGCAACTTGGAATTCAACTTGTAAGCTCCAAGGTTTACACAGCAGAACTCAACTTGCAAATGATCCATAAACAATACTTATTAAAGTTCCTTTCAGCTATTCAGTCATACCTGCCAGAAAGAAATCTGAAACCATCAATAAACCTTCAAACTGGGCTGACATGAGCCATATGAAACAAATGGAGGAAGGGGGTATTGTGATACTGAAGTAGCTAAGGCAAGATCAGATCCTTATAAGGGAGCTGCTTCCAAAGGTCATCGGACGTTTTATGTTCCAGAGGTGCATTCTTAAGTACCTAAACATGAGACTGAAAAACATCAGCCTCCTTCTAGCAATCAATAATGTGCTTTCACCTTTTGGACTAACCTTCCCTCTAAAGTCAACCACTTGAAAGAAAAATGGCTGTGTGGGCTCTCCCTACCACATACAAGACACAAAAATTAAGGTGCTGATGTTTACACACAGCACAAACCCTACAACTTCAACATTCTGTTTTGCCATGTAGGTGACTTCATTCCCTCTCTTGTTGGAAATCCATTTCTGGAAGGACAGAACCATGAGGAAACTCTGTCATAAATTAGTTTGAGAATCTGAAAGACAAATGGAAGAAACCCCATCTGAAATAAACACCATGCTTTTGAATATGCCATCAACTTTTATATGGCACCTTAGGCATATCTAGCACATACCCAGGCTTTGATTGAATGTACTTCCAGTAAAGTCTTCCTAGGATCTTTCAAAGAGTGCCTGCCATGCTTAACCCCCTGCAATTTTAGAGTCTTCACTCAGAGATAGACCTGGATAAACATTGTTGTGGCAATATGCCACATCTGGCTTCTTTGAGATATGTGACCACAAATTCATAAGGGCCTCATGCCTGCCTCTAAACATCAAATTCCAGGAAGATCCCAAGAATTGGTTAAGCAAGAAACTATGTCTTCAATAGAAAAGCAATCCTCCCAACATCAAGAAAGAGACAGCTTGGAAGATCAAAATAGGTCCATTCGACCTTAGATTTTTTCACTGTTCACTTGATCAGCAGTTTTGATCAAGAAACGAAATCACTCTTAGAGGTGTATACATGTGCAAAAATCCTATTTGAACATACATCCTTCAAGATGTCCTCACATACACAAAAAGGTTTGCTTCTCTTGAACTCCTGAGCAGAGAAGTTCCAGCTCTGTGGTTATATGGAGACAATCTAGCACCATGCATTCTGACATGCAACGTGGCATGGGTAAGGATAGCTCAAATAACTACAAATGCGAACCATCTTCTACTCTTCTCCTAGAAAATAAACTTCCAAACACCACAAGCCTATAAACAATATAACAAAAGTGTCCCACCAAGTTTAGGCTTTAGGGTTAAGGGCACTGAATTTAATCTCACAGCTGATGGCGCATTGTGTACTCAAACGTGTACTTGCAACTCATCATCCTTCCTTTCAGACATGCAAGTTAGGGAAGAACCAAGCACACTGCTTGAGAGAGACACAGAGAGAGAGAGTGTGTGTGTGTGTGTGTGTGTGAGAGAGAGAGAGAGGGAGAGAAAAGAGTAGAAACCTGAACAATGTCTTCAAGACGATCGTTACAGAGGTGGGGTCGATGTACTCTCTCCTCCTCCAGTACATGCTGTTGCAGCAGTTGTGGTTTGCTCGGCAGCACGGAGCCTCGTTCCTGCTCCATGGATTGATGCGTCTCCATGGACCAAACCCCTGCCACTGAAAAATTGCTAAAACACCCAGAGCAACACTTACTTGCCGCACGCTCGCGCGGCACTCGTACGCGGATACTCATCAGCCTCGAGAACTACCTACCAAAATTCAAGGTAGGTAGCTAAACAGGTAGGTACCAGTGTTGGCGGTTTTACCCGGATTATAACACCTGATAGTTAGCTGCTGGTTAACCTCCGGTTATCACATGGTTCTATGGGTTTTTATAATCCTTTTTTATTTTTTCCAAAAAGCTTGATTCCAATTCTGGTTCCGATTCCACACACAAATGGAAACAATTACTTGTGTATGACCTTGTTTGGGTTTTGCTCTTGTGGCTCAGACTTGGGTTTGGATTCTCTCTCTTTGTTTGTTCTTCCTTTCTGTTAAAGTCCTATAAAGCTTTATTTTTTAAAACACACCATAGATTAGAAAAATGTACAAAGGAATAAAATTAAGAAAAAGGGAGAAGTGAAGGACTTCAAGTTGGCTCAAAGTAGGTGTGAAAATATTTCCATGTTTATAACCGATTACCTACAATAAGTCGACTATATTTATATGTCAAAAACCAATGGCTTACAATAAATTGGTTGTGGTGATGGGAGGTGTGTCTTGAAAGGGTGGAAGTTGGGAAGTAACTAAGCCTACAACTACTGCCTGACTTAAGATGGGAGATGCTTGCATCCTTTGTAATGTGATTGAAATTTTTTGACAAGGAAAATGACCAATGTCGAAAGATGAAGGCATTTTGACCCTTTGAAGCTCCAAATGGCATTGGCACAATTGTGTAAAAACATATCAACATGTTTATGTAAGCAAACAAATATTTCAATTGCTAAGGGGAGGAATTGATCAATGGGTTGTTGGTTGTGATAGCTCCTTTTCCTTGGCTTGAGTTAAATCGAAGGCAACAAATCCTTGAGTTGCACAAGATCGGAGAAATAAATCCACTCAAGTTTGGTCAACAATGACAACATTGATTAAAGTGTGAATGCCATCTTTGGTAAACACAATGTCAATTCATTGACGAGAGGAGTTGAATGTGGTTAAAAAAAGTTCATGTAATTGTTTTCATCCCACGTGGAAACTAGCATCTCGTGCAATGGCACCAAAGGTGTCACAAATTGCTTCATGGGTTTTAATGCGTTCATTGTCATGAACACAACGTAAGAAGTGGATACTCGTAGGGTCAATGAGATGTGTGCACACAGATCAAAGGATGTTTACAATTAAAGGATGGGGTAGTCTAAGTCGTGTACAAAATGTTGTGGAAAAAATTGGAGAAAATAATTGAAAGGTTAGGAAGACTAGTTGAATTGTAAGCCAAAAACCCACCCCTAGGCCAAAACCCCAAACTTGTGCATGTCTTCTTCCATTTGAACAACTCATCGAACAAATCAATTGTTGGTCAAAAGGAAATTTGTTGTTGTCAACTTGTGCTAAGGCATTACAACTATAAATTCTACTTCTGGAACCTATTCTAAAAATCAGACCAAATACCAATTTGATCTTCATTAACTAGAACCATAAATGGCAAAATTGTAACATTTCTTTTTTAGAAATCAATGGCATTATTTTTGAATTAATGTTCCAAGTTAATGAAAGGTGTCATATGCAGGGCATGGTTTCTTTTTTCAATTTTGTGGCTATCATTTCAAAAGTGATTTAGCCAAATTTGGCCACATGTACTAATATGGAAATAGGTTAAAATCAAAATCTTTCTATATTTTCGGTTATTGACTAAAACTAATAATAAAAATCTAGCAATTGGTAGATTTTTTTTTTGAAAACTAACAAATTTTGGCGATTTGTTTCATGCAAAACCCTTCCTTTAGGTTGAAATCATATTTTTCAAATAGGGATTTGTTGAAAATTCGCTAATAAAAGAAATGATGATGTAAAAATAAATAAAAAATCAATTTTGTGATGTAAACATTATGACAATCATCCACAAGGGGAATGAATAATGAACCAAATTTGGTGAACTTGTGGTGGATAAATCATTGTCATTGTAGTCATCGTGTTCCTTTGTGTTTGATGCACATCACTTCCTTGAGCACCTTGTCTAGTGAATCAACTATAGTTCACTAGCTTCAAGTTGTAATCCCAATTGCTTTTGATCAGTAGATGGTGGTAGTGGCCATAGTTACAAAAAATGGACCTAGTGTCTTAAAAAAAAAAAAAACCAGCAAGTGAAAAAGCAGGTGGGGTAAGGACATGTTTACTTAAATTTAGAAAGTGACATAGTGAAATGAAGATGGGAATAATCATGTAAGTAGAATTTTGGGTGTTTCATTGCTATAAACATCATTGGGATTCTCATGAATCCACTTATTTAACTAGAGAAACCAACAATAGTGAAAACCCCAACAAGTTTTTAGTATTGGTAAGCTTCTTGAAGCCCATTTGACGATAGCCCAATTTGACAACAACTCCAATCCATTTAACTTGGTGTCAAAATATAATATATGCACAACACCCACCAAGCTACGTCTCTTCATTACCATGCCAGTCATGATGTGCACATCACAAGAGGAGGAGAGGCAAAGGACTAGTAACATACTTTGCTAATAACACAAATAGCAGGAATAGCACTATTAGTAGTATTATTGTTTAAGACAAGGCAAGGTTGAGTAAACAGGGCAAAGAAAAACAAGATAGGAGCAAAGTAGAACAAGTAGGGTAATTGAGTAATGCCCTTGAATAGTAGCACAAAAACACGAACAATGGTGAATATGCAGTTGGGTCCACTTGTTATTCCCACCCATTCTTTGGGTTTTCATGAGTTTGTTGCCATGTGTCTTCCTCCTGTTTATTTTTGTTTGTTTGTAAGTACCTTTCTTTTGGAACAATAATTTTAGGGTTTATAGGGGATTAAGAGGGGTTTTCAAGTTGGGGTTTTAGGGATTGAGGTTTAAGGTCTCGACTTTATACCACATATGTTACATCGAGGATAGGCATGGCAAACCTTGTGGGTTATCCATCCTTGAAGCATTGTTGAGCATCCCAACTATCCTAGTAGGCATTCAATGGATAACAAGTAGTCAACTTTACCCCTTGCCCATATGTGCTCTAGCTTCCATCCATCTGCCCATCATTCCCATTCTTTTTAATTTACCTCAGGTAATCCTTTCACCCTCTTTGAGTCCGTTAACCCCCTTTTTGTTTCATTTACCACATTCGCTAAAAATTTCTCCCATATCTTTCATGCGGTTCTTTCCTCTACAACCCCATGTTCCTTGTTCCTTTTAAATTTGTTTATTCAATGTAAGGAGGGGTTTAGCACGGCACCAACCCATGCCATGCTAAACCCCTCCTCCCCCAACTTTTTTGCATTGTTCATATGTAGTCATCTATTTTAAGGGAATGTTGCCTTCAACTTTGCCATTCTTCCCTTTTCAGCTTGGACATGGATTGCATCCATAGACATCATTGATGTTTTCCATTTGGGTTTACCATGTTTTTGTTCTTACCATCATATCCCATATGCACTTCAAATTGATGTTCAACAAGCTTTACATATCCCTTTATCTTGACTAACATTCGATCCTTCTAATGTTGTAGCATGGAATGTTTTTTTGTTATTCCTTTCTTAGTGTTTGTCCTTGCCTCCACGAGGTGGTGAGAAAGGCCACCGAGAGATTCGCATTTGTTTACGTCAATACATGGGTGGCAAATGGGAAACATTACAAGAAGAACACACGATTAGATCACTTATTTTACTTCTTGTAGATGTTTAGAATCAATTCTAAATCCTACCCCACCTCCATTAGCATGATTACGCTACACATGGGCCCTTGTTCATGTAAAGGAATATGCTCAAGCAATATGCGCAGTAGTTTTAAGCACATTTGCAACCCCATCTAACAAGACCATGGGAGTCCTTTGCCTTCTCCATCCGCTTGCTAATGTTGATCTCCCCCCTTTTGTTGATGATTTCCATCTTGAAATAGAGGTTACTTTAGATCGAAAGACATTTGTTTTTGCTTTGGCTTGTTTTTTTTCTGGTGACCACTCAGGTATGGTGTATGAGCTTTTATAAGATTGTTTTGTCCTAGAAGATTTTATGAGTGGTTTTGACCTGTTTTTTGAAGTATGTGGGCACATTACTTAGGGTCATATTTTAACTTTAGTATAATGTTTTTTTTTTGCATTTCGATTTGTAGTGTTGGAGAAGTAGTTTGGAAACATACATCCCATTGCAATTGGTGAAGTGACCTATCGTTTAGTTGCTTGCACTCTATTTATTCTATTTAGGGATACCTTTGTAAAACATTTTAGTCCTCATCAATTTGGTGTAACAACTTGTGGCAGGTGTGAGACAATGGTTCACGGTGTACAAGTGATGATAAATTTGCACCCATATTGGGTGGTGCACAAGTGCATGTTTGGAATGCCTTTAATTTGATGTCACGGTCAATAATTTTTCAAGAATTATGGTTTTCACGTAGTTTTTTGGATTAATTTTTCCCATTTTTTCAACAATTCTACACAAGCTCATCCCCACTACATTATTCTTAGGTTTTTCAACATGGACATTTCATAGTCATTTTGTTGAAGTTAGGTACACAATAGGGGGACCCATTGGGAGGAGCGTTATTTGTTTTGGCTCACCTTTGTGCTCTTCGCCTTATAGCAACAGCCCACCCTACTTATGTTTTCCTTTCCTTGGCATCATATGTGATTCTTGTGTTGTTACGATTATAGAAAAAGTTATCAACATTAGGGCTTTTAGTGTAGCCAATGAAGTGTGTAGTTTGGTCTTCTCAAGGGTTGGACCACTCTATATCACTTCCTCTTGGCTTTTTTACACTTGATTTGAATTTTGGTATTTTGGGCACAATATGGGATCCACATCATTTGTTGAACTATTTATGGCCGAGGCTCTCCATGATGATCTTGGGACAATATCTAGTCTCCATATGCTTGCAAATCCTTAGTTGGCTTTTGTAATGCTTTCATTATCCTAAGCCTAACACCCGGGCTACTTGCTTCGTACAGTGTTCCCATCTCCAAGTATTTTGTAACATTATGCTAAGTTTGATACTTATACCATAACTACATTGGAAAAGTCATTTACTGCGGGATCTTTTGGTGGTTATATCGGTCATCTAACTCATTATTAGGCCATTCTTCCTACTTCTTTAAGCGAGTTTAGCCTCCCTTTTATGGTTCAGATTGATGCCCTTGCATTTTTGGGGTGTTAGGCACTAATTAATCATACATTTGTCACTTGTTTCCAACAAGATGATCACCTTATTTTTCTAGATGCAATAACACATGTTGAAACCTTCATTTCTTTGTTCCAAATAACATTACCAGATGTTCAAACCATGTTACCCCAAATTGTTCGCTTTCAAATCCCACTGTTTGAGAACCTAATGGTTCAATCTTATCCCTAGTTATAGGCTTTTGTGGCAAATTGCTTACATGAGCAAGAGTTTGCTTTGATTATAATAGATGTTCCTTCAAATATTGCACAAACACATTTTCACTCATGTGCAGGTCTAGGGGTAAGCGCTTGGTTATTAACTCGTCTTACCACATCAACATTTCATTTATCATCAATTCACGTTCTTACAACATTACCTACACGTCTCGACTTGCCACATCTTTTAGTTACCCACTTTTCATAATGTTAGTGTGTCATACCATTGATGATTTAGGTACCCATTTGCTTTGGTGCCCTTACAGGAATGAACATATAATAGTTCACAATACATTTCAGGACATTGTTTTAACTATTGTTTTAGAGAGTGGAGCACATGTTTAAAGGGAGGTCTCCCACCTTTTCCTTCACCACACTCAACAATGAGTTGATATTTTTATCACTAAAGATGGTTTCTGAACTTTAATGGATGTTGTCATTATTAACCTGATTTGCATAAATATGGTGTAATGAACATTAACATTGACAACACATGCAACGATGATGGTTATTCATAAAAATACACGATCTTACGTTGAACGAACACCAAGCGATGACTTCATTCCCTTTGCTATTGAGACATATGGGTGTTTTCATTATTTTTTTGACTCATTTTTAATCACTTATGCATAGACCACTATCGTGCATCATTAGTAGCATCTTCAGTCCCCTCAATGCTTATTTCTCATTATCAACATCGTGTGTCCATAGCCTTACAACATGCATAAGCCATAATGATTCTTTAGCGAGCTGGTGCACTTGGTTAAGGTTCTTCATCTCTTCCACACATCATAACTAATGCACCTTTATCACTAGCTGATTTGTGCTAGAGAATAGCTTTTTCATCTGAAGTCTTTTTTGTTATAATTGATCATCACTTTGTAACCATAGGTCCTATTTGCATGAGGTTTTTTCCTTTTTTTTTATTAATTGCTTACTTTTGTTTTTTCTTTGGCTTGTGTATATTTGTCTTTCTTTTGCCTTGTACTTTTGATCGATGGGTTTCCATCCTTGATTTTTATATAGGGTTTTTCTTCTTTAAATTTAATTACAAGTTAGAGAGGAAAGTAGAAAGACTTTTTGAGAATCATTTTATATTTTTGTGATTTTCTATTGTTTAAATATGACAACTTTAGAATTATTTTCCTTCAAAATGTGATGATTTTCCCAAAAACATCCTTTGTATACCCTAGGATGTGAGAGATTCAATGCACTAATTTTTTTTTGGTTATTTCCGTGTTAAATTTCACACAAGAGAAAACACTAGCCATATGTATCATATATTAGATATATTAGATGGCATAGTTGCATCCATTAATCAATATGTTGAACCTTTAAATGTGTTGATCTCTCACATTCAATTAAATGTTTTAAAAAATAATGTTAACTAATACATAGGACAAATCAACCCATCATCGATCACTTATTTATATTTTCATCACATACATTTCATTTTGAATGATTTAAATGTTATGGGAACGTTGCTTCAAGGTTTAAAAATCATCTTTAAAATGCAAAGCAAAATGAGTAATGAGTTTCTTAAAACAAGAAGAAAAATAAGCTTTTCATCTTACAAAACACAATTTGTTTTTTTGGACCCCTTTTAATTTCAAACCTCATAACTTTCTTATTTCTTATTCATTTAAAACAATTTAAAGTGTTATAAGAGCGCCACTTAAAATCCTACAAATCACATTTGAACTTTAATAGCAACACAACAACATACAAAGAATTTTTTTGGTGTTGGGGAATTGGCCTTAGTAACATTTGGTGGTTTGTTTTATTGAATTTTTTACCTTCTCTATTTTGGGCGGTTGTAACTTTCTCAATTTTATTCTATTTTTGATGATTTTTAATGCACAACACACACCAAGAGGAGGAGTTTAAGTTTGTTTAAACAACAAAAACAACAAATCCCTCCCCTTCGATTTGGCTTGCCTTTAGATCTTAAGTGTTCAATCATCAATTGGTTTATTTATCATGTCTTTTTCTGCTTTTTTTATTGAAAAAGATATTCAAACATGCTAATGTTATAATGGAAAACAACCAATCATTTATCTATGAAAGAAGGTTGTTTGTTTGTTTTGTTTGTACTTATGAGACACACTAAATTGGGATGCTTTAGAACACATTCTTGGTCTCTTTGGAAAGCTCTCTCGAGGAGGGGTGCATGGGCTTGGTTTAATGACATTTGGACTTTCAGCATAGAAGCTCTTGAATATTGAATGATTTCTTCACTGAAAATTAAATTGAATCCTATCTGAATTTTTTTGATAAATTGGAATGCGCCTTTGGTATTGTTGGAAAGATCTTGATGGGCAGGATGAATTGGAATTTATTGGTAATATTTGGATTCAAATTGTGGGAAATATTGATTTAAAAGTGATTTCTAACGCTGAAAATTTAAATAATTCTAAAAACCCAGGTTTTGGAAGGAAAAATCAACTGAGGACATGGTAAGACTTGGGCCAATTGCACATGCCACACTTGTGTACAAATGATATAAAGTAGCACATCAATCATATCAAACATCACAAAGCGAGTAATTATTTGCATTATGTCATGTTAATTTAGATTGAAATTTTGTATGGTTGTTACACTAAAACTCAACATTTATTATTACAACATTTTATGGCTATGTTCTAATTTTAATCATTTGTGTGCCATTTTGTGCATAATTAGCTTCTTTTTAGTTATATTGGGATTAGATGGTGGAAATCAAAATTAATTTTTAAAAATCAGATGTTTTATGAAAATTAATTTTGGACTGGATAACATTTGTGGAGAGGGTGCCTACTAATGCTGTGGCTCAGTTATTCCTGGGGACAAGCTACCCATTGCTAGCCCTCTTCATAAATGCTATCTAGTGTGGCCAATAACTTTAGGGCGTATGGATGAAGAATTTCATAATCTTCTTATAAACGGATGAAAATTTTCATAGCCTTCTTGTAGTTGGACGAAAAAAAGAGAGGGAGAAGTTTTGCATTGCGAGAGATAAGGGAGGGCCAATCAGAAGCTTGAAAATGTCTAAACAGAAGTTATGTGTATGAGGTTGCAGGCTACTGCACCTGGACTGCTCTGATCTTGACAAATCAAAAATTGACACCTCAAGAATCTACCTCCAAGAATTGGCTGCGTTTTCAAACTTAACATGAATATGATTAGAGTAGACCGGCCCATCATCAATCACCTGCCTATGACCAAACACTTATTTATATCTTATTTTGAGTGATTTAAAATGTTAGGGGAGCGTTACTTCAAGCTGTAGAAAATCATCTTTGAAATGCAAAGGAAAAGGTGTAATGGAAAGAATAACAAAACAAAAAATAAGCTTTCCAACTTACAAAACATGGTTTTTCCTTTTTTTTTTCTTCTCTTTGGACCCCTCTTACTTTCAAACCTCATAATTTTTATTTTTTTATTCATTTTAAATCATTTAAATTGTTACAAGAGTGCCACCTGAAGTTCTACAAATCATATTTGAACTCTGATAGCAACAGAGTACCATACAAAAAAAATTGTGAGTGTACAGGAACCAGCCTCTCAGGAATCAGCCTTTGTAGTGTTTGGTTGTTTGTTTTTTTTTGAGTTGTTGGACCCCTCTACTTTGGGGGGCCGTAACTTTCTCATTTTTTATTTGTTTTCCACAATTGCTACTCTGTCAGATGTGCCAAGAGGAGGGACTCAGGTTTCGTTGGGACACTAAAAACAACAGAGCCCTCCCATAGGATCTGGCCTGCCCTGAGTGCTTAATTGTTCAGTCACCAACCGTTCTACCCTAAGCATTCTGAAATAAAGCTAGGAAATGATAATATGTGAACCCTTGTCCCTCTTGTGTCAATACCCTCACCAATTTGTTGTTTTTATCTGGAGTTTACTTACTAGTGCATACCAATCTGCTAGTGACCCAAGTACATTATTAACCTATTGTAAGCAATTTTTGTTCAGAAATTTTGCAACTTGGTGAATTTGTTTTAGGAAATGAAAAAAAAGAGAATTTTAAGAGATTTTGAAAGATTTCTTCACCATTTTTTCAAATAAAAATAATTAAATTAATTACATTAGACCTAGGCACTTCCTAGGTCGCCATTAGCACTTTTGTACAATCCAAATTTAATGATAATTAATGCTGGGAACCTCACCAGTGGACATACTTAAACAATTTAAAAAAAAAAAAAAACATGGTTGTAAGCTCACTCATCCTTAGTCAAAGTGGACTTAGATTCACAGTTCTTATGGAACCTTGCTAAATTTATTTTAATCTACTTTCCAATGAGAAAGATCACTCAAAATTTAATAACTTTTGTTCCATTGGTTCAAAAATTTCAAAACAACAAACATCGTGCATCAAGAGCTCTCCCCCATGACACAGAAAACAAAATGAGAGGCCAAGGTTTGAAAATTGGGAGGGGTTAAGGGTGCGGTCAAATCCAAACAAACAAGGGGTGCATCACAGTGTGGCCTTGCCATTTACAATAATAAAAAAGTATCTTAAGGCAAAAGAAGAATTATGAAAATTCAAATATTTTACCATGCAAAGAAAATCCTCTAAAAGAAACCACAATCCTTCAAGATATCATAACTCTAGAACTAATCTCAAGTTTCAACACAAGCCAAAATATCATCTTTCAAAAATCCTTGTATAAAAATAGACCTAGGGGCCAAAATCCCTTAAGCTATTACACTCTATAATGAATCCAAACACAACATACTTGCAGTGCTAGGCAAGGCCAACAAGCAAACACCTATCTTAATATAGAACACTCCAATGACCATCTTACACAGTTCCATGCATGTTCCCCAAATATCCTAAATGTTCCAAAATGTAGGAAATGTTCTAAAATGTTGTGAGCTAAAACATCTACAACATCTTGCTCAACGGAGCGCAAGCTAACGAAGGCAGTGACGAGTGCCTGCGGCGATGGCGGAGCAAGAGGATGCCAACGCTAGAGCTCTGGACGGTGTAGAAGGAGACGGCAAGACGGCGATCTTGGACGATGCCTGGGTGCCTTCCGATAGCTTCGTGCACGAGCCTCCAGTGTTGAAAGTGACGCAGCCCAAGGGCACCTTCTGTGAGATTCAGACGCGATTTTCTGTTGCCTTGGAGCCGGACGCAGTGTACAATATCATCACGGACCCTAACAATAGGCGCGTCTTCAAAAACATCAAGGTACCTTGTAGTAGTTTATAAGGCTGCTCCCTGCAACTCCCCCCGACCGCAAACCCTACGACCTGCAACTCTGCCGTTGCCTGTTTGGAAATATTTGATTAGTCTTTCTTGAAATTTCTTTTTCTTTATCAAGTGCCTTTTGCCTCCCAGTACCTGTAACACAGAAATTTTTCATGTTTTGTAAGAATCGCTTTGTTAATTTCTTTGTACTTTTTTTTTGTTGGGGATATGGTCTGGTAAAAGCGATTGGGAGCATCTGCACAAACGTTACAGAAAGTGTCCTGTGAAGCCCCTAATTCCATACATATCTTCTCAATGAAGATCTTTCTGCAATGAGTGAAAATAGGTACACGAACAAAGGAAGTTCTCTTGTCAATCTGTTCATCTCTGGCAATTGAATTGTGATGTTACGGAAATCAATGGCAGACTAAATTGGACATGAATCAAATAGTAGCATGATTGTGAGACCCATTCACTGTGTTTTCTCAGTTGTTGTCCAACTCTCAGGAATCGATGAAGTGAGTGTAGAATGATGGTGTCTTTGTACTGCCTTACAATGATGAGGAAGGTGAAAGTTTGATGCTTTGTGAGCAACATTTACAAATGTAAGACTGCACTCATGTCTTTAGGTTTAGTACTAGCTGGACCAATTCAGTATTACTAAGTTCTTTAATCTCTTTTTGAGAGTTATCCTTGCAAATGACACAGATACTGATGTAGGTTTGACCAGATAGTTTTCCCAATGCCAGTTACGACCTGACACTTTTCTGCTTACCAACTGAAAAATTGTATCTATTGTTTCTACATCACTACTTAAGTGCTTGGCAGTGAGAGGAGTATTAGATGTTACTGGATTTGCAGCTGGAGTCTCATATGAAGTTCTGCACAAACCTCATTACCTAGTTTGCCACAAACCCTAAATGTTTTCTAGTTATAACTGTTTTTGTATTCTTTATGCAGGAGGTCTGCTACCGTAAAGTGTTGGAGGATGATGGCAATCGGCAGTTAGTTGAGGTGGAGCAGCTAGGGCGGTGGCGCTTCCTCATGATCTCTGGCACTTTCTCCAGCCGTGTTATGGTTGAGCAAAACCGTCAAGAGCACCAGGTACATGCTTTTCTTGTGCACGCAAATGATACATGATATTGTTTGTAAGTTTTCTTTGATTTGTCCCAGATCCTATGACCATGTCCCTATGTGATTGGTCACAGTACCATGCAGCAGATGCATCACTGTTGTTGGATTTCTTATGTTTGGATCATTCTGCTACAGATGCTATTCAACCTTGTGAAGCAAGGAATGATGCGAAAATTTTCTGGGTCCTGGAAGATTGAGTCAATGTATGCCAGCGAGTGGAACTCACAAGGAGTAGATTCAGAATCAGAGGTTGTAGGCTCATGGGTAAATTTCCATCAGCTTTTGGAACCTGCTATGGTACCCCCGTGGCCACTCAGTATGTATGTCCGGGGTGTCTCAGAGAGAATTATTCGAGAGATGTGTTCAGACTTACAGATTGAATGCTTGCGGCTCTCACAGCTGAACAGCTCTAGAAGTCAGCAGTAATTGGCCCCTCTGAAGTCTTTGATTATGTCCCTATGTTATGGGCAACAGACCATGCCCAAGTTATCTTACAAACAACTCTGACATTACCCCAATTTCTAGCAACATTAGCTTTTTTTCTGAGACATTGAATTGTCATTAATTATATTGTATGTTTGTCATCCATAAAAATTGTCACATTAATTGTGAAAATTCTCAATCTCAATCCTAACACTTAAGTCAGATGCAAACATGTGCATGATTTACCAGTGTTTTATGATTGACTCTTGTAAGGTTACGATCACACCCATTGTCATGCCACCTTCAAAATGTCTTGTAATTTCATAGGTAAATACTTTTTACAAGTGTATGAACTTGTTTCCCATCATGCCTGTTCAGATTGCTTTCACCTTGAGTAGTTAACATTTTTTGAGTACACCAGTTTGCTAGTATACTTGCTCAATATGGATTCCCAAAACAGCTTGCCAAAAGAAGGCCCAAGTTGGCAGCAGCTACCAATTTTCAAATCCACTACAACCAGAAGGTATTCTTTCAGGAAGCAACACATAGGTAAGTGTTCCTTTGGTTTTAATTTATGTCCCAGGTGCCCCACCAGTCCCTGGATCTATAGAAATATGACAGTCAAACTTACGGTCATGAAAGTGGTTCAGCCTTCTTATTGCACAGGGCAAATGATAAGTTGCATTTCAGCACAAATATGTGCATAAACTACCATCAATCATTCAAAAAATTTGCAATTTCTGTTTTACTTCCCTCTTAACAAGCCAGCCATTGCATTTACTTGTTCATTAGCTGATTGATATGTTTATGAAATATTATCATTTTATGTTCTACAGAATCAAGAAAGCACAAAAGAGGAAAAATGGAGTTTGGCTACTTTCACAATTGAGGCTACAACCTTCCAAAACTATTTCAAAATCAACGTTCTACATTATCTTTCTAATATGGAGTACCAAAATTTTCCTTCTGAACTTACTAGCATTTGTTGAACACAAGTTTTTACATATTGCAACTTTTATAACATAGTAAAATTTGTTCCCAAACAAGAATCTCCAAGTTTTAGTTATTCAAGAGTAAATTCTTTACTTGAGTTTATTTTTTAAATAGGATTTGACTCTTATGGTCATTAATGATAACTTTCCCCTCCCATACAATTCTATGCACCTAGTTTAATTTCCCAATATCATCCAAAACAATATGCACTTTGAGAAATCTACTAACCCACGGTAACAACATGAGCATTGAGGATATTTCCTTCTCCATATTGACTTTCACGTGTACCTACTACCTGCACTATATATGGCACCCTATTCATATTTTCAAGATAAACCTCTTCAATTACAATCACAAATATATTATGCAGTGTAAATTGTAGTCCCATCTTTTCCACTAGTATCAAATCAGTGTTTCTTTTTCCAGATTTCTAATGTCATGTCATATGCAAGCATCCCAAGAGGGATTTTGCATTAAATGGTGATAGGTTTCTACAACTTGTCTAAAAAGTTTAAAAGCTGGTAGAAAAAATGTCCCCCCCACCCCCACCCGCTAAATTCTTGTCATCTAGTTCTTAAATTAATTCAACAAGGGACCTAGGGTAAAAGCATGATAAAATATTTTTTAAAAAGTGAATGTTTTAAAATTTACCTTTGTGTCACACATATAAAATCAAACAACTAGCATAAAAATGTTTTGAAATATAATTGTAAATCATCTCACACTTCTATTGTTATTATAAGAGTTCACTTTCAAAAAAATTAGGACCAAATGAATTTTAAAAAAAAATCAAAAGTATTATTATTTGTTGAATAGTATATTTGTAAATGGGGATACTTTTAGTCTATTTTTAAAACTTAGTTGTTCTATTATTTTTGGGGATATAAATATCATTATAATTTTGAATTATAGCCATAATAGAAAATATTTAAGTATAAAACACATATTTAATTAATTCCGGACTTTAACTTTAATTCTAGATTTAATTCAATTCACGAAGGGAGGCCAAAACACATCTGGTAGTCACCAAATAGGACATATTTCAACCATCTTTTCATGTAATTTGCATAAATTTTCAACAAAAAGCTAAATTTAACACTAAATTCAATAGGTTGAAGAACAAAAGCAATCTAATGGCCACCAAATAGGATGCATTTCACCCATCTTTTTATCTAATTGCATAAATTTCAACATAAACCTGAATTTGACACCAAATTCAACAAGTTGGGGAACAAAATTAACCTAGTGGCCACCAAATAAGACGTATTTCAACTAAGTTTTCATGTAACTTCATTAATTTTCTAGAAGAAAGTGAAATTGACATCAAATTCAACATGGTGGAAATGTTGAAATCGGTTTGGTGGCCACCACATGGAAGGAATCGCCACCATGCCAACATGCATTTTCATAATTTTCATTTAAAACTTGAATTTCCATTCAAATTCAATATGATTGTCTAGTGGCTTCCGAATTATTGGAATTTCAAGCATATTTTAATTAATTTTAATAAAATTTGCATAAGAACATGTAAACTCAAACATGTTTTAAATCAACTCTAACTTATAAGCTCAAGTCTAACTAATGTGATGTTCACCAGATTTTGAATAATTATTTCCATTCTTATTGTCAATTGCAAGTAATATCTTCAAATTAAAATTCGTTGAATTCAATATAAATTGAATTGATTGGCTGAAATGAAGGTTAGACCTTAATGACAACAAATCACAACCTTAGGTATATGAGTGCAACTTTTTTTCATATTTATCATTAATGCCAACAAACGTCGACAAATATTTCATGCACCCATGACATTAAAAAGGAAATTTCCCCACATCACCTCTATAGTAATTTTTCATGCATACTTAAAATGACAATTTAAACAAGGAATCTCCATGTTGACAAAAGGTCTTTACAAATTTTGGAATGTTTATAAAGAGAATAAACATTAATATTTTCCTCAATGAATGCACACAAGAAATTTGAATATATTCAATAGCATTAAAATCCCATTTGAAAAAAAGACTAGACCTATTGTAATGACCATAAAATAGCACCAACATTTCTACTTAATGTTCATAAAAAAATTGATTAGCAATTACAATGCACATGAGTTATTATTGCTTACATCAAGATTAGCTTTTGCTTTGGATGAATGGGTCACACTAATATGTATCATGGAATGAACTATTATATTACTTCTAGTCGAGAAAGAAAACGCAACACAAGATATTTCAACCCATTGTTTTAAGTTTGCATGATTATTCTTCCACTTGCTCAACCAACAATTATGACACAATTCCTCATTATTTTTGGTTCCTTTTCTCACAAAAACCCGACATTGAATATAGACCTTATAATTCTCATTCTCTTGATCCCTTACAACATCACTTTCAACCCTACCCATACACATAGGATAGATTGTAAGGTTTGTAAGTCACACAAAAACAAAATTACTAGCCAACAAATCACGAAAAGGTGTGTATGCAATAGTGTTCAAAGAAGGGCACATGCTTTTAGGGCCATAGTATGGAAGGTTGATAGGATCTTTTGGGTCAACATCTACAATAGTAGGAATGGATGCAAGCTCATAATTAGCTCTCCAATTGCTAGAAGGCCAAAAACCTTTTAACAAAACAAAACTCTACCATGGGATAGGTGTTAATAATAATTCCAAAATGTTCTCCTATTATTTCACATAAGGACCCATTATTCTAGAATATGAATCATCCTTCGACATCTAAAGCTTCCAGAACTTAATATACTTTGAAATTTCCCTACTAATGAAACTTTCCTTCTCACTTGCTTTCAATTCATCATTTCCCCATATCGAGCAAAATGGAACAAGATTTGGAAACTTCACTAGTAGTTTTAGCTGTCTAGTGCCATCTTCCTTCCACAATCATTTGGCCAGGCCATCTTTAAGGCTCCACAAAACATTAGTACGAAATAATTTGTATTGCATCACCAACCACCCTACCTTTTCCATAAAACACCGAAACAAATGCATCTCCATATAATCGACAAAGCCATTTAAACCATCGTTCAAATATTCATTGACCCAAGATTTGAAATCAAGGATTTCCTTAATGAGTTGTAGAATGAATGGAGGATCTTGGGAAAACATGAATGCTTTCAACAAATCCACCATGACATAATTATTCTACTTTCTCAAAAATTTTGACAAATATCCAAAACTTCCATCAATATCTTCATGTGTGTGCCCAACTATAAGAAACCTTGATTGAACTTCTTCAAAAACATTGTGAGCAATTAGTAAGGAAAGAAACGCCAATAGGTGACGATTCTTGTTATCTTTCACACAATTGTCCATATGCGAAAGCAGCTTCCTTGGCAATGGCTTCACACTCATGATTTTGTTTACAAGCTTTAATGCATTCAAACACTTGGAACTTCCTTATAAAATTTGTTGGAAGAATGCGTTTTGGGGTTCAAACTGAAACAAAACCCTTGATTCCTTGACTCGTTCCTTTTCAAGCATACAAAAGAAGCGCAGAAATGAACCAATCGTGAAATTAAGATCATTGGGCCAAAGTTCATTAGAATATTGAGCAAAAGCTTTGTCACCATGTCCATGAATAATCATTCCAATCAATGTCACTAACAACTACCCCAACCCGAACACCGTTTTGTTTTTCACTTGAAGCTGAAGTAGAGTTGTTAATGGTCCATCTTATCATGAATTACACATAAGAAATATTCTTTAAATTGCACAGCTTCAATTCTCCAAGTGTGATATAGATGTCGACAACATTTTGGGTGAATGTTATGCTTTTTCAATTTAATTTAATGTTCCTTCACACAAGGGTTTTTTTTCTTGCTTTGGATATCAAATTTTTCAAGGATTCACAAACTATACACTTGACAAAAACATATCCTCTCTTCCACACATCCACATTTAAATGTTTTTTTTTTCAATTGGTTCACAGTAGACTTCAAGATATTTCCAACTTGCAACTTTTTGCTAATCTACAAGCATGAGGAGAAACCAAATATCAAAATGACAAACAAGAACAATAAATATTTATTCTTATTTCAATTAAAGCCATGTTACTTCATAGACTTGGTGGCCACCATGTTGAAAAACTATTAAAACATTGTAGGATTATAAGATTTCATGAAAAACCAACTTGTAAAAAATGCCTGAACAAGACAATATTAAGCAAATCATTACTTTATTTGGTGGCCACCAAATGAAACTTTAATTGAGAAGTATAACAATTTTTCATACAACCCAACGAAAATGAATCATTCCATAGTTACTTGGTCACTACATTCCTGCATTGTCCACCATGTATTTGGAAGAAGGAAATGGATGTCTTGTCTCCCATCTCCGATTCCCTTCATTTGATGCAACATTACACAGCGCAATGTTCAATCAAAGATTCAATATTTGATTTGGCATGTATCGCTATGATTCGTTGTTTTCGATATTCATTTTATTCTTGGTTCAAGCAGTTTGAAGGAAGTTTGAACAGGGATTTGGCGATATTGCAACTTCCTTTAGGTGATCTCCTAAGTATACCTTAAATTTATCCTTTTTTCAATTATGTTTTCCATGTCTATTCATTTCACATTTGTTTAGTTTAATTTTTTATTTATTTTTATGTTTGTAATTTTGGGGAAATTTCAATTATTCATTTTTATTTGCAGTGGATTCCAATCTTTGTTTGCAAATTGTGCAAAAACATTTGTTGTTCCAACCAATAGAAAATCATGTTGTGGATCGGGTTCTCTTTTTAGAGAGGCAAAGGATGTAGTTGCATATTTGATTCTTGGTCTAAAAGTTAAACAATTCCTCAATTTGTGATTGCTTTTAAAATGGAATTTTAGTTTTAGTAGTTCATATTCCGAATTCTTATATGGATAGCGAGATAGATTTTGATACTCAATGTATTTTTATGAAATCAATAAATTAATAAGTTTTTTTTCTTCATGCACTTGAGGTTTACTTTTGTTATTTGCTCTTGTGGGTGGAATTCATATTTCATATTTCATAATAAGTAAAGCCTTCCTACTCAAGGTTACATGTTGAATGTATATGTTTTAGTATGTTTCTACTTAGGACTATTATACCCATTGGTAGCTACCAAATGATTTTTTTTTAATAATTTTTTTTTTCCAATTGCTTAGTGCTTTACAAGCTTTTCTGTTCAATGGTACTCTAATGGTTTATGATATACAATACCTTTAGGTATTATAAATTATTTGGTTCATATTTTTCACAATTCAATGACATAAAATTTAGTAGAAATTTCAAATTTGGTTTTAAAATTTCGCTAGTGAATTGTTTACTTGATGATGTTATGCAATGTTTTAGTTTTGCACCCTTCTTTTTATGGTTTTCTAGTTCTTAATATCTGGCGGTCACCATATTTATCTATTATCATGAATGTTAATTATTTTCATGGTGAAAAACATTTCTTATGCAAATTTATCGTTTTAATGTTTTTTTTGGTGCCCACTAATTGAAGATGTTATTATATTTACCCTTAAAATTTCAAAATTCATTGTTTTTATTTTTGAACCTTTTCAAAGTCCAAAATTAATTAAATATGTGTTATATAATAAAAATTATATAAGTAAAAAATCTATTTATTAAAACCTACTTACCACATGTAATGAAGAGTCCTTCACTGCATAAAATAAAATTTGAACCTATTCGCATTTCAAACAAATAAACAAAAAACTAATTGAAACAATTTGAAAGTTGAAAATCAATGCACAACAATGAACAATTATGTTCATATATATATTTGAATAAAAACATTCAATGTAAATTAGAATTTTCATGAAGTTTATTATTATTTATTATGTACTTTCATCCATCTTTGACAAGGTAAAAAGTTGTACAATTTACCATGCTTACACCCCCTATGGATAACATATCATAAGACCCCTGTCGATAATTGGCCATTTTTTTAACAATTGACCAACATTGGTTAGTAGCAATGTTGGTTGGGTTTTCTTTGTAAACAATCTACTCCATCCATAATGATGGTGAAAAATTTGAAACACATAGGAATAAAACAATATATATGAGAAGAAGTATGTGCAAGTAATAAGTTGAGAGATAAGAGTTGCAAACAATGATTGTCCCCTTGTATTCAAATCAATCCATTTAAGTACATACGCATGGTCCCATAGTGGATAGAAATAATAACTATAAGGAATTTGATTTTCAACGAATTATTACTTATTGCTATTTGGTTTCCACTAAAGACCACATCCACCTAATTACTTGATTTCTAACAAGTTTAAGTTGGGATAATTTTGTTTATTTACTTATGTTTCTAAATCTTTTCTTTTGATCTAGCAATAAATTTTGTTCAAAAACTTCTAGAATTGTTTTTAAGAACTCCTTACATTAAATTTGAACTACCATTTAATCTAAAATTCCCACTTGGTAGATCAAATCTTAAGTTGTTTAAGACCATCCTATTCATACACTCATGATGCTTTGGTCCAGGGATTCCTTTCACCAATAGTGATGGCACCAATTTTTTGACACCATTTCTTTGGCATGCACCAAATTTTTTTTTGACATAGTGATGGTGTATGTCAATATGCTTTTACCAAGTGTGATGAGCTAGGTTCTTGATAAGGGAGATTTTTCCTTGCTTGTTAGTAAGAATGATAGTTGCTTCCTCTTGATTAAAATTGAATTAAACAAGGAATATTTTCAACCACATGGCCTTGTGAATTACCTATGATGTTAAAATGTATTCTACTTTTGTAGTCGAAAGTGCTATAGTTGGTTGCCTTTTACTAGACTAACTAATAACATCATTAGCTAATAGATTCAAAAACTTGATATTTGATCTCCAACTATTGATGTCTCCTCCCCTATCTGCATCACAAGATCCAAAAATAATCATGTTGGACTAAAACCCATCATGATCCAAACCTAAGTATTGAAACCATAAGTTCTCTATGCCTTACAAGTACCTAATTTTTTAATATTATGATTACCCAATTTGGCAATTGTAACAATTTAGTGAACTTATTCACAACTTTTATTATATTATCAATGTTAGACCGATTGGTGTTCATAACATGCATCAAACAACCCATTATTTCTTTATAAAGTATTCCTTCCATTCCATTTGCCTCTTCTACTATCATGGGTGTGTCGATCTTGCAAAGCTTAGAACTATCATCAAGTGATGTGCTTACTAATTTGTGTTCCTCCATGCCAAAACATTTTATGATATCTTCTATTTGGAGTTTGTATATGGAAATCTTATAATTTAACATTGGACATATGTAATCACAAGGAACAATAGATACACTAGAAGACACATATGAAACTTATGTGAGCTCCTTGAATGATTTTAACAATGTACTAATTGACACCCCTATGATTGAGGAGGATGCCCAAGATGAACATTTGGCCCATAATGAAAAGTTAGAAGAACAAGAATACTCAAAGGTACTATATGATAATATTTTTAAATCACAAAAGGACATTGGTGATGATAATTTTGAATATGATCCTACGAGTTAGCTTGTTCGAATAAGACAAATGAAGGAACTAGTGACCAACAAATTATTAACCATGTTATTGCTTTTGAACTTGAAAGCAATCCATGGGTGGATTGATACTAGTTATATTACTCTACTTTGGTAAATGTTACAAGAACCTTTTGCTTCTAGGAATTTGGTTTAGGTTTAACTTTTGGTGTACATGGATTTGATGATTGTGTGTAATATAAAATGAAAAACTTATAATCATGGAAATTTCAAGGTTTAGGGTTTGTAAAATTGTAATAAGGAATTTAAACCAAAAAAAAATTCAACCCAATATTATTAGTGAACATGTGTTAAAAACCATGGATTTGGATTTCATGTAGGCTTCTAACATAAGTTGTTATTCATGAAAAACCTTTTGTTCGACTTTCATCAAGAGGCACAAAAACTAAAATTTAAGGTTGGTTTAGAGTCACAATCAATTCATGCATGTGTGAATGATTGTGTTTTTTACCATTGGAATATAGTTGTTGAACAATTACCTAATTTATCAACAAGATCTTATTGGATCTTCCATCCCCCAAAAGGTATTATCAACGTTAGATTTCCATGCTTTTATCTTTTGATTTCAAGACCTTAATTGTAAGTGTACTCATTCACAATTTTTGAGTTTTATGTACGAAACTTTAAATCAAATTCTTTCAAACATGCATACAAATTAGTCAAAGTTTGGGCCATAGTTTGTTTTGTTTCCTATTTTACCTTAACAATAAAATGTTATCTTTCTTCTGTTTTTGCATATGTAATCTAATTGTAGGTCTTATAATATTAAACTACTTGCTCCAACATTGGGGAAGTTTTTTCACACTTCAAGTTTAGTTGTTTAGATGGATTGGCATAAGAGGAGTCATCGTTCATAAGGATGATGAAAGCTCCATGTGATTCAAAGACATAAGAACATGTAAAACAAAAATGGCATGAATTCTAATAACAACCCCATCATTTGGGGTTAGGGCTTGTTATAGATGGTATCAATCCATTTTTTAGTCAAAACACAAATGATTCATTGTGGCCAATGTGCATTGTTAATCAAAACATTCCACCATGGATGACTACCAAAAAGGCATTCATATCTTTTGCTTCGATTATACTTGGGAAATCACAAATCAAAAACATGGATGTGTACATGCAACCATTAGAGCCATAAGGTTTAGGGGTTTAGGGTTTAAGGTTGCATGTACACATCCATTCAGGTTTGATATTCACTTCATTTGAAGAAAAAAATAGTTTGTGTTTAAGTAATTCTTGCCTATAGGGTGCAAACACTAAAAGGAGCCATAAGGTGTGTCGCAACTATTTAAACCTATAATTTTATATCTTTGAAAAATCACAAGAGGAGCATATTAAATTTTATTTTCATTTTCTTCTCCTTTTTAAATTCCATCATGTATAAAGTTCCATTGCTAAAAATTTGATGCAAATTGATGATGTTTCAAAAGTCCTTTTGCATATTTAAAACAACTATCACAACTTGGTTTTTTTTCAAACATTTTTTTTCGTTATCAAATGTGCACCATTCTTTCTCAAAATTGAAGAGGGTTTTAACCTTGATGATTATAAAGGCAAAAACATTTGAAATTAGTAAATTTCATTTTTAAATGCATTTGAACATATTTGTTTCAAATGTGTCTTTGTGTTATTTTAAAGGTGGATGCATTATATATAAATGATATAGATGAAGATATAATAAAAAATAATTATATTCAAAACATAACTATAAATTGGGTATGAAAAATGTAGAAATTAGGAAAATTAACCAACATAAGAATGCCATGTGTCAAATGTAGTCCTTGGAAAGGACTTTAACCTTATAGCCCATGGCTCCTTTTATTGCTTTGCATCTTATAAATCACCCATTTTGCACCACCTTAAAAAGGTTCTTCAATGGACTTGATGAAAAGTTTCCACCTAAATTTATTCGATGCATGACTTTAGAATGATTAGATTTCCACAATTTTTCTTTGGAAGATCCTCCAAAGGGCATGAAACACATATCATGCTTTTATGACTTAGAGTATTGAGTAGATTTTAATATCAACCACCTATTAGACACCATGAACATTAAATAAAAAATGAATGTTTCTTTTTATTTTCACATTTGTCAAATGAGAAGGAGAATGTGGAAATAGATATTCAAACAAGCAATTTGAAGGAATTTTTTTGGAGGCATGATGATGGAAGCTATAAGGTCGACTCATGGGTCCTTGCTAAAGCTAAATAGAAGATTTTTTTTTTGGTGTTTTGAAATTCATCAAAACACCTACAAGTTATGGTGCAAATTTCAAAAGTGCCATTAATAAAAAAATTAGTTTACAAATCTCAAGTCACATGAATTTTTCAATATATTACATTACACATTACTTGTGGTAACCTAAGGTTTGACTACTAATGGTGTTCAGGGAATCATATATCATCTTTTTAAATTGGTGCAATGGGTTTGTGCTAAGGTGGTTGATACATAAAAACTTCCAATAATGGAAAAAGAAAGTGTTATTGTTCTTACCTTATTGGAGATGCATTTGCCTACATCCTTTTGTTTCAAGTTCATGTGTTGATTCACTTGGTGCAAGAAGTAGGGTTTCTTGGCCCCTTGTAAAACATGTATAGGTTTTTCATCAAAAGATTCTTGAAAACCTTGAAAAGTTTTGTAAAAACATTGTGCTTAACTATAAAACATTAAAGGAAACACGATGGAAGGTTATTTGATACAAGATTAAACAATGAATAGGTGCCATGACATAATTGGAGATATTGATGAATATGCCCCTTGAATTTGGAAAGAACAAATTTGATGTTTGAGAAATTGGTATGATTTTCATTTTTATTCAAATGATCTTTTCAATATTTATGACGTTCGAAGACATAACTTGAGCTCATGTTCAATGAGGTGAGTAATTGACATGTTATGTTTCAACAATTGAATTATTGTCGACAAAAGGACAATTTACAAAAATTCAAGGTTATGACAATGTGGATTACAAGCAACTCAATAGATTTGTTGCACATGCTTCATCTTGGTTGAAGGCATATGAGGACAAGAAACAAAAGGTTGAAAATGCCCTCCAAATGTGGAAGGCAACACATAGGTCCATACAAGGTTCACATCCCAAGAAATTGTTAAACCTTGGTGATTGGGTGAGAGATGCAATTACAAAAGCAAAGGAGGATGGAAATTCCATTAGTTAGGACATTTCCAACATTGTAGGTATTCCCAATCCTGTTTTGCCTTAATCCTTTGATATGTTTCTTCATTAATTCCATATTTAACTAAATCACATTGACTCCCTTGATTATTTTTTGGATTATTTTCTTATAGTGGGTTGCAACTTCAATCACCAAACACATTCCACGATGTGTGCCTATGGGCACCATTACCAAATGAAGGCATAATTGTGATTTAAAAATTGTTTGTAGGTTTCAAGAAAAAATGACGAGGTGGACTACATTGGGTTGTTGGAAGAGATATTGTAGTTGGATTATAGGAACTTGACAAATCAAAGTTCAAAAATGGTGGTCTTCAAGGTGCAATGGTTTCAAAGCATTATGGAGTATGTTGAATGTCTATTTTATTCAATTAATAATATTTGTTATATATATTGGGCAAACAATTTGAATGACTAACTATTTGTGTTTTTGAAATTTATGGAATAAGTCTTTGTCTTAAATTATTTAAAACTTGGTTGAATGATTGTTTTACAAAACAATTCAAGGTTGTTTAGGGTTTTGGGAACCTACTTATGGCTTGGGATGATGGAAGCCATGCATGCAACATGATGTTGTTGTGGGAATGTTACAAAGATGCAACCTATTGGAGAGCAAATACCCCAAATTGTTGGGGATGATGACACAGATGAGGACGGAGAGAGTGATGAAGGGGAAGGTCAAAAGTTCAACATGGATTTGGGAGACTTCAACATGCAAAAAAATCTAAATTTTCTTTTTGATGAACATGAAGATTTAAATTATGAAATATGAAGAATGGGGTTTGTTGAAAAGTTATTCTAATGAAGCAATGGTCATTTCACTTGGATAAAGTAAATAACATTCTTACTAAGGTATAGGGTGTTATTCAAATTTTATTAACCCCCTATTTTCCGCTAAAGATTATTTGTAATTCAATTACATTACTAATCTTATTAAGAAAATTATAAAAACTTTGTGAAAAATGGCCATATAAGTTTTAAAATATCTATACCATTTTCAATCATAGAAAATTTTGTGGAGGAAATGGGCCATACACTTTTTCAACCATACATGTCTTTAGATATAACATATGGTAGAGGAAATTTTCAAAGAATAGCCATGCATTTCTAAAATTGTATGGTTTTTGTAGCCACATAAACTAGAAAACAAGCAATACAAATTTTTGTTAACATAAAACTTGTTGTTGTTATGTTGTTAACCTAAAATATTATTCTTGATGTAGATATTTTGTGGTTGTTTGCTTAGTGGTTGTAAATATTAGTTGCTTAGATGATTTAGTTATCATTTTTCAAGTTGATGTTAAATTTGAGCCATGGCTTGGTTTTAGGTAAACAAATTGTTGTAGCATGTAGAACTCAATGTAAATAAAACATTAGTTATGTGATCAAACACATCTCCTTACATGTCCATAAAATAACAATCTCACATGATGTTCCAACATTGACACCTGCAAACCTTGAAAAGAAGAAGGAATGAAGAAACCTACAAAAAACTTTATACAAAACTACCCAAAAAAAAAGTTTAGCAAAAAAATTATTTTAGCACTTACCTTGTCTTGTTGTAGGCAAAATGGGGACCTCCAATCACAAATGCAACTTATTGGAACTCACCTTTAAATTCCTTACGAGTGTGACCAAGCAATCATTTCATGCATCAAATGTTCATTAACAATCTTCTCATTAGTGTGAGAATGCAATCTTTTTCGTTCATGAGAGGTAGTCTTCAAGCAACAAATGAGTTGACTTTGAGATCAAGCCTTTCAAAAAACATGCAAAGAGCTTGTGTTTTAACATTATGTTCAATGTTAACATTTAATTAAGGTGCCACATCATGTTGTAACATTATGTGCGTCAATGTTGACATCTACTTAGGGTGCCACAATTGTCAATTGTTAATTAGGGTGTGTATCCCACCTCCCCACATATATTAATTGCAAACCAGGTGGGAAGAACTTAGGTTGCACATCAACTTAGAAAGTTGATGAAATTTTGACCCCACAAACTATTTTACTTTAAGGGAAAAAGTAGATGGTCAACTTTAAACTATTCAAAATATATAATCTATACTTCAACAAACATTACAGTTTTTTGCCCAAAATATATCACCATAGGGTGCTTTCACCCAAAAATCTTGTCTTTCATGCTCGAACCAAGCACATTGAAACACATTATCATTATATTCGTGAAAAGTTCATTGAAAGCAGAGAAATAGATTTTGTTCATTTGTCTAAAGGAGATCAAGTTGTTGATATTTTTACCAAACCCCTTGGTAGAACTAAATATAGCCAGTTCAGAAATGAACTTGGAGTTCCCAGTCTGAGCAAAATTGTAGAAAAAGGAGAAATCTAATTAAATTAGAAGGCAAACATGCTCATGAAACTCAACGTGCATTTAGGAACTTGAAGCGGATGAGACTTAGCGATAGATATCTAGAATCTAGATATATTAAGTTTTTGTTTAGAACTCCAAAGGAGAACGTTAGGTCTGAGAGAGGGTGTTAAGATTATCTATGACGGACCTAGACTTTCGGATTGGCCTATGGTCTGGCAGATGAGACGAGCAATTGTAGTTATCCTTTTTTCTAGGATTTATTTGTATAGTTGTAGTTTAGCTTATCATTAATTGTTATTAGCTGCTGATCAATATTTTATGTCTGCTCTCTTTTTCTTTATTCTCATTCTAGTATTACGATCTGGCTTAGTAAAGCTACTGTGCATTTCTACAAATTCATCCTTTGTTTGGGGTGAAGTATATCTGTGCTCATGAATGATGGATAGGAGATGTGATTAGGAACCACCAAAATCTTAGTTTTCTTGTAACTTCATGACACCAAAAGTTGTTTATTTGCTACTTCAAGTCTCCAGAGAGAGTTCAATCTACGATTTCAAATTGTTTACAGCTTTCACTCCTGATCTGGATTAGGAACCATCTGGGCGACATTCATCATGGAGGGGGCTTTCCAACTTCTAAGCAAATTCCTTTGAAGATGGAACTGTTAGGTTTCCATTCTTTCTTTTTCTTTTTCATCGAGCTAGGGTTTCATTGACATTTTGGCTACATGTTCTCCAGGGACCAGTGGAAACCTTTTTGACAACCTTGCATGTACATCATGCCGATTACAATCCTAAACGTAAATACTAGAGATATCACAATGGCTTTTTTGGCAACAATCAATGACGTGCAAGATTAAACACGGAAGAAACCTTGGAGGCTTGCACTGTGATTCATTTCACAAAGCAAGAAGGTTTTGGGATTTTAGGGTTTATTCGAAAGCTTTACGTTCGTTAGTCTTTGTGCAATAGACAAGCTAAATTGCGATAAGTGATGCAGTTCTTAGACATCCCCAGCGGTACTCAGTGTGTGATCCTGCAAAAATATTTCTCACATCCAAGTTTTGTTGTTTACCTTTTTGCAACCCTGCGCCCATAAAACTGAAACTGAGACTGCAAATAGGTGGGAGACTACTAATAGCAAACCACCTGTACCAATCATTATGATTGGCCAAATAGAAATGGGAAGCAGCAGTCAGATCATATTTCTTCTCTAATCATGATGATTATATGCATGAATGTTTGTGCAGTCTATGGTGGGTCACTATGTTTGTGAAAATTTAACACTTCAAACTAGTAATATACACATATGCATAAAACGTTTTTGCATAGACATGGTTGCTAAGTGTTTATAATTTTTTATTATTGCACTCTTTAATAACCAAATGCATGGTCCCAAGTGTGAATCACTATAGTGAGCCACCATACCTTGCATCCAAGCATGATCTCATGCATTTTCAACTTGCACTGTATGAAGTCTGGGGAGCAACATGATGACCAGATTCAACTTTCTTCACGCAATTCATTTGAGTAAAGATTTAAAGTTGTAATGGTGCTGAATAAATTTGTGCCTCTTATTGTGTAATGTTCTTTCAATACATTGTCTAGTACTTTTTCATTGTTTGCAACAACTTTGCAGTTGGTAATACATTTGCAGAATAATCCGCAGCTATGGCACGTATGGATCTGCCATTTCTAATCAAGCATGTGGTTCTGGGAGAGGTTTCTAGTAGATTGAAGTTACAGTGCATTAATCAAGCTTCACCGAAGCTACACTAGACTTTGTTGGGTATGAGAAATCTTTGAAGTAGAATGTAGTCTTGTGAACTGCAAATTTCAATTAAGCATTTCTTTAGATTATGTGTTTATATGGTATATGATCAAAATATGGAAAATTTGTGAAAACCTGTTTGCTTTTATGAAAAATTTGTTCACTAAGTGTTCATTGATTGTGATTGAATCTGCATGCGAATGATTGCCTGCTATAGTAGACTTTTATTGAAATCACATTGGCAAATTTATTCAAAATTTGAATACATATATTATGAACTTAAAATACAAAGCAAATGGACCCTCAAAATGAACTCTGATTTGCCAATTTTCGTCCACCTTAGTGTGCTATTACCCATGTTTCATTCGTGAAATCCCAAGTCTTTCATGCATGGTTGCAGAATCTCCAGAAAAAATTAATCTGCACTAGTTCACTGAATGTTATGATGAGTGATCTCCAGCTGCTGCATAAAAGAAGTTATGTAAGTCCGGAGTGCTCCAAGATTGATTCATAAGAGGTGCTGTCAATCAGTACCTACCTACAACTGGTATGCAGGAGCAGTGCCGATCAAAGAGGTATCAAAGATCACAATCAAAATAGAATTCAGATATGCTACTTGTTCGACTTTCAGCGATGCAGATCGTAACAAGAGCTCAATAATTTCAAAGCACAGTACCATATATATGAACAAAGGCGCTCAATCTTTTTATTCCAATTGGGTTTGCCTCATAATGTATGTACATATGTGCGCACGATTAGCTGCGAATTCGGAATTACAATATCGAGCCAAACTTGGACCTCGGGTGAGCGAAGAAAGTTTCTCTAATAATATGGCAACCAGACATCGAGCTCTACATTCTCTACAACATGTCAAAGCGCGTCACATTGACCTGCAACATCGAGTCTAAAGTGCATGAAGTGGGCAGAGCTAAGAAAGTTCTGAACAAGTTGGTGACTTCGAAACTGATCTTAGCGGCTCGCATCGCCCAACTGTTCCTTCTCAAAGATCCCCGCAAAATATTAGGCCTGCATGGATTTAAAGAATGGCCTAGCTGTTTTCCCATTTTCGGATCCCCGTCCGATTTGGTTTCAACTACACAGGAATGTAGACAGGATCTGCAACTACAGGTAATCTACTGCATTGTTAGATCTATGTGGAATCCGCAGCTCGCATAAACCTGCAGGAAAAATGTGTACTAGGGTTGGTGAAGTTCGACTACTTCCAATGAACACCACTGCATGTCATTAGGGTTGTACATTAGGGTTAGAGCAGTATTGGACAGTTATGAATGTAGCTGGCGGCGCAACTTCATGATCAGTTGCAGCAGCAGCTCTCGGACAAGAAAATTCTAGCCACTGTAATCGGGCTGGAGCTGGACTTTTTGGTTCATTTCAGATTTGGAGTTGTTTGCAGAATGGATCATTACAGCTACGTGTGAGTCCTCTTTAATGATCGGTTGGAAGCTGCAGCAGCTCCATCGGAAAGAAGCTTCCCTGTGAGAACATACAAGGCCATCCAAGCTTTCGGCTACACCGTCACTGATGGCCTTGAGCGCTAGAATACAAAACGGCTCTTCAATCATCACTCCCACTTCCTCGATGTAGAACATGGCCAGAGCGCTTAGAAAAGTGACTGGAATCATGAGCCAGTCGCATGACTCCCACAAAGCTAACGGGAGGGTCATATGCCATATGAGCAAGATTCTGGAGGTGACATGCGTGTAAGAAATTGGGATGGGAGTCTTGAAGATGCGCTCGCATGCGCCGACATTGTCGTGAAACTGCGTGATGTTTTCGTCCATCCGAATCTTCTCCCACTGCGACAGCTCGCTCTGATTGATGAGTTCCGAAATCACCTGCAAAACGTAATTTGGACTATGTTTTGAGGCCATCACAGATTCAACCTCCCTGTGCTCCAGTACCCCCTTGAGATCCTCCCGCAGCGTATTCTCTTGTGTCAAGTGATGCTTCAAACAATAGGAGTATGCTTTAATGTGTCGCAAGAGACAGTCCACCTTCCCAGCATCCGCTGGACTTCGGATCCAGCTCAAAACTTGTCTGGCGAGATCTCGCGTTCTGTTGACATTTGAACCCCATGCCTTGCGTGCTTCGTCAAACCTCCCGTACGAGGCATTGGTACGAAATACCAACAACAATGCCACCACTGGCGACGTGAGCTCGAAAGGAAGAGGCGCCACGCGAAGGAGCGGCACCCAATGAGGGAAGCGACGATCGACCACTGCTTGATTAAATCCCGCAACCAGTATCGCGATCAGCGTGCAAGTGAAAACCGGAGGACCAAGAGAAATGGCGTTCACACCAGAAGCTAGGATTGTAAAGAAGTGTCGACAATGTCTCCAACAACACTTGTGCGTCTCCCATTCCGAATGGCCATACACTATATTCCGATGCATAGCCCTCCGACAAAGGCAGTCTTCTTCTGATTTAAGATCGCCTTCTAAACTTCGATTTGTTTCTTCGAGACTAATTCCTTCCTCTGATAGAACAAACTCTTCAAAACAAACTGGAATTATTCTAATGCAACTTATTACAACAATGGCAGTTTTAGCTTTTTTTTACAGTTCGTTGTGGTGGAGACTCGAGACGACCACGATCAAAACGTAATAAAATAAAATGGAGCTCTATCTGAGGAAGAAACTACAAAGCCTTTTTTACAACAGGACCCTTGTCACTCTTGACGGCCTAGTTTGGGACGGACCCAGTTGCAATCTTAGACACTATTCAAGAAAAAAACAAAATCCCTTTAGGAGCAGCCTAATTCCTGCACCTAACATTCATGCAAAATTGTTGCAGGAGTAAGAAGTTTGTGACACTCTAGTTCAGCAGATCATAAGCAACAATCCCTTCTGAGCTTTCATGCAGCAGCAGCAGCAGCTCCTTCATTCATTCAGATCCTGTAGAGTTATAACTACTGTAACTGTAATTTGGTCGAAATTTTCGTACTAAAATATTAGGAAGATCAGATTCGATCTAAACGCCCAATCCTTGAAACTCTACTACACCATGCAGCTACAGTCATGCAGATTCTTATTCAGGCAGCTAGCGAATGAATATATATACATATATATACACACTTGTAGGAGTGGCTAGTATGTGCACTGTGCGGCTTAGATGATCTGCAAGCTGAAAACGCCAGGCAATTTCTCTCTGGTTATGTAATAAGCAATCGTCACACGGATCAGGCAGTTCCTTTTGCTCTCGCTCGCGGAATGTTTCACTCTACACAATGGGTTTCATGGAAGCTCATGATTTGTCGTAATGCACGACTTCAGGGTCCGAATTATTTCAGCAAAACTACTGGAGAGTGTGTAATTTCTAGAACATTCTCCCAACTTTGATTTTACAAGCAAAACTAATTTAGTTCAAGTAAACATTCTGGGGTTTTTTCTGAATTTTATTTTTAATTGGGTGTGAAAAAGGAATTCCTGGTTTGATCTAGTTTGTAATTTAACGTCTTTTTACATCGAAATTTTGGCGGAAAAAATGGAAAATTATTAGTCCAATTTACACTAGAAAACCAAAAAAGATTCGAAAATTTCCCAATTTCTTTGTTTAACAAAATTTATTCAGGAAGAAAAAAAAAAAGGCTATCTTGATTGAAACAGCATTTCTTTTTCTTTCAATTTTCTCATGTTGCTCCAAACGTGACGATCAGCCACAAGAGAATTTAGCCAAAGCTGGTTTAAAAGCAAATAAATAAATAAATCTAGGAATCCTATTAGATGTTGGTGAACTAGTTTAATTTATTAGCTAAATATGACGATTTCAAAGAAAAAAGCTAGAAAATTTTGCCCAAATCATCATCACAAATTGTTTTCTTGCGAATTCATAACTTTCTTCCTCGAAATAATATGGCCTTTTAAAAAACAAATCCCAAAAACGTCCCAGGCAAAAAAACTAAAATCACTAGCTTGTTCTGGTGACACTTGCTCCGGGGAGAGATCATGTGTCAGAATGTACTGATCATTACAAGTTATACGAAGATCTGAGCTGTGTCCGGAGAAGACGACCGCAAGAAGCTGGCTGGCGATGTCCTTCTCACACAATAGCCTTTCCTTAATGTGTCCTCCTCTCTGTTATACAAACAGTTATTACTAAATCCCCAGGCCGTGTGTAATTAAGAACAGTAAATTTTTCAGTACTCTCCAATGGAGGAGTGCAGCGAAATTTCTTGCACCAACAGAAAGCGAAACTGACCGACGATCATCGTTTTCCCCCGGCGCCAGTTGTCTCTTCTTACTGCGAAATTTCTTGCACCAACAGAAATCGAAACTGACCGACGATCATCGTTTTCCCCCGGCGCCAGTTTTCTCTTCTTACTGCGGCAACTTTCCACTTTCAGTTCACAAACAAGAGATCAGGGTGTCGTCGATAATCAGGGTTTTTTCTTTTTCACTTTTGTGAGGGAACTGGAATGGCGATCATCCACAAGAGGAATTAGCAAAAATTTGGCTACAGGTGAGAGAGAAAGTAGAATTCTTTTGAAAGCCTGCTGCAGTGTTTGTTTTATTTTCAATTCTCTGATGTTGCCACTTTGGCGATCATCGACAAGGATGTTTACCCATGTTTGGCTATACCAGCTATGAAACTAGAAATTTATTAAAAATCCTTTTATATCCTCGCTACTTGCCTGAACAATGTGTAGAAACATGCTGATTTTTTTAGAATTTCTTTTCAATTTTTGGAAACTTCTTGAAAAAATAGGAATATTTGACAGAATTTGTCTTTTGAAAAACATTTCACCAAATGACGAAAATTCACAGAAATAGAATTCTGTGAATGTAGTGGCCCACTGTATACTGGCAACATGCAAGAAACCATGGTCTAAATAGTATGACCATACAAACTGGTTTTCCTTGAAATATGGCAACTTTTGGGGATATTCTGGAAAGAAGGTCCTTTGATCAAATTTGCAGCCCCTTTTTCTTTGTCGCCAATAGGCAAAATGTCACCACAAGAAATAGAAAAAAAACTAGTCGACTCTAGATTTGAACTTCATATCTGATTTATAGCCAGATTTGGCTAAACCTTCCTGTGGAGGATCGCCATTTTATTTTTCTACATCTTCCTGTGGATCTAGTCATAAATATAGTTGATTATAGATTTACACTACATAGGCAAATTCCTAGAAAAAAACACCGCATGAGTGTCAACGTGTTTGCTGAGCAGTTGTGGGTGAGACCTAGTGAAATCTTGAGCTTTGGACAACATTCTTCTCAACAGTCTTCCTCCCGGAGCCTGCGAAGATGGATGGATTCTCTGACCCCTCTGCAACCTAAACGGTTTAACGTCTTCCCCGCGTAACATTTTCGTCATTGTCAACTGTATTCCTGCATTCATGAGACACACCAACAGCCAGCATTGAACAGACTATCACCTCTCACAAAACTTAGCAGTCAGAACTCTTTATTGTACACACGTTTTCATTATGATCATCTTTGAAAGACCCACCACCACAATTGGAATCACTCTTGCATCTTGGGCTTGCAAAAATTACCTCCAAGAAAACGAACAAACAAGCTTCACTCATAGCCGAACTAAGAGGCAAGTTCAAACAAGCAACAGTTAATCCTTGAAGTTCCAAAAGATCAATTCACACTTCATAGTCAACACCTGGTGAACATTCCTCAAAATGTGTGACCAAACGAACTCTATGGGGAGTGTCCTCCTTAGGGGCAGAGCCAACAAACTCAGTATAGGAGAGCTCTGGACTCTCTTCCTGTGGCAGAGACAATGAAGTCAGTGCTTCCACCATGTTCACACAGAGCTGTAAAAGGGCCTGTACAATATATTTTGGATGAAGTATAGAAGTCAAATAGTGTGAATCTCAGTTTGTGCCCATAAATTTTCCCATAGTATGTACCCAGGGCACTTCACGTGGGCCTGTTGGTGGAAATGATGATTGGGCCAGGTGGTGATATTTAAATATTCTCTCACTTATTTCTTTAGCCATTTTTTCATGTTTATGGCTGAGGATGGGAGATAATTCACATTGTATGTTCCTTTTGTAAAACACTGATGAAGGCCAGAATATGGGGTGTGGATGCAGGTATTTAAAGAGCAATGACTCCACTTTTCAGTCTGTGGCTCTGCAAATTAAAATTGAAGAATGAAAAATCAAAGCATGCTGTTTGGCTGAATAAAAGTAGTTTTTGGCATGGTTTTGTGAGGCTGTTAAAGACACAGCGAAGCTTAACACCTTCCCCAGTCACCCATTTTAGTCACATTCTTCTTTGTGTCACACTTTTTTTTTAAAACCATCCCTTTTGGTAAGAAACACTATTTTTTTGAATTATTATCAATCTTGTTAATAGCACAAAACATTTGCAAAGCTTTCTTAGTAAATGTGATTATAACAAAAGAAATCTAGAACAAATATTAGGGTTTTGTAAATTGTAATGCCCAATTAGTGTTGGTTTGTGTTCACGTTGTGCAAACTAACAACAATGAATCCAATTGAAGAAAAAAGAAAAAGACAAATTTTTATTGCAAACAAACAAAAAGATGTGAAATTGTTAAAAAAACTAAAATATAATAAAATATAATATAATTAACAAAATACACAAGGAACTCATGTAGATCATCACATTAAAATAAGCAATCACTAAACAAGTGCAACAAATTAAATGCAACATCGGGCTCAACACAATTATAGTAAAATATAGTACAATGTTCGATTGGGAAAAAAAATTCAGATTTTTTTTTACA